>Ga0172371_10004897_pt1 | contig 20018 bp, 21 predicted proteins | sample Lak12m_FD_114543 | JGI IMG/M metagenome (GOLD analysis project Ga0172371, IMG submission 114543) | Freshwater microbial communities from Kabuno Bay, South-Kivu, Congo - kab_022012_12m | ecosystem: Environmental > Aquatic > Freshwater > Lake | place: Democratic Republic of the Congo: South-Kivu... | reverse complement strand
TTTATTCGCTGGATAGCAAGGCATACTTTGATCCTGAATCAGCCAAGCGTTCTCTTTATTTAACCGCCAAGATTTATGATGAAAAACTCCGGCAATATCCAGAAGCAGCTGAATGGTATCAGCTGGCCCTGGATTGTTTTCCTGATGCCAAAAGCGCTGAAAAAGCGACTTTTAGGCTGGGTGATATTTATTATAGACACCTTGGCGAATATGAGTTAGCGGTTGAACAATTTGAGCTTTACCTGGAGCGATTTTTGTATGAGGCGAAAGACGCAGCACAGGCAGTAATAAACATTGCCGCTATTTATGAACACGATCTAAAAGATCCTGTTAAAGCTATTGAGGCGTACCAAAGATTTGTTAAATATTTTCCTGGTTACAGCGCAGTAACTTTTTGTTTGGGCAAGATCATCAAGCTTTTTAAAGAGCTGGGTGATTATGAACAGACTGCCGCCGCATTGGAAAAGTACCTTGATTATTGCCAACACGAGGCTACGGCAGAAGATATTGTTTTGCAGTTAATTGATATTTATGAAAATATTCTGCAAGACTACAAAAGCGCAATTAAAATGCGCGAATATTATATCAGCCGGTTTCCCGAAGCAGACAAAAACAAACAAATGCAGATAAAAATAGCCGAGTTATATTATTATGAGCTAAAAGATTATGAGCAGGCGCTTAAGGCATATTACACGCTCCTTAATAATTATGAAATTAATAATGATGCTTATATTCTTGATTGTATTGCCAACATATATATTTATAAGCTGCAGCAACTGGACAAAGGAATTGAGGTTTTAAAAGTAAAGCTTGAAAAATATGGCTCTGATCCTTACCAGTGTGCGCAAATGCAATTTCATATAGGCGAAGCATATGAATCTTTTGCTAGACACCAGGAGGCGGCAAATTCTTATATGTCTTTTCTGGCCACTGTTTGGGAGCATTACGATTTGGCTCCCTATTTGCCCACAGCTCTGCCGCACGCAACCGAATATATGGAATGGTATTGCTCTAATTATGACTGCGCTTCTATATGGGAGACGCAATAATGGCAGAGCCAGTTACAAACAATCAAGATAGTAAAAGATATTATCCAATTCGTTATGATGAAAATCATTCTCCTAAAATGGGCGCTGATGACTTGTTTGCCGGCTATAGCCTGGTAATGGACTGGGGTGTTGATCCATTGGCCAGACTGGCCAGGGCAGACAAAAGCATTGTTGGCCGGGCTCTGGTAATGTTAACTACTGAAGGGCTAGCGCTTTATACTGGCGGTGTGCAGCACGAGATCTTTGGCCATGGTTATAGGGATAGAGAAGCTGGCTGTGAAGTAGAATATGATATGTGGCCGTTCCCCATTGAATTTGGCCAAACCAGAAAAGAAAAATGCCCTGTTAATCTTGGGCCTGAGCATGGCATCATGGATTCGATGGGCGGGCTTGAAGCGACTCAAGCTTTTTCAGTTTTTACCGGGCAAAACATAAAACTTTATGGCGGGAATTTAAGCCGGGCTATTTTGTATATTGATACGCATTTAGACATAAGCAACTATATTGATGTTTGGAACAATCCGTCTATTGGCGCCAGTCCTTTTACTCCTTTTTCAGAAAAAGAACAGGCTTACCCAACCTTTAAAGGAGACATTGTCTCTTATTGGCATAAAATGAGCATAAAGGAATATGAACATTTAAGGCAAACCAAAACCGAAAAAGAAATTTATGATGAGGGTTTGTGGCAAGGCCCTAATTTTAGCTATAACAATATCCGTGCTGGCGCTGTTTATAATTTGCTAGACCCTTACACTCTATACCTTGGCTATCAAGGATTTAAATATCTTTTTACAGGCAAAGCTGATTTTAATGTGCCTGATTATCTTCCCAGGACCAACTTTATCTTAAGCCCAAATGGACCGGAATATTATTTAACCTGGCCTGTTATGGCTGGTAAAACATTAATTGAACCTCAAATCAGGACCACGGCCAATAAAGATAAAAATGCTTTTGGCGCAGGAGTTGCGGCAAGAAATATTCAATTAAACTTACGGGGCACAGACGTGGTCTTAGATGGCAGTGTTAATGTTTGGAAAGCTCCTGATGGCATGGGTGTTAGCGCAGAAGCAGGTGTGCAGACTAATATCTTAGGTAGATTATGGAAACCGCTTGAAAGATTTTATTTGGGCGGCAGCGTAACAGCAAAGACTGATGGCTATGTCATGGCTCAGCCAATTGAAGCAGGTGTTAGCGGAGCAGCGACTTTAAGTTATATTTCTGAGTAGCGTCAACCCACTTCACATCCTTAAACCGCTTAAACCATGTTTCCTGACGCTTAGCGAAATTGCGGGTGCGTTTTTTAAGTTCTTCAATCATTTGTTCTTTGGTCCATTTACCATCCAGATATTCAATCACTTCTTTGTAGCCCAGCGCTTGCATTGAATTTAAATCTTTTGAATAACCCTTGGCCAAGAGACCTTTAACTTCTTCAATTAAGCCTTTTTCAATCATTTGGTTCACGCGGGAGTTGATGCGGGAATATAGTTGGTCGCGGGGGGTGGTGAGGCCGATAAGGCGGAAACCTGCGAATAAACTTCGCGGTTTCCTTTCTTGCAGCTTTGAAATAGGTTTGCCTGTTAATTCGTAAACTTCTAAAGCGCGGATGACCCTTTTTTTGTTATTAGGATGGATTTTCCTGGCTGCGTCTGGATCCACCTGAGAAAGTTGCGTGTAAAGTTTAGCTGAATCAACTTTTGCCAGTTTATCGCGTATAGTTTTATCGGACGGAGCAGCTGGAAAAGAATATCCTTCAAACAGCGACCAAAGATAAAGCCCTGTGCCGCCGACAAGAACTAAAGGTTTTTTGGTTTTTTGGTTTTTCAGTTTTTCAGTTTCTTTAACAAAGTCGGCGACCGTCCAATCCTCATCAGGATCTTTAATGTCAATCAAATAATGAGGAACTTCTTTTCTTTCCTCCAGCGTGGGCTTAGCTGTGCCGATGTCCATGCCGCGATAGACCTGCATGGAGTCAGCTGAAATGATTTCACCGCCTATTTCTTTAGCCAGCTCAATGGCCAACCTTGATTTCCCGACAGCGGTGGGGCCGATGATGCTAATCACGTGATCCACGCAGGATAAGCAGTCTAACCAGGTTTAAAATTGCCATGGCAGTAGCCGCAACATAGGTGAGGGCAGCGGCTGAAAGAACTTTTTTGGCCATGGGCAGTTCGGTTTCAGTTAAATACCGGCCGTTGGCCAATATTTTTAAGGCGCGGGAGCTGGCGTTAAGCTCAACCGGCAAAGTTATAATTGAGAAAGCAACAGCTAGAGCAAAAAAAACAATGCCAATATCCATTAGTTGGGGGAGGCCGGCGATGATGCCGATAAAAAATAAAGGAAAGGCCAGGGTTGAGCCAAGGTTAGCCGCAGGCACAAAACTATTCCTTAGTTTTAGCGGCAAGTAGGCTTTTGCGTCTTGAACAGCATGGCCAATTTCGTGCGCGGTGACACCCAGCGCTGCCACTGATTGGCTGGAATAAACATCCTGGGACAGGTTGAGTGTTTTTGTCCTTGGGTCGTAATTGTCAGTTAAGCTGCCGCTGGTTGGCACGATCTTTATATCGCTCATGCGCAGGTCATCTAAAATATATTTTGCCAGCTGCCCGCCTGTATAACCTCGTTGCGCTTTTACTTGGGCATACTGGTTAAAAGTTGATTTAACCTTGAACTGGGCATAAAGCGCCAGGAGTACGGCGGGGATAATCAATAAAAATGTTATGTCGTTTAGGAAGTACATAATTTTAATTTTAACATAATGAGTGAAATTTTTAAACAAAAGCGCAGAAATAAATGTACTATGAAATTAGGTTTGAACCGGCCGATAAGCTTTACTTCTCTTAGACGGCAGCTAAATAACGGCAAGCCGCCCAAACACAGCTTATTGCTAAGGGTTGGAGCGAAAAAAATACTTTTTGATCCTGGCTGCGGCGCAAAGTCATTGCGTGTCCAGCCGATTGACGGCCTAACCGCCATCGTCGTGACCCATGCCCATCTTGACCATTTTGGCGACTTGCTGTCATTTGTAAAAAGAAACCCTCTGGCCAGAGTGTTTTGCACCGGCGCCACCAGATTTTTTATTGAGCAGTATTTTTCCAGAAAAGGATCGGGCGTCAGCCAATTTGATCTTGCCGCCATGATGAACAAATTTGTAACCTGCGACTATGAGCGGGAGACCAGAATAGAAAAAGGAATCAGCCTGTCTTTTCATTTTTCCGGCCATATGCTGGGAGCCGCGGCCTGCACGCTTTTTACGCCTGAAGGAAATATTCTGGTAACCGGAGATTATTCCGACAAGGAAAGGTTTGTGCTGCGTCCGTTTAGCCTGCCCAACCATGAATACCGCGCCGTGGTGTCGGAAAGCACGTTTGTGCAAATGCCGGAGCCGGATTTTGAAAAAGAGTCCGGGGCGCTGGTTGATCGAGTGGGTAAAATATTGACCGGCGGCGGGCATTTTATTATTTCATCTGACATGCTGGGAAGCGCGCAGGAGTTTTTGTTTTATCTGGCTTCCTTAATGCAAAAACAAGAATTTCCGCAGTATCCGATCTTTTGTTTTGACCTTGAAAAAAGAAACGGCAGCAGCAATTCCACCTTACCCATAATAGACGCGTATCAGTCAAATTTTAGGACTTTATCAAGGCATTTTCGCAAAGCTTTTGGCAGCCAGCACAAGAATTTTCTGGATCATTTTGCCGGCTTAACTCCCCTGGCCGGCGAGTTTAATCCTGATTTTCTGCGGCCGGCCCTTATTCTCATGCACACATGGGCGTTTAAAACAGGCAATTATTATGGTTTTAAGCTGGCTGAATTTGGCGGCAAAGTTTTTAAAGCGGGCGGCGGGCTGATGCTGAGCCATGCAAACGGCGGCAACGAAGAAATGTTCAAAAGACTTGATCTTCCGGCCGGGCAATATGATCCTTTTGTTTTGTTCCCCCCGCCTTTTAATCATCCTTACTCTGCTTCTGTCAGAAAATTAATTGAAGCGGCAGGAGCGCAGACAACTATTTTAGTGCACGGCAGAAAAGAGGCTATGCTTCAGTTTGCAGCTGGTTTTTCTGATAGGACAGTAATCGTTCCGGAAGTAGGGCAAGAAATACTGCTATAACTATTCACTGCTTTCTTTGTCTTTTAAAATCTTCTTCTCCAGCCTGCCCAGCGGCTCCAAAGTTATGACCGCGATAATTGTAGCTGCAACCGCGCCAACGTAAAAGCCGATACCAGAAGCAATGCCGATAGCCGCGGTAACCCAAATAGAGGCGGCGGTAGTGATGCCGCGGTTAAAATTTTTGCCTTGGACAATAGCGCCGGCGCCTAAAAACCCAATGCCGGTGACAACGCCAGCAGCAATTCTAGCAGGGTCGCCAACTGAAGCAGCAAAAAAGATGTTGGCAGAGATCAAAGTAAATAAGGCTGACCCAACACAAACTAAAATATGTGTTCTTAATCCGGCTGACTTGCCCTCTTTTTCACGCAGCCAGCCAATTGCCCCGCCAAGCAGGAAAGCGATAAACAAATTTATAACTACTGTTAGATCAGACATGAAAACCTCCGTGTTTCTTAAAATGTTCAATCAATCCGCCGTCAGCCAGCAAAGTTTGCATGGTTTGGGGGAGGGGTGAGATTTTGATCTCCTGGTTTTTAGTTAAGTTTTTAAGGATTCCAGTGGCTAAGTCCAATTCAAGCTCGTCGCCGTCGTCAATCTTGTCAGTGTCAACTTCTACCGAAGGAAGACCAAGGTTATAAGAATTGCGGTAAAAGATACGGGCAAATGATTTTGCCAAAACCGCAGAAATATTAGCATATTTAATGGCCATGGGAGCTTGCTCTCTTGATGAGCCGCAGCCAAAATTCCTGCCGGCAATAATAAAATCGCCTTTTTCAATGCGGTTATAAAAATTGGGATCCAAATCCTCCATCACATGCTTGGCCAGCTCGTTGGGATCCTGGATCTTAAACTTGTATCGGCCTGAAATAATGTAGTCTGTATTAATGTCGTTATCTTGTTTAAACCTGCGCGCTTTGCCCTTGAGTATCATGGTAAATAGAGTATACCAAAATCTAAAGCATGCTGGCAATAGAATCGTGGACTTCAGTTACCTTGGCCGTGTAATCATCCTGCTCGCTGATAGAGATTGGCTTGCCAATGGTTAGCGTAACCGGATGTTTGTGAATATACCAGGTGCCTTTAGGCATTAAGTTGTAACTGCCGGAAATTGTCACCGGTACAACAGGAATTGTTCCCTTGGCTGCCAATAAACTGCCTCGTTTAAATTCCCCTAATGTTCCGTCAACACTCCTGGTGCCTTCGGGAAATACCAAGACAGAATCACCGTCTTTGGTAATGTCTTTTATGGTTTGGATTAACTTGAACGCGCTTAAGATAATCTTGCGGTCAACAGAAAAATACCCGGCTTTTTTTAAATACCAGCCAAAGATCGGGATTTTAAATAATTCTTTTTTAATGGCAAAACGGAAAAACACCGGCAGGTAAGCCAGAGCCAGGATTATATCTGTGGCGCCTTGATGGTTGGCGGCAATAAAATATGCCCTGTTTTTTTCAATATTTTCCAGGCCTGAAACAGTGACTTTGATTCCAGACACGGCAACCAAAAACCGTGCCCACCACTTGGCCGCGATTTGGAATGGCCGGTGCTTGTTTTTGCAGAAGACAGAGATGAATAAAGCAAGCAATGTGCCGAAGATATAAGTTAAAACTGCTAATAAATAAACAAAGATTGTGCGAACCATGATTATAGTATAGCGGAAATCTTGAAATTTAGTAAGAACATCTGCGATAATAAAGTGCCATGCCAATAGACGGGATTAATGAAACTAAAAAAGCTATAGTTGGAACCGTCCGTTTAAGGGAGCTTTTAAAAAAACGGCAAGTTCCAGCCTGCATCTACAATGCCAATGTTGACTGTCAACTGCCGGAGCATCGCTTTAAAATTTGCGCTGCCTGCGCGCGGGCGGAAAAATTTAAAATAGATGCCGATGTGCGGGGCGTGTTTGGCAAAATCAAGTCCATGGCCATCATGATGATGAGGGATGGGGTGGGGAGAGATGAAAGGATGTTTTTCTAGATACTTGTCACTAAATTAACACGAAAGATCATTGCCCTAAAACTCTAAAAGAAAACCCCGAAAGGCCGCGAAAATGCTAAATAATCACGAACAGGGAAATTATTTATAACCCTTCAAAATCCTCTTGAACTTAACACCATCGGGGCCAAATCTAGCTAAAATTCCAAGATCAAGGTTTGCTTTCCTTAAATAGCCCAATACCTGGTAGATATCAGCTCGATTGAAATTTGCTTTTGATTTTATTTTTAAAGCTATTTTATGATCAATGACAAAGTCAATGAAGTATCTGCCAATAATTTTGTTTTCCACTACAATTTCCGATCGGACTTGTTCCAGGTAAGGGATTTTTTCTTTTTCAAGATAATATTTAATCGCTGTTTGATAGTATTTTTCCTGAAGACCGCTGCCAAGCTCCTTGAAGACACTAAACAAAGTTCCCATTATTTTATAACTCAACTCAGGATATATTATTTTTGCCATGTTTTTTCCTCTTCCTTTCGTGAATATTTCGTGCTTTCGGGATTTTTCGTGGAAAACTTTCGTGTTTAAGGGAATCGATCGTTCGTGTGTATTTCGGGTGCCCCTTATCTTCCAAAACTAACTTTCCAGAAATATTGCCCTGGCAACTTCCTCCCTTGTAGTAATCCCCAGTTTAATTTTCTGCTCACCATCATCACTCATAAATTTCATACTGCTTTTCGGTTTAATGCCTTCCATTACCTCATAAATTCCAACTCTGCCTTTTAAACCTTGTGAGGTTAACTTCCTAACCAGCCTTTGCGCCACGATGCCAATTACGCAAGCTTCGACTAAGTATTTATCAATCCCCATTTCCATTAGTCTAACCGGAGCCGAAGCCGCGTCGTTGGTGTGCAGGGTTGAAAAGACCAGATGCCCAGTCAGCGCGGCCTGGATAGCGATTTTGGCGGTTTCCAGATCGCGGATCTCGCCGACCATAATTATGTCCGGGTCCTGCCGCAAGATTGAGCGCAGACCACGGCTAAAAGTTAAACCAGCTTTAGTGTTAACTTGGATCTGATTAATTCCGGGCAACTGATACTCAATCGGGTCTTCGATTGTGGTGATATTGGTGTCTTTTGCGTTTAAGGCAGAAAGTGTGGCATAGAGCGTAGTGGTTTTGCCAGAACCTGTTGGCCCGGTTACCAATATAATGCCATTTCTTTTGCTAATTAATTTTTGGTAAACTGCCAAATCTTGCTCTTGCATGCCTAAGTCTTCCAGTTTTAACAAAGCGTGTTTTCGGTCAAGCAGCCGCATCACTACTTTTTGGCCGTGGATGGTGGGGATGCTGGAAACGCGGATATCGATTTTGTCAAATTTTGTCCTGCCGTCTTGAGGCAAACGGTTTTCGGCAATGTCTAATCCCACCATTACTTTGATGCGCGAGATCAAAGAAGCTTCTTTTTGTTTGTGAATTGTTTCACAATCTTGGAGCAGGCCGTCAATGCGAAAGCGAACGCGCAAGTATTCTTCGCGGGGCTCGAAGTGGATGTCAGAGGCTTTGAGTGAGATGGCTTTATTTATAATTTGATCGAGTAAGGCTGGTGTTGAGTGCATATTTAAGCTTACAGCAAGGTTATTGCCAAGCTGGCTTACGAGGGAACCGGCTTAAAAGTGACCAAAAATGGTCAGCGCAGGGCTTGTTCAGCGGCTTGGTACATGATATTGATGTCTGGCTTTTGCCCTGTCCACTTTTCAAAGGCCAGCGCGCCTTGATGCACCAGCATGCCAAGGCCTGAACAGGATTGTTTTGTTTTTTGCATGAGCTTTGTTTTGGCAGGGTTGTAAACTAAGTCATAAACCAGGACATTGGCTGGAATTATAAAATTATCAGGCAAAGGCATTTGATCAACTTTCGGCTGCATGCCGATTGGCGTTGTGTTAACCAAGATATCTGCTTCGTTAATGGCTTTTTGCAGTGCCTGGCTGTTAACTTTTGCGGTTTTTGCTTTTACTTGTTTGGCCAGTTCTTCTGCTTTGGTTTCAACAACATCAGCAATGACAATTTGCTTGGCCCCTTCACTATTTAACATGGAACAAATAGCCCGACTAGCTCCGCCGGCTCCCAGCACTACTGCCTTTTTACCTTTTGGCTCGAACTTTGCCTCACTTTTTAACGACTCGACAAATCCCGGCCCGTCAGTATTATAGCCAATTAATTTATTGTTTTTTTTGACCACAGTGTTTACTGCGCCGATCAGTTTTGCGTGACGGGAAAGCTCATCTAATAGCGGGATTATTTTCTCTTTATATGGCACTGTCACGTTAAATCCCGCGACATTTGGGCCTTTTCGCAGTTTTTCCACTGTTTCTTCCAGCTTGTCCAAAGCCACTTCTTCCAACTCGTATTCCCAGTCAAGCCCTAACGCCTTAAACGCAGCATTATGCATGGCAGGTGACACAGAATGGCCTAAAGGATAACCGATTAGCCTAACCAGTTTTTTCATCGCTAAAACAAGTATATCATAATTGTAAATGAGCGTGAATTAATATATAATAATATTCCTAAAGGAGACACTTACATGGCAAAGAAAAAAGGCAGAATTTATATTATAGATGTTACTAACCGTGACGGCGTGCAAACTTCCAGGATCGGCTTGTCAAAACTGGAAAAAACCATCATCAATAAATTTTTAAATGACATGGGTGTTTTTCAGTCGGAATTCGGCTTCCCCTTTACTCATCATGAAACCAATTATTTAAATGCCAACCTGGAATTGCAAAAAACCGGCAAAGAACTGCAACCCATCCGACTTGAGGGCTGGTGCCGGGCCATTACCAAAGACGTGCAATTGGCTTTTAAGCTGGTGCCGGCCATTAAGCATTTGAATTTGTCCATGTCCACTTCTGATATCATGCTTGAAGGCAAGTTTATGGGCAAGATGGACCGGGCAGATGTGATTAAGAATATGCAAAGGGCAGCGGATACAGCATATAAATTGGGGGCGGAAACAGTGGGGGTTAATGCTGAAGATGCGTCAAGAACAGACTTGGACTTTTTAGTTGAATTTGCCAAAGGCGCAAAAGAACATGGAGCTACCAGGCTTCGATACTGCGATACTCTAGGCGCGGAAGATCCGCTTAATATTTATAAAAGGTTGAATGAATTAGCCAAAAAAACAGAAATGGACTGGGAACTGCATTGCCATAATGATTTGGGTATGGGCGTGGCTTGTTCTGTTGCCGGCGCCAAAGGTGTGGTTGACGCTGGCCAGGATGCTTACATCAATACAACGATCAATGGTGTGGGCGAGAGGGCAGGGAACGCTGACTTTTTGTCGGTGTTGTTAGCCTTAAAATATTCCAGTGGATTAAAAGACGAGAACCTGTTTCCCCCGGAAATAAAATTGGACCATATTTGGACGTTTGCCAAATATGCTTCATATGCCTTTGCCATTCCCATCCCTATCAACGCGGTTGGCGTGGGCAGCAATGCTTTTGCGCACGAAAGCGGCATCCATGCGGATGGGGCGCTAAAAAACCGGCGTAATTATGAGTTGTACGACCACGAAGAATTAGGCCGGGCAGAAGTGCAAACCATTGAAACCGGCCGCTTGATCACCGTGGGAGAATATAGCGGTATTAAAGGCTTTAGAAATGTTTATGGCAAACTGGAAATAGAATTTAAAGATGATGCTGAAGCAGCTAAAGTGTTGGAATTGGTGCGCTATGCCAATGTGCACACGCAAAAGCCGTTAACAGAGCATGAGCTGCGCTTTGTGGCCAAGTATCCCGAGATTGCCAGAAAAATTATGACTGTCACTCCATAAGGAGGGAAACAAAATGCCTAAAGTGGGGATTATCACCGGCAGCAAGTCAGACCTCCCTGTGCTGGAAAAAGCAGAAAAGACCTTAAAAGAGCTTGGCATTGAGTATGATATATCCGTGGCCTCTGCGCATCGCACGCCTAAAAAAGTGGAAGATTATGCCAAGTCTGCTGAAGGCAAGTATGACCTAATTATTGCTGCGGCCGGCATGGCAGCGGCCCTGCCCGGCGTGGTGGCCGCGCATACTACTTTGCCTGTTATTGGCCTGCCGATTCATTCCAAAGGCCTGCAAGGCCATGACGCGCTGTTTGCCATTGTGCAGATGCCGCCGGGAGTTCCAGTGGCTTGCGTGGCTATTGACGGCGGTAAAAATGCCGCGATCCTGGCTGCCCAGATTTTGGCTTTGAAGTATCCTGAAATAAAAAGCAAGTTAAAAACTTTAAAACAAGAGTTAAGCAGGGGTTAATTTATGATAATAAACATTATTGACCTGATTGTTGGCGGGGCCCTGGTGTTTTACTTTGTCAAAAATGTCGGCGGCTTGCTTAAAACAGCTAAAACCATTTTAGTGGTTTTTTTAATTATTATTTTTTTTGGCCTTGCGGTCAGGCTGATTATGGTGTTGCCATTTACAGGGCCGGCGCATAAATCTATTGAGAGTTCTTATACTTATCAATTTTCCAATTATCTCATCCGCCTGGTTTATCCGGCTGTGGAAAAAAACGCGCCTAAGGCCAACCAGTTTATCAAAGATAAAATCATGACCGAGCCGGCTAACAAAATAGAAACAGCGCCAGGCCAATTAGACGCTAATGCTGCGCTGGAAGAAGCCAAAAAGGTCCTCAAGTGAAGTATCTTGTGCTCATTGGCGACGGGATGTCTGACCTGCCTTTAAAAGAATTAAATAATAAAACCCCTCTTGAAGCAGCCAAAACCCCTAACATGGATTTTCTTGCTCAAAACGGTGTTTGCGGCTGGGTTAATAATGTGCCAGCCGGCATGCAGCCAGGCTCTGATACGGCCAATATGAGCATTATGGGCTATGACCCTAAAAAATATCTGGTTGGCCGCGGTCCGTTTGAAGCTGCCAGTCTTGGCGTTAAATTAAAAGCAGGCGAGGTTGCTTTTCGCTGTAATTTAGTCACGGTTAAAGACGGCAAGATGAAAGACTTCACCGCAGGCCACATTTCTACCAAAGAGGCAACCAGGATTATGAAAATGTTGGATAGCAAGCTTGGCGGTCAGGAAATAAAGTTCTACCCAGGGTTAAGTTATAGGCACCTTTTGGTAATGTCAAATGACAAATGTCAAATGACAAATGTTAAAACAACACCGCCTCACGACATTACTGGACAAAAGATTGGGAAATATTTGCCAAAAGGAAAAGGGTCAGAAGTTTTAATTCAATTGATGAATGAAGCAGAAGTAGTGCTTCACGACATGAAAACAAAAGCTAACATGATCTGGCCGTGGGGGCAGGGGCCAAAACCCAGTATGCCGTCATTTCAAAAAAAATACCACAAAAAAGCTGCTATGATTACGGCTGTACATCTTTTAAAAGGCATTGCGCGTGTATTAGGCATGGACAATATTGATGTGCCGGGCGCAACCGGGTATTTGGACACTAATTACAGAGGAAAAGCAGAGTATGCTTTTAAAGCCTTGAAAAACCATGATGTTGTTTTTGTGCATGTGGAGGCGCCGGATGAGGCGGGGCATGAGGGGTCGGTTGAGAAAAAAATCAAATCTATTGAAGATTTTGACCGTCTTGTAGTTGGCACCATCCTAAAAGACAGCAAATTACAAAAGACTAATTACCAATTACTCATCCTGCCGGATCATCCGACGCCGATTATTAAGATGACGCACACGGCGGATGCTGTGCCGTTCATTATATATGATAAATCCAAAATCCAAAATTCAAAATCAAAAATAAATGGATACAACGAAAAACAAATCAGAAAATCAAAACTCCGCGTTAAACACGGGCATGAGCTTTTGAAGTTGTTATTTGTTGCTTGTTGACAATTATGTACCAGTAGTATAGAATTGTTTGTATGGATATAAAAAGGCATATTAAAGCCAAATTATGTGATGACATAATTAATAAACAAGCGTCAATACTGATTGGCGCTAGACAAACCGGAAAGACTTACTTATTAAGGCAAATAGAAGAACAGGCAATTAAAAGGGGGCTTTCGACCTGTTTTTTCGATCTGGAACAACCCGAAACCCTGGCTAAATTTAATATAAGCGATTCGGCAATAATTGAACTTCTGGTTACTTCCGGCGATGTTGTCCTTATTGATGAATTTCATTATATAAAAAATGCTTCGAAAATTTTTAAGGCCATCTATGACCGAAAAAAAACAGTTAAAATCTTTGCTTCCGGCTCATCGTCTTTGGAAATCCACAAGCATCTAAAAGAATCGCTGGCCGGCAGAAAACTGCTTTATCGGATTTATCCGTGTTCATATGATGAAATCAAACAGGCGATCGAAAATGAAACATTTGCTTATTATTGCCGCTACGGGGGGCTGCCGGGATTAATTCATTTTTTTGACCCAGAAAAAAAACAAGCCGTATTGCTTGACATATTGCAATCTTATTTGCTTAAAGACATTAAATCGCTTATTAAAGAGGAAAATATCCGGGCCTTTAATAATTTGCTTTTTTTACTGGCGCAAAACCAGGGATCGATTGTGTCCACAGCCAGCATTTCAAGAGAAGTGGGTTTAACCGCCAGAACAATTGAATCTTATCTGGAAATATTGGAGCAGACTTATGTTAATTTTTCAATCCATAGTTATAGTGGAAACCTTGGCAACGAACTGAAAAAATCAAAAAAATACTATCTTTATGACCTGGGGATCAGGAATATACTGCTCAAAAACTTTGCCGCCTTAAATGAAAGAAAGGATGCCGGTGTTATTTTGGAAAGCTTTGTCTTTTTGGAGCTGCAAAAAAAACTAACTCCTGATTCTGAAATAAGATTTTGGCGTTTAAGGGACGGAACGGAAGTTGATTTTATCTGGATCAAGAATCAAAAACCGTATCCCGTCGAAGTAAAAATGACCTGCGGCAAGAATGAAATACCCAAAGGAATAATTGCTTTTTTAAATAAATATCCTCAAACAAGCAGGGCGTTTGCCGTGAACAATATTTATGCCGGAGAAACCGCCTACAAAAACACAACTGTTTCTTTTGTGAAACCGGAGAATGCGTCCAAAATCCCGAACATGGTTTAAAACCCCGCGTCAAAAATGGCCATGAGCTTTTGAAATTGCTGTTTAAGGCTTCTTTTGCTGGAACCGCATAGCCAATGTTTTGGCCTCTGTCATGCCATCGAGCAATTTGCGGCGATATAAAGTACTCCAAATACGAGGCGGAAGGTCCTTTATTGTTGCCTGCGGGTGGTCAACAAAAAACTGAATTGCCTCCTGGCGTCTGGCTCCTTCATCTTTTTGTTTCTTTTCCTGTGCTTTTATTGCTTTTTCTTCTCGTTTCCTTGCTGCCAGTTCTTCTTTGGGGATAAGCTTAATTTCCAGCGCAAAAATCGCCTCAAATTCTTCTCGTAATTCTTGGGCAATCCTGGTTTCTGTTTCATGGTCAGGAGGATATTTGATGATTTCGCGCGCTTCGGAAATTTTAATAACGCGGTTCATATTGCAAAGCAAATTGTATGAGGTGCGGTCAATGCTCATGAGCTCTTTTTGAGGTTTGTCCGCGTGTTCCATTAGATAGTTAAGCGCCCGGATCAAATTTCGCAACCGCAAAACAAAAAGCACCGCCTTTTTGTAATTATGATTTTTAATAGCGCCATAATATTGATTGGCATCAACCAGAAAAGGAAATTTAATGATCAGCCGCGCGTACAAATAATAACTTAAAGCCAGCACATTATTGCCAATGGTTCTTGGGCATCTTTCATATTGCTCAACCAGCCATTGCCACTTTTTTTTGCCGTAAACAAGCTTCATTTTATCCAGGATATTTTTTAAGCGTTCTTTGGGAGTTGGTTTTTTTTCCGGCTTAGGAAGAGTAGCGCAAGGCATTGGTTTTGGCGCTGGTCGTGGAAGAGGAACAGGTTTTGCCGCAGTTCCTTTTGCAATTCCAATCATTTCTTCGTTGCCCGGCTTGATGCGCAGAGCCTGATTAGCAGCAAACTTTGCGGATGTAGAGTCATTGGCAGCTAGCTGCCTTAAGGCAATTTCTCTGTATTCGGCAAATAAACTATCCAGCTCGTCAGTAATTGCTTTATTTTCCGGATCAAGAGAGCTTGCTCTCAAAAGAATTTCAAGCGCTTTGTTGCGTCGATTGATCCTTTCCAGCCGCGCGTCCTTAAGCAATTGTTGCGCTTGTCTTTGTTCTGCTGAAAGAGGGGCTGACCGTATGGCTTGTGCTAAGGGGATACTAAGAACAGGTTCTGATGCTGGCGCAGGTGTTGCCGGGGCAGGGGCTGGTTTTGGTTGTGTTGGCTCCAATTGGCTTTTTATTAAACTTATTTCAGCTATAACTTCCGGGTCAGTGGGTTGTAAGTCTTCTGCCTGCGCAATTAGAGTTGCGGCCCCTTTAGGGCTCTTGCTGACCAGGGTTTTTGCCGCCTCTATTAATCCCTGCGCGCAAACGTTGAGCAAAAATCTTGCACGCTCGTGGTTGTGATCAATTTGTAACGCTTCTTTAAGAATAACGCCTGCTTCCTTATAGCGATGGTTTTCCATTAGCCCTTGCGCACGGGTAATTAATCCTGCTACTTTTTCAGTTTTTGTTTTAATTGCAGGAGTTGGTATTGGAGGAGGGGGTGGTGTTGTCTCAACAGGTTTAGCAGGTTGTGACGTAAGAGTTGGTTTTGCAGCTGGTGGCGGAGAAGAAGGTCGTGGTGTTTCAGTGAGTTTTGGTGCTGGAGCAGGAGGAGGCAGAGGTTCTTTTGGGGTATTGGCAGGAGCAGGAGTTGCTAATGCTTCAATCTGTGCGGTCAATTGTTGCGCTGTTTCTGAAAATACGGCTAGTCTTTCCGGCACTCTTTCTAATGAAAAGCCGGCACCAAGCTGAAACATTTCTGCCTTGGTAATTTGGGTAGGGTCTTCTTTAAAAATGCGGCCAAGTTCTGTTCCCATCTCTGACGCCTGGAGCAAAATAAGGGTTAGATCTCCTTGGTTTGAAGTAGACGACAAAATGTTGGCAGCAGCATAAGTTGTTATTAGTTTGATCATTACCGGAAAGTGCTCACGGCTGAAAGTGTTGGCTTTAATTGGTCCAAGCACTGCTGTTTCTAAAATGCCTAAGCCTTCTTTAACCCTGCCCGACAAAAGCATGCGGTTAGCTTCAAGCATCGGGTTTATTATGCCCCCGCCGCCCCTGGGGCCGGCAAAACAGATACCGCGGGGAATCCTTGTTCCGAATTTAATTAGCATAACATTATTTATTAGGCACTAAGCCCGCCCTATCTCTATACGGTGGAATCTCCATGTAACCCGCCGCGTTAATTGCTGCAACTGGTCCATGCGTTCGCTTAACATTTTCAGCGTGTAATCTGCCGATGCCCTGGGCCGGATCAAAAAGCAAAACCTTTCGAGCCCTGTCAATTGAATCTTGGGTGCCGGTTAAAAATAATGTATAACCATAAGTCCGGGAATTGCCCATGCCGGTTCCGCCGCCGCCGTGCATAGAAACCACATCAGCGCCAAGACTTACCGCTCCCATAGCGCCCAGCATAACCCAGTCGGCAATGGCGCCGCCAGGCAGGCCTTCGGTGCATCTTTCCAGCGAAGCTGCTCCGCCAACATCTAAGTGGTCGCGGCCAATGCCAACGTGACCAAACTCTGGCCTGGCAACCATTAATTCATGAAATAGTTCAGCTGCTATGGCTCGGTCTTGATAATTTAACCATAAGATTCTTGAGGCAGTCCCTTGGGGTTTTCTGGCTCTGGCTAATCGCAGCCAGGTGTGCATGAGTTCATGCCTGTCTTCTCGTAAATTTTTAAGCAGAATATTTTCATATTGTCTTAAAGCCGGCTGGCCATTGTAAGCAATAAAGCGAAACGGGCCACAGCCTTCGGAAAAATAGCCGACCCTGATTAAATCTTCAACAAACCCCGGATAAACATAACTGCCGTCATCTTTGGTTACTGGAACGCCGATTTCTTTGGCCCAGCGTCTGGCTCCTGTCCCGTAATCAAAGACATAGGCGCCTTGTCTTTGAAATTCCAGCATGGCATTAATATGGCGGAACAATGTGTCGCTGGCTAATTCATAGTATCTTCTTTGTTGAGGCGTTACGCCGGCAGAAAGCCTATCTGCTTCTTCAACCGATATCTGGTCTGGTAAATATTTGTACTGATCATGGGCAGGAGTTTGCTCTGTGACTATATCAGGAATCCAGTTTCTTCTGATAAGTTCAGGGTAAACAGTGCCGGCATTGCCTTCAAAACCAACAGAAAGCGCCCGCCCTTTGGCAGCTGCTTCATCAACCAGTTGCAGAGCCCTATCTAATCCTTCTTCTGCTGTAACAATAACATCCAGTTGTTTGAAACCTAAGCGTTTTTGCATGGCTGCCATTCTTGGTTCAACTATTAAAATAGCGCCGCCGCCCATTGTCGCGGCTAAAGGCTGCGCGCCGCTCATGGCGCCGCAGGCTTCCGCTTAATAATGAGGCATTGCAGAGACAAGGCGTTTGATTTGTGGGAAACGTATCCAGACCATTATGAACTTTATAAAACAGATTCTTATCTCGGGCACTTTTTGAAAGTGTTGTAGTTTTAGCTTAAATCTCTCACCATCACGGTTTGCCTGTCATCCAGCCACCTAAAACCATGGGCTTGGTAAAAACGAGTGTTGGCGTCTTCGTTTTCTGGTTTGAGATTGCTTTTTCGCAGGGGTTCCCCGGTTAAATCTCTCATTATGATAAATCTAGAACAGTGAAAATACCCATAGACAATTTTTAAAAAGCCGTTAAATAATTTTGAAGAAGAATCTGTTCCCCTGAATTCCTTAAAAATATGCAGTCCAATTCGTCTTGTATTATGAAATAATTTTGTTGGCCTTGAAACACCGTAACCGATTGGCAGGCCGTTTTTTATGAAAAGACAGAAAAGATAATCTTCGTATTTCCCTTCTTCTTCTATGGAAAACAAAGACGCGCTGACTGCTTCTTCTGGGCAGCTTTTGCTTCTAAAGACATTAGCAGGTCCTGGATCTGGGAAAGAAACAATATCCATCTCAAGCCCTCTGTTAACAAAAGAGATCGACCTGTTGCGGCATTTTAGGGCTAGGCGCGAATGGTCAAAAGTTAACAGGTCTTCAGGTGCCAACAAGTAACTATAGGGTGGGACACGACTTTCCCCATGTAAAACCACGCTGCCGTCATAATCTCCTTGCCGCAAAAGCAGATCATAAATTAATCTAGGTCCCCTTGTTTGATAATATTGCTCAAATCTAGCTAAATCTTGCTCAATTTGCAAAAAACTTTCCGGGCCTGAATAAGCTGTAATATCTTGGCTAAGCAAGCCAATTGCTTGTAGCTTTTCCAAGGCAGAGGGTAAGGGGATGTTTAATTTTCTCAGTAAAAAATATGTTTCTTGCCAGTTAATAGTAAGGTTTGGGAAAATATTTTGAGCCCACGCGCCTTCTGAAGCGTTTAACCATAAACCAACAATAGAATAAGGCAGTGCTTCAGCTGCAGCTGTCATAAAATTAGTACCAAAATATGGACCTAATGGTTCCAGTGTTTCTTCAAAACCAGTAGCAATATCCAGCGCGGCCTGGCGGTCTTCCGGTCTGGGGCAGTGGGCCATGTGCCAGAGCAGGTTTCTGTTTACTTCAAAAACAACTTTTGCGCGTTGATCGTCCTGTGCCGTCCTAACCAGGTTATGTAAAGTTTGTCTTATTGCAGGGCTTGATAGCCCTCTTAATACCTGGGTGTGATGTGCTTTTATTTGAACTGGTGATATCATATTTATTCTGTTTCGGCAAGTTTTGGGCGGAATTTCAGTTTTTATACATTTGAATTCTTTCTCTGTCAGTCCACCGAAAACCGAAACGCTTGAAAAATCTTGCAGCTTTTTTAAGGTCTGTTGGGCCGGCAAAGGCAGGGTCATCTGATTGCATGGGGATGAAGATATATTCCGGAGCATGTGTTTCCTTGGTTGTTTTTATAAAAGCATTAAAAAATGCAACCGTGCTGCTGGTGCCGCGGAATTCGGGAAAAATATGAAAACCGATAAAAACGGTTCTAGCATCACAAATAACAGCAGGTCTTGCTATTGCGTATCCTAGCGGCCAATTGTTTTTAACAAACAGGCTTAATTGGGCTGCCTGGTCTTTCACCTCTACGCCAAAAGTGAAAATGTTCTCACTATCAGATAGTTGGCTAAAAGAAAAACTATGTGGATTAAGCAACAATAGAGATAATGTTGGAAATTCAGGCAGAAAAATACCCCTGTTTCTCATGAGCATGGCTGAGCGAAAACAAGTATATACTTTATTAGCAGTTTCAAAATCGCTGGTTGGAATCATTAAATTATCTAATCTAGCTCCGGCTTGTCTTGATAGCTCTGCGACTCTTTGTCGGTCTTCCGGCCTAGGGCAGTGGGCCATGTGCCACATGAGGGTACTGCTAACTTTGTCCATGCTGGCTCCGCTAAGCCGAGCTCTCATTTTCGCCAATAATTTGCTGCCTGTTAGTTTTCCGGCCAGTATATTTTCAGTGTATATTTTGCGGACAATTCTAGAAATCATTGCTACTATCTTTCGGTAGTTTTTGCGCATAATTTCAGTTAAGAGGTAATATTTTTGTGATGGGATTGTCTTATAATTTATATTATGTCAACCCATCCAATAAGTATGCTTATAGCGAAGGGGGCTTTGCCCCCTTCGAGACTAAGAAATACGGCTCGGAGCCAATCATCTTTGCCCTGTGTTTTTCTCCCATTCGGGAAACGACGTCATCACTAAAGGGAGGGGATGGGGTTTCGGCCGCACGAACGTGCGGTTCTCCGTAGTTCACTTCTGACTTAACTGGATGTGAACGAAGGAGAAGGGGCGGAGGTGGGGAAGGCGGCGGTGGCGGGGTGTTTGATGACGTCTTGATTTTCTTTTGT
>Ga0172371_10004896_pt1 | contig 20022 bp, 24 predicted proteins | sample Lak12m_FD_114543 | JGI IMG/M metagenome (GOLD analysis project Ga0172371, IMG submission 114543) | Freshwater microbial communities from Kabuno Bay, South-Kivu, Congo - kab_022012_12m | ecosystem: Environmental > Aquatic > Freshwater > Lake | place: Democratic Republic of the Congo: South-Kivu... | reverse complement strand
CCTTTCCGCGGAATCCGCCAAAGCGTCCTGAACGACGCGCCAGGTGTAAAACCAGATCGGAGTCCCAACCACAAGCAAGGCCATCGCGTTGATTGCCGTCTCACGTCCAAGTTGCCCAAGCACATTGACGGTAATCGTAAAGATGTATTGTATTGCGATCTGTGCACCGAGAATGACCATCAGCAAACTATACAGCACCCACAGAAAACGATACAGGCGGCGGATTTCGATAAAGTTTTCCTTCTCGTTGAGAGTCCGCCATTCGGCGCGCAGCACGGTCAGGAAATAATACGCCGCCACGCCATTGATGACGATGGCAATGAGATTATCCACCCAGGTTTGCGAGCCGCCAACGAGGGCGCGATACGTGGAAAGGTTTGCAGTCGCGATGAAGGTGCGATTGATCAGCGCCAGCAGGTTTTGTATCACCGGGATGAGTGTGCCAAGCAAAACGCCATAAAGAAAGACGGCGCGCACGCTTGCGGCCTTCTCTTCCTCCTCACGAACCGCGGCGCGTTGACTCCATAGCCAGTGGAATAAAAATATCGGCACGCCCACAAGCACAAGCGAAATTGCCTGCGCCAAAGCCTGTGCGCTGTCAGTGACAAGGTTTGGGTTAAGGATGGAACGCAGCAAGCCAATCACGCCCCAGATAATCACCTCAAGACTGATGATGGCCACCGCATAAAAATAAAGTCGCCGGACGGTTTTCATGGTTTATTCTCCAACTCGCCCTCACCCAGCGAATCTCCCGCGTGGAGCTTCGCCGGGAAAGATGGAAAGTTATGGTTTGACAGGCTCCAGGTACCAGTTGTAATCCCAGAATGTATAGGGCATGGCGGAAATTTTCCACCCGTCATCCTGCAGCACGAGCAGGGCGCGGTCGGTGTTTTGATAGCCGCTGGAAAACGGGTCGCTGGGCGAATAGACCAGGGTTAATCCAACCACGGCTTCATCGCCGTTGATGTCGGCCTCGCCCACATCCACACCCGTGTCGCTCGGGTAGACAGCGCCATTAAAGAAGGATTGGCGGAACTGCTCGTATGTCGGTTTGTTGTCCAGGTCAGCGAGATTGCCGTACGCCTTTTCGTAATCCGCGTTCACGATGGCCAGCACATAGTTGTAAACCACACTTTCGGGATTATCGCCCTCAATGTAATCGCGCTTGTCCTGCCGCGTGAAGAAAAGCGCCAGGGCAATGACTACAAGGATGCCAACGCCAACCAGGATGCCCGCCAGAAAACGGTCTTGTTTCATGGAAACACCTCCGAGGTATGTTTTCATTGTATTGGTTTTATGATTTAAAGGCAAGAATGCCATTCCGAATAATGCCCTGTATGTTTCGACGGGAGGACGACTGCAACATTACGGATATGAAATTGATATTTCCCGGCTGGCACTTGATGGATATACTCCCTGCTGTATTCGTATCAAGTTAAGCAGATGGAAATATTGATGATAAACACACCACTTGTCACCCCATGGGAAGAGTCTGAAGCGCCCACCCAATCCGCCCTTTGGCGTTTTATGACCGGCGAAGGGCTGCTTCCGTACTCATGGTCGAACGGGCCGTTCGATATCTATACCGCGCACACTCACAGTTACGAAAAGGTGGTTTACGTGGTGGAAGGCAGTATCACATTTGGACTGCCGGAGTTTGGCTACCAGGTTACATTGAAGGCAGGCGATAGACTGGATTTGCCCGCAGGCACGGTCCATGAGGCGCGCGTCGGCGCACAGGGCGTGGTCTGCCTGGAGGCACACAGGGGCTGATTTAACGGAAGCAGGTTTGGGCGGGGAAGGATGCGGCATCGTCCCCAACGGGAGTCGCTCCACAAAAAAAAAGACGCGTCCGTAACGGGCGCGTCTTTGCCGTTCACCGAGCACTATCTATTGAGCGACGGCCTACCAACTCGCATGCAGCCAGCCGCGCAATTCCATGGCCTTGACTACACGAGAAATGGCAACCATGTAGGCCGCATCACGCATGTATACGCCTTCCTTTTCGCTCATCTCGAGCACGCCGTGGAAGGCGGAGGTCATCTTCTGGTCGAGTTTCTGCAACACTTCATCCTTGGGCCAATAGAAGTTCATGTCGTTCTGGACGGATTCGAAGTAGGAGGTTGTCACACCGCCTGCGTTGCACAGGAAATCGGGAATGTTGAAGATCTTGTTCTTCTTGAAGAAATCATCCGCTTCGGGTGTGCAGGGACCATTGGCGCCTTCCGCCACGATCTTGATGCGGCTCGACATCTTCTTGATGGTGTCCCCATTGACATGGCCTTCGATGGCCGCGGGGATCAACACATCGGCTTCCTTCGTGATCCAGGCGTCGCCGTCTTCGACAATGTAACCTTTGGCCTCGGCAGCCTTCTTGTCAATCGTGCCGTACTCGTCCACGATGGAAAGCAGGAAGTGCGGGTCAATGCCGTCCTTGTGGCTGTAGGTGAAGGATTTCTTCTCGTGGCGGTCCCAGCAGGAAACGCAAGCCACTTTGCCGCCGAGTTGTTCAACAAAGCCGACCGCCGCATATTGCGCGACATTGCCAAAGCCTTCGATGGCCGCAACGGTTTTCTTTGAATCCATCTTGAGGTGCTTCATGGCTTCGCGGACGGTATAAATCACGCCATAGCCTGTTGCCTCGGTGCGTCCCAATGAACCGCCGCCGCCAAGCGGCTTGCCGGTAAATACACCGGGGGTGTATTGCCCAACGAGACGGGAATACTCGTCCATCATCCAGCCCATCATCTGCGGCGTGGTGCCGACATCGGGGGCAGGCACGTCGTTGCGCGGGCCAATGTTCTTCCACATGGCGCCGACCCAACCACGGCAGATCTGTTCTTTTTCCGCAGTCGAAAGCGCGGACGGATCGCAGATCACGCCACCCTTGCCGCCGCCAAGCGGGATATCGGCCACGGCGCATTTCCAGGTCATCCACGTGGCGAGGGCGCGGACTGTGTCCATCGTCTCGGCGGGGTGGAAGCGGATGCCGCCCTTATTGGGGCCGCGCGCATCGTTATGTTGTACGCGATAGCCCTGGAAGACCTTGAGCGAGCCATCGTCCATGCGAACGGGGATGCGGAAGGAATACTCACGCATCGGAAAGCGCAGGACTTCCGAGACACCGGGATCCAGCTTCAACTGTTTCGCGACGCCATCGAATTGCTTCTGCGCCATTTCAAAGGCATTGATTTGTCCAGACATGATTTTCTCCTGGGAGATGGGGTAGTGATGGTTGAAAAAAAACATAAGCGGGCACCCCGGAATGGGGAGCCCGCATTAGAAACCGATTATGTGAATACACTGAGCCATAGATTAATTCCAGTAAAAAAACCCTGACACGCATAAACTTTACACGATAATCAAAGTTGCGTCAATATGACAAAAATCCGCAATTTTATAACCCAAGTTGACGCTCCAGTTCCGCCTTGACCACCGCCGGGTTGGCCTTCCCGGAGGCCTTCTTCATGGCATGCCCAAACAGAAAATTCACCACACTGGTCTTGCCGGCCTTGAAACTCTCCACTTCCTTTGGGTTCCCAGCCAGCGTCTCAGCCACGATCCCGGCAATAAAGTCCAAATCCGAGACCTGTTTCAATCCCTTCGCCTCGACAATCTCCCCGGCGCGTTTTCCCGTTTTATACATTTCGGCCAGGACATCTTTTCCCGTTGTTTGATTGATGACTCCCCCGTCCACCAACTCCACCAAACCAGCCAGCGCTTCAGGCCCGACCTTTGACTCGGATACCGTTTCACCGGCCTGGTTTGCCGCTGAAAATAAATCCCCAACCACCCAGTTGGCAACGGATTTCGGCGAGACCTTCCCAGGCTTCAGCGCGGCTTCAAAGTAATCCGCCACGGCGCGCTCGGCCACCAGCACACCCGCCGCATATTCAGTGAGGCCATATTCGTCAATAAACCGCTGGAACCTGGCTTGCGGCAATTCCGGCAACCCGGCGCGGATTTGTTCCACCCACTCCTCTTCCACCACGAGCGGAGGCAGGTCCGGTTCAGGGAAATAACGATAATCGTGCGCGTCCTCCTTGCTGCGCTGGGAATACGTCGTCTCCGCGGCATCGTTCCAGCCGAGCGTCTCCTGTTCGATCGTCCCGCCCGCGGCGAGAACCTTGCCCTGCCTCTCGATCTCGAACTCGGAGGCGCGTTCCAACGCGCGGAACGAATTCAGGTTCTTGATCTCCACGCGCGTATTGAATTCCTCCGTTCCAGCCGGCCGCACAGAGACATTCGACTCAAAACGGATGACGCCCTTTTCCATGTCCCCCGAATTGACCTCGAGGTAGCGCAGGATTTCGCGCAAAGTTTCCGCATACGCCCTGGCTTCCTCCACCGAGCGCATATCCGGCTCGGAGACGATTTCGAGCAAAGGCACGCCCGCGCGGTTCAAATCCAACAGGCTGTACGGATGGGCCCTGTCCCCATCCCCACCCTCGACATGCGTCAACTTGCCGGTATCCTCTTCGAGATGCACGCGGCGGACGCGGACGGTCTTTTTGCCATTCGATGTTTTGATGACCAGTTTGCCGTTAACAGCAAGCGGCGTTTCATATTGCGAAATTTGATAGCCCTTCGGCAAATCGGGATAGAAATAATTTTTGCGCGCAAAGATGCTGGTGTAATTGATCTCGCACCCCAAAGCCAGGGCCACGCGCAAGGCGTATTCCACCGCACGCTGGTTGACCACAGGCAGTGTGCCCGGCATACCCGAGCAAACGGGACAAACGGCAACATTCGGCCCGGCGACAGTGTTATCCACAACCGCGCACGAGCAGAACATCTTTGATTTGGTTTGAAGTTCAGCGTGGACTTCCAGTCCAATGACGGGTTCGAATTTCATATTCGGTTTCCATGTCATTGCCCTGCCAAAGTACAGCGGGGCGGCGACGTTCTCTATTTGTATTTCGGCGGGCGCTTCTCCAGAAATGCCGCCACGCCCTCCTTGTGTTCATCGCGGCGACCGGCGATCTCCTGCAAGTCTGCTTCGGTGTTCAGAACATCTTCGAGGTTGGGAAGAACCGCCTTGTTGAATGCCCGCTTGGTGAGACCATACGTCCCGGTTGGACCGGCCGCGAACTGCGCGGCAAGTTTCAACGTTTCAGGCATGAATTCATCCGCGGGAGTAACCCGGTTGACCATGCCCCATTCCAGCGCCTTTTGCGCGGAAATGGGCGCATTCGTAAACGTGAGTTCGTGAGCGCGGCCAAGACCGATCAGCGCCGGCAGGAACAGCGATACCGCCGAATCGGGGACAAGTCCGATTCCGTTGAATCCCACGACGAAATTGGCCGTCTCTGAAGCGATGCGCAGGTCGCAAGCCAGCGCGACTCCCAATGACGCGCCCGCGCAGGGTCCATTGATTGCGGCAATGACGGGTTTCTCGATCCTGCGGATCTGCAGCACCAGCGGGTTGTACGTTTCGAGCAAATGTTCGCGGTAGGAAATCTGGGAGCCGTAGGACTTGATCTCCTCGATATCCTGGCCCGCGCCGAAGACGTGTCCCGCGCCGGTCAACACCACCGCGCGGACTTGCGAATCCCCGGCAGCCCGCCTGAATGCTTCCTGCAATTCGCCGATCAATTCAAGGGAGAAGGCATTGGCGCGCTCGGGGCGGTTGAGAGTCAATATAAGGGAACCGGATTGAAGGCTGGAATGAAGCGTTGGCATATTTTTAAAAAAGTGACAGTCATCCTTGAGATGACTGCCTCTTTGTCTCCTATTGATCGGAATCGTCCGATGCTTCGTCATCCCCTGCATCCATTTCATATTCCACTTTTTCCCCGTCGAGATACACCCAGAGGAGCAGGACGTGTCCGTCTTCGGTTTCGACGTTGCGGGCGGCAAGGATGGGGGCTGCCTGTTCGAGTCCCATATCGTTGCGGTAATGGAGTTGGATGGAGCCTTTGCTGCGCCAGGTGCGGTAACAACGCTCCACGAGCGCAGGGCCGTTGAAAGTGCGCAGGCGGGTGAGCGCGGGAACAAATAAACTCGGGCCTTCGTTCAAGCCCATTGCCCAGCCGTCGTTGACGTGTTCGAAAACGGGGGGCGGACCTTCGATAATTGTGATTTTGTCATCCATCAGGTTACCTGTATGCGGCGAAATATACCATAAAACGAAAGTGAAAAAATTCCAAGTTTATTAGCTTTTATAATTGAAAGATGCCCAAGCTCACCCCCAAAATCATCCTCGAAGGAACCCGCCTGACATTCAAAACCGACATCGCGTTCCTGCTCAACGAGCATCCGCGCATTGTGGGGCCGCGCAAATACAAATATCATTCGCCGCTCATCTCCGCCGAGTGGTGCGCGTTCACCAATTTCCCGTGGGGACGCGGGCCGATCAACTTCGAGCCGCAGGAGGAAGCCCTCGCGATGGAGACCTATGCCACGTGGGTCAAACTCTTCGAACTGCAAAAATATTATTCATGGATCGTTGACCGCTTCCACATCTCCACCCGCGCCTATCAACTCACAACCTACAACAAAAATTACGATTTCCGCTGGCTGGAGGAACGCCTCGCGCCTCTCGGATTTCACATCGTTTTGCTCACGCGCACGCCAGAATCTTTTGAAGCCGCGCGCGCCGAAAGGCTCAAGGTATCGGGCAATCCTTCACAATACGACAATTTGCAAATCTTCATCGAAGAGCAGGAATTGATCCGCAGGCTGGCGGGCGAATCCATTCTCCCGCAACTCGAAGTGGATATTTCAGGCAACGACCTCAACGCCGCCGTCTCAAAAATCGCCGATTGGATGGAATCCACCGGCGGGTTATATATGTCGTAAAATTTCCTTAACCAATCCCGGCCCGCGATAGATCAATCCTGTGTAAACCTGGATCAACGCCGCGCCCATGTCCAGCCTGCGCTTCGCATCATCGGGATCCATGATGCCGCCCGCGCTGACGATGGGGATTTTTCCATCCACGCGTTTGACGATTTGATGAAGAACCGCCTCGCTCCTGACCTTTAACGGGCTTCCGCTTAATCCGCCCGTTTCCCCCTTGTGAATTGACCGCAGCCCCTCGCGCGCCAGAGTCGTGTTCGTGGCGATGACGCCGTCCATGTGCGTGCGCAGGATCACATCCAGGGCGTCGTCCAACTCCGGTGCGGACAGATCCGGCGCGAGCTTGACGAGAAGCGGAATCCGCTTTTTCAGTTTCGTCTCCTCAAACTGGCGCTGCGCGTGGAGTTGGGTCAGCAGTCCCTCCAGCGCGGCACGTCCCTGCAATTGGCGAAGCCCGACCGTGTTGGGCGAACTGACGTTGATGGCCAGGTAATTGGCGAGGGGGGCGAAGTTTTGCAGGAGCGTGAGGTAATCCAAGACCGCCTCTTCGTTGGGCGTGGATTTGTTTTTGCCGAGATTGATCCCGAGGACAAGGGACGACCCGCGCGGCTTTGCGGCGGTAATGTACTGATACAGGCTGGCTTTCTGGACGGGGGATAATTGCTTTTGCACAAATTGCGCGCCGCGGCTTGGAAAGCCCATGCGGTTGATGACTGCCCCATCTTCGGGGAGGCGGAACACGCGCGGCTTCGGATTCCCGTCCTGCGGAATCGGCGTGACCGTGCCGATCTCGATGTGACCGAAGCCGAGGGAGGCAAGTCCGCGTATCGCGACGCCGTCCTTGTCATATCCGGCCGCGAGGCCGACGGGATTCTTGAACGTCAGGCCGAACGCGGTGACGGGGCGCGGGGGCGCCTGGAAAGCCAGCGTAATTGCCCAATGGATGGGCGCAATCGCACTCGTAAAACGTAATGCGTAAAGCGTGAGCAGGTGCGCGGCTTCGGGGTCGAGGCGAAAGAGGAGGGGGCGGATGAGTTTGTACATTAATCAAAGACAGTCGGGCGGGCTGAATCATTAAGATGAGCAAACATGTTCTCGATCATGGCCTTGACCTTGGGCTTTTTCGAGCCGAACGCGGCTTCCACGTCGAACGGCACTTCCACGAACGCGCCGCCTCCGCCCGCGTTTTGGATGACGGCGGTGAAGGTGTGTTTGGTGGACAATGGGTACCTCCGAATACAAAGACGCACTCAGAAGGGCGCGTCTCTGTCGTTTATAAATCTTTGGGTTTCAATCCCGTCACCTTCGCCACCCTTGCCAGCATCTTTGGGCCGATCTCTTCATTATCGTGAAATGCAAAAACAACATCCGGCCAGTCGCGGCGTTCCAGAATTTTGTGCGAGCCAGTCTGGCGTTTGACTCTCCAGCAGATCCGTAATAAAGCCGCCAGCAAACGTTTGGCCTTGACGGTTTTCCAGTCGCTCATGCCGTTGCAAAAGTAAACATCAAGGATGGGGCAGTTTCGCCGTTTTCAAGCCGGTCGGCAATGACGCGTAGCGCCAAAGCCTGGGCGCGGCCGGCCGCGTCATCGGCATCTTTTCCATAAGCCAGCACGCCTGGCAATTCCTTTACTTCCGCCAGCCAGCGTCCATCCTCTTCCTGTTCATATTCGACAGTAAATTTCATTTCGTCCTGCCTTTCGCTGGAGGCATTATAGCAGAAACAAACGCGCCGCCCCCGCCCGCGTTTTGGATGACGGCTGTGAAGGTGTGTTTTTTGGGAATTTTAACTTTTCCTGTGTTCTTCCAATAAAGCATTATGTTCTGGGGAACCTGGTTGTGGGCCAGTCAGGACAGCATCTATAAATTCCTGCGGCGGTTTGTAGTGGTGCTCCACAACGTAATGATAAATCAAGGCGGGAGCCGCATAAACCACACCCTTTCCAATGACACGTATTTCGCCATCGCCGATGCTCATCAATTCAGTATGCTCTCCATAAATTGGATGATTCCTTCCCCATTTGCTCCAAGATAATCCGCAGAATTCACACTCCTGGAATCCTCGCATGACGTTCACAAGGTTTTCATCCAGGCAAAAGTTATGGAGTTTTTCTCGGAATTCGAGTGATGTTTCCCAGACAACCAATTCTTTATTTCCACTCAGCCATCCAATATTCAGAGATTGTTCGTCCCCGCAATAAGAATACGGGGTTAAGTCCTTGAAATACGTCATGATGAGCCTTTCAAAAACTTCCTCGTCACCTCGATCTTATCCTTCTCCACTTTGCCCGTGGACTCCCAATAATCCAACATCTCGTTGATCGTCAACACCGCGTGCATGGAATAGCCTGCCTGCGCCAGCGACTCTTTCGCGCCGGATTGACGATCCACCAGCACAACGACATCTTTTACAACCAGTCCCGCGCTTGTCAGTTTTTCGATGGCTTCGAACTTGCTTCCGCCGGTGGTGGCAAGATCGTCAATGACCACGACCGTCTCGCCATCGTGATATTCGCCTTCAATCTCCGCTTTCGTGCCGTAGGACTTGGCTTCCTTGCGCGGATAGAGCATGGGATAGTTCCCCGCCAGGCTGATGGCGGTCGCGATGGGAATGGCCGCGTAGGGCAGGCCGGCAATGCGGACGAACGACAGGGGATGGAGGATGGGGAGATACGCCTCCGCAATTTGCTGGAGCAATTTGGGATACGTGATGATCTGGCGCAGGTCAATGTAGATGGGAGATTTGAGTCCCGACTTGAGGGTGAAGTCACCGAATTTGATACAGCCTGCCGACAACAAGCCGTCGGAGAGAGTAGAGAGCAGGGGATTAGTGAGTAATGACGACATGGAAGCCTTTCGCACGTTAATCGTACAGAAATTCAACGATTCGTTCGGCATCCATGACCGTTACAGGAATGCCTGATTTCTCAAACGAACGATTCGTTTTGGAATATTTCATTTTGAATTCAAAGCCTTGAAGGTTTTGATTCGCTTCTTCGATGTAATCTATTTCATTGCCATCGTACGTCCGCCAGAAATAAGCAGTGGACATGCTCCGCGCGTATTCGTTCTTTTTCATCCGCTCGGCGATCATCCAATTCTCGAACAACGCACCGCCATCCGCGCGGGAATCCAGCGGGTTGAAGTTGCGAATGACCGCGTTTCGCACGCCGACATCCCAAAAATATATTTTCCTTAACTTGGAGATGGTTCTTCTCTTGTTCCCCGCGTAGGGCGGCAGGCGAAAAATGACAAAACTGCGTTCCAGCAATTGCACGTAGCGCTCGACGGAGATGCGATCCATGCCGACAGTTTGGGCGAGTTCGGCATAAGAGACTTCCGAGCCGATTTGCAGGGCAAGCGCCTGCAACAACTTGTTCAATGCCTCAGGGTTGCGAACCTGTTGAAAATCCAAAATATCGCGGTACAGGTAACTGGTCGCGATCTCCTTCAATTCACGCGTCTTATTCTCGAAGGAATCCTGCTGAACCACACGCGGATACGATCCGTACACAAGAAGTTCCGTCCATTTTTTTTGAATCCCCAACACGTCCGCGTCAGGAATGATTTCCGACAACGCCAGGGGATATAAGTTGTAAACGAACTTTCTTCCCGTCAGCGGCTCCTGCGTCGAATCGAGCAGGTTGATGGTGGATGAGCCAGTGACAATCACTTGTTTCTGCGCGCCATAATGATCCACCAGCAGTTTCAGCGTTTGCCCGATGGTTTTTATCTTCTGGCCTTCGTCAATGAAAAGAACGTCCGCGTCCCCCACCATGCGCACAAGGCTTTCGAGGCTTTTATCGTTCAGAGCCTCGCGGTCTATGGGATCATCCCCGTTGATGAACCTAACCTTGCGCCCTTCGAGTCGCTCCAGCGCCATTTGCGCCAGGGTGGTTTTCCCCGTCTGCCGCGCGCCGACAAGGACAACGACACGACCCTGGAAGCAGTCGTTAATGAGGTTATTGGCAATTGAACGGGAGTAAAGTCTCATTTTTAGGCGTAATTTCGTGAGTTAACTCATTTTATTACGCTATTATTCTCGTGTCAATTGCATTTTGATATTCACAATCTGGTCACGGATCTCCGCCGCGGCGCGACCGGGATTCGCGGCCCGCGAGATGGCGCGCGAGACGGGGATCAGGATTCCCTTCCCATCGCTTCGCAGCCCGGACTTTAGGGTGGACTCCAGTTCCCCGCCCTGAGTCCCAACCCCGGGCGCGAGGAACCACAGACCGGGTGCGGCGGCGCGGACGCGTTTCATCACCTCGACATGAGTCGCACCGACCACGAGACCGATGTTGTTGCGGGTGTTCCATTGTTGGGCGAGTTTGGCAACGTGGATGTGTAATAAGTCGCCAGAAGCGAGGGGCAAGTCCTGCAAATCCTCAGAGCCCGGATTGCTCGTCTTGCATAGCAGGAACACACCTTTTTCGGGATGGTTCAAGAACGGCTCGATGGAGTCTTTTCCAAGATATGGACTGAGCGTGATGCAATGTGCGCCGAGATTCTCGAACGCGGATTTGGCATACGCTTCGGCAGTGGACGCGATGTCGCCGCGCTTGGCGTCGAGAATGACGGGAATCATCGAGCCGAGCCGCTTTGACTCTGCTTCTATCGCTTCGATGACCTGCTTGAGCGCGGTCCAACCGTCCGCGCCGAAGACTTCGAAGAACGCCGCGTTGGGCTTGAACGCCGCGGCGTAGGGAGCGGTCTGTTTAACGAGATTCAGGCAGAAGTCCCGCGCGGAAGCGGCGGTGGGTGACGCGAGGTCGGAGACGTGCGGGTCGAGTCCCACGCACAGGAGCGAGGAGCAATCGTCCACGCGTCGTTCGAGGAAGGTGAAGAAGGTTTCCATGGGTTTTCAACGTTTAACGTTAAACGTTTAACGTTATGCCTTGCCTAACACCATCGCCAGCAGCGCCATCCTCACATACAACCCATACTCCATCTGGCGGAAATACGCGGCACGGGGATCGTCGTCGAAGTCCACGCTGATCTCGCCGACGCGCGGGAGCGGGTGCATGACAGCCATCTCCTTTTTCGCGGCTTTCATGATGGCGGGATCGATCACGTACGCGCCTTTGACCTTTTCGTAATCGGCGGGGTCTTCGAAGCGTTCCTTTTGGACGCGCGTCACATACAGCACATCGGTTTCGGGCAGCACTTTTTCGAGCGAGGTGTATTCGGCCTGCGGGACTTTCTTTTCCGCGACCTCATCCATCACTTCCTTCGGCATCTTCAAAATATCGGGCGAGACGTAATTCAGTTTGATGTTGCTGAACTGCGAAAGCAGGCGCGCCAGCGAGTGGACGGTGCGCCCGTATTTCAGGTCGCCGAGCATGGTGACGGTGAGATTGTCGAGCCGCCCCAACTCTTCCATGATGGTGAACGTATCGAGCAAAGCCTGTGTCGGATGTTCCCCCACACCGTCGCCCGCGTTGATGATGGGTTTCTTCGCCGCTTTTGCCGCGATCGCCGCCGATCCCGTTTCGGGGTGGCGCAGGACGATCACGTCCGCGTAACATTCGAGCGTGCGGATCGTGTCGGGCAGGGACTCGCCCTTCGACACCGACGAGTACTTCACCTCGTTGATCGGGATGACCGAGCCGCCGAGGCGTTCCATCGCGGCGGTGAACGACGACGAGGTGCGCGTGGACGGTTCGTAGAACAGGTTGGCGAGGATTTTTCCTTTCAGCAGGTCGAACGTCCCGACGCGCTCGACCATGCCGCGCATCTCGTGCGCCACGCCGAAGACGTATTCGAGGTCGTTCCGGGTAAACTGCTTGACGGACAGAATGTCCTTGCCATACCACTCGGCTTGTTTGTTTTCGCCGAAGGGCAGGTGGGGGGAAGAGGATTGAGTGGGCATTGTTTAGTCTCCTTTGAGGTTGGTAATTAGGGCTTTGACTGCAGGCTTTAGTGGTGTTTTTAAGAAAAACCTGACAGTTGTCTGTCAGGTTTTTTTTAGCGAGCGATATTCGGAACAAAGAAATTCTTGAATCCCTTCTTTTCCAAACCTTCCTTCAATCGTTTGTCGCCTGTCCAGAGATTCGCTTTCAAATGAAGGGCAAGCGCGACATGGGGAGTGTCGGTCTCGTCAATATCACGGCAGAGTTCGTAGGCGGCTTTCCATTTCTCTGGGGATATTAAATTCTCCTTGTAGACTCGCACACGCTTGACAAGGATGTAATATAGATAAGCCAGTTCATCCGAGGAAGTTCGGGAGGTCTTTAGCAGTTTTTCTTTGTGATTGAAGATTTCAACAAGGGTTGTCTCGCAAATAAAGAAGTCATTTGCCGAACGCAGGATGGATTTGGCAAATGAAGATTCGGCGCTCAGAAGCGCCGAAAAGAAGATGTTTGTGTCTATGACAACCCGCGCCATGTTACGCGCCTATGTACAATGGTTTGAGTTTCTTCCATACGGCGGCATCAATCTCTTTCGCCAATTGGTCGGCCTGCTTTTGGGTCAACTTACTGCGTTTGCGAATGGACTCGAGTTCGAGATAATCGAGAAAACTTCCCAGCGTTTCCTCGTCAATCATGTCGCGCTGAAAACGCACCACGATCTCGCGGTTCTTTACATTCACTTGATAAGAAGGGGTGTATTCCATCTCGTTCTCCTTTATCTGGACACATTATACAACAAATGTTTTTCCTTATTTTTCTGCCTGCATCCTTCGTTCCGCGTCGCGCAAAAACTGCTTCATCTCCTCAACCGCCATCCCGCTTTCGGGGATCAACTCTCCCAGCACAGGCCAGGCGTGCCACATATCGTCCCAGACGCGGAGCGTGACATCCACACCGTCCGTTTTGGCTTTGTCAGCCAACATGCGCGCGTCGTCGAGCAAAATCTCCTCGCTCCCAACCTGGATCAGGAGCGGCGGAAATCCGTGAAAGTCCGCATAGACGGGCGAAACCAGTGGGTTGTTCAAATTGGTTTCATCGGTATAACACAAAGCCCATTCTTTTAAAACGTTTGTCTTGAGCATGGCTTCGGCGTCCGCTTTTGTGATATGACTTTGGCCGCGGTGTGTCAAATCTGCCCAGGGCGACATGCAAATGATTGCCGCGGGGAGCGGCTCGTGGTTTTCGCGCAACGCCAGCATCGTGGCGAGCGCCAATCCGCCGCCCGCCGAATCGCCAGAGATGACGATGTCACGCGAGTCGATTCCCTGTGCCAACAGCCAGCGATAGGTCTTTACCGCGTCTTCCAGCGCCGCTGGGAATGGATGCTCCGGCGCAAGGCGATATTCGGGTGCAAGAACGTTCATTTTCAGCGTTTGCGCCACCGGGATGCACAGCATCAGGTGCGAGTTTATCGAACCGGTGACATATCCGCCGCCATGCAAAAACAGGAAGACTTTCTCCTTGTCCGCGCCTGTCGGACGAATCCATGCGACGCGCAGGCCGTCCATATCTGTTCTTTCAACTTCCACGTCCTTTGGAACATAGCGCACAAGCCGGGCGGTTTTTGCATCCCGGGCGCGGTTTTGCTCAATGGTGAGCCGTTTCTCTTTGAATGTTTTGCGCAGGACAAAGCGCCAGAAGCGGCTTCGAAGACCCAGTGACATCAAGTTCTCACATTCTTTCCGTAACCAGGCTCTGCCAATATCTTTCCATCGTCATAGGCAGTCTTGCCGCGCAATACAACTTTCCGTACTTTGCCTTTGACCTTCCACCCCTCAAAGGGAGTCCAACCGCATCGCGAGTGCAGGTCCGCGGCGTGGATTTCGTATTCGGCGTTCTCGTCCACTTCGACCCAGGTTTCGGGTTGTTCGGGGATGTGAAAAATTTTGCGTGGGTTGACGACGGATTTCCGGATCAAATCGTCCAAGGTCAAACGTCGAAGGTCAACGGCGGTGAGGAGGAGGGGCAGTAAAGTTTCAAGGCCAGGAAATCCCGGCGGGGGATTCTCGGAATCTTTTTCTTCCGCCGTGTGCGGGGCATGGTCGGTGGAAAAGCAATCAATGACGTCAAGATTCTCCCACAGCGCACCTACATCCTGTCGCGTCGCCAATCTTGGCCGAACCTCCATCCGACCTTCTTTCTTCTTTCCTCTTTCTTCATCCGACACTTGCGAAACCATAAACAGGTGATGCGGACAAACTTCACACGTCACCTTAATCCCCCGTTCCTTCGCTGCCTTGATGAGCAGGATTTCCTCTTTCAGCGAGATATGTGCAATGTGAACGGGACGGTCGTAGATCGCGGCGAAGAGGATGCCCGCGGCCATCGTCCGCGATTCGGAGTGGAGGACAATTGGCAGGTCTTTTGGGAATTTTGCGAAATGCGGCATCCACAAGGACATGTCATCGAGTCGCAGTTCACCGAATGTGGAGTCAAGGTACATTTTCAAGCCTGCGGACTTATTCCCCAACGACGCGGCGACCTCGGCGTTATCGGGGCCGGCGCCGAGGAATTGGGCGTAGTCGCAGCGCGCTTTTTGTTTCGCGGCATCCAGAGCAAGGTCGAGAGTCTCAGCATCGAAGATGGGAGGCTTTGTGTTGGGCATGGCGAGGATCATCGTCACACCGCCCGCGAGCGCAGACTGGGTGGCGGTGTCCCAATCTTCCTTGTGGGTTTGTCCGGGTTCGCGAACGTGGACGTGGGGGTCAATTAAGCCGGGGAGTTTGAGCATGGGCCGGGTTCCAAGAGTGTCAGGTGGATATAAAAAAAGAGAGCCGATGATGGCTCTCTTAATGGACGGGGAAAGAAGATGATAATTTTACGGGAACAGGGCAGAGGTCGGGAAGGAATCGGGTTTTCATTTCTGCGTGATTCTATGCAGGCTGGGGATTCTGTCAAGAGGTGGAAATCTTTATGACAATTGTCACTCAGGTGAAAAAGACGCGGATGATATAATCCCGTGATAATTTTCGCAAGGAGAACAGAAAGATGGCATACGCAAATGTAAAGGTCCCCGAGGGCGGGGCAAAGATCAGCATCAAGGATGGCAAGTTACAGGTACCCGATAACCCGATCATCCCGTTCGTGGAAGGCGACGGCACCGGCCGCGACATCTGGCGCGCCTCCGTCCGCGTGTTCGATGCGGCCGTGGAAAAAGCCTACGGCGGCAAACGCAAAATCCACTGGATGGAAGTGTACGCGGGCGAAAAGCCGTTCAAGATGTTCCAGAGCTGGCTGCCCGATGAAACCACCGAGGCTTTCAAGGAATTTATAGTCGGCATTAAAGGGCCGCTCACCACTCCAATCGGCGGCGGCATCCGCTCGTTGAATGTGCAGTTGCGCAAACTGCTCGACCTGTACGTCTGCCAGCGTCCCGTGCGCTGGTATCAGGGTGTGCCCTCCCCTGTGAAGCACCCCGAATACGTGGACATGGTCATCTTCCGCGAGAACACCGAGGACATTTATACCGGTATCGAATTCCAGTTTGGCACGGAAGAGAATAAAAAGTTCAAGGAATTATTCAAGGAAGCCTTCCCAAAGGAATACAGCAAGATGCGCTTCCCGGATACGGCAGGCATTGGCATCAAACCTGTTTCAGTCGAAGGGACGGAACGTCTCGTGCGCGCCGCGATCCAGTGGTCGTTGGATAATCACCGCAAGAGCGTGAACTTCGTCCACAAGGGCAACATCATGAAGTTCACCGAAGGCGCGTTCAAGGATTGGGGTTACACGGTTGCCAAGCGCGAATTCCGGGACAAGATTGTCACCGAGCGCGAGACCTGGATCCTGGGCAACAAGGAATCCAAACCGAATTTGAGCGTGGAAGAAAACGCCAAGATGATCGACCCCGGCTTCGACATGATGTCCCCCGCCCAGCAAAATGACATCAAACAGGAAGTGGAAGAAGCCCTGAAGTTGTGGGATACGCACGGCGGCGGCAAATGGAAGAAGATGCTGCTCATCAAAGATTCCATTGCCGACGTGAGCCTGCAATTCACCCTCATCCGCGCCCGCGACTATGATGTGATCGCCACCCTCAATTTGAACGGCGATTATCTTTCGGATGCCCTGGCCGCGCAGGTCGGCGGGATCGGCATCGCCCCCGGCGCAAACATCAACTACGTGACCGGTCACGCCATTTTCGAAGCGACTCACGGCACCGCGCCGAAGTACGCGGACCTCGACAAGGTCAACCCCGGCTCGGTCATTCTCTCCGGCGAGATGATGTTCCGCTACATGGGCTGGACCGAAGCCGCGGATTTGATCGTCAAGGGCATGGAAGGCGCTGTCGCGGCGAAGACGGTCACTTACGACTTTGCCCGTTTGATGGACGGCGCGAAGGAAATCAAATGCTCCGAGTTCGGCGATGCCATCATCGAATGGATGGACAAGACACCTGTGGTGAAAGTCGAAGGCCAGGGGTCGAAGGTTGCAGTGAAGAAAACTGTTGCCAGGAAACCGGCGAAGAAAGCGGCCAAGCCTGCCAAAAAGGTTGACAAGAAAGCCGTGAAGAAGGCCGCGGCAAATAAGAAGCCTGCCAGGAAGGCAAAGAAGAAATAACAATAATGCAAGAGGCCGTCCCACATGCGAGACGGCCTCTTTTGATTCTTTCAGATTTATTTATGGCGTTGGCGTCACAGCAGGCGGTGGAGTCGTTGACAACGCCGCCGCATCTTCCGCGGTCTGCGGCATGCCGTTCATGATCCAGCGCACGAACACATCCACGACATTGGGCTTGAGGGCGCGGCTTGGGGGCATGACGCCAATCAATTCCTCGTCGGGTTTCCCCGGATCCATAATGGCATGTTCCTGGATAACCTGCAGGAAATAACTGTTTTCATCGCCCGCGATGATGTTGCTGGCAGCGTTGTCGCCTGTGGTGAGGATCTCCTCGTAGGAGGTCATCAGGTAGTTGTTGTTTTCTTTCCCGGCACGGTGGCAGGAGACGCAGTAGCGTTTGGCAATCGGCGCGATATGGACATCGTAGGATGGCACCTCGCCTTCCGCAAGCGGGGGGAATAACGGTTCGAGTTTCGGCGCTTCGAACCGGTCGTCCCACATGTAGCGCATGAACACGACCATGTAATCTATCTCGCCCTTGGAGAGTTCGCCGCCGTAGGCCTTCCCGAAGGGGGTCATGCCGGCATTGGGGCGTCCATAGGCGATGACTTCGTACATGGCGGAGTCGGTGATGGTGTACAGGACGTCGCGGCTGTTGATGGGCGTGATCTTCTCGCCTTCGAGTCCCTCCACGCCTTCGATGACGGCAACGGAACCGTCGTCGCCGTGACATTCGACGCAGTGGACGGAATACAAATCCTGCCCGGCGGTGATCTGGTCAACCAGCGTGGTTGCGACTTCGGTCGTGTCCTCTGCGGGGGCGGGGGCGAGCGCGAGAACCATCCCTGAGATGATAATCATTGAAACGGCGGCCAGGCTTGTGGTCCAGACCATGACGCGGGTGGATGTCTTGAAAACGAAGGACATCAATAACAACAAGATCATGGCGAGGCCCGGGATGACGAGTCCGCTGACGGCCTGGAGCGTGCCAAGCAGGGTGGAGCCGTCCGCGGAAACGGTGGGGATTTCGGATGTGAAGGTCAGAAGCACGATGCCGACGACCATGATGGTCATGATGGAAATCGGCAGGATGCGTTTGCCATAGTAGCGGCTGGGGTTCTTTTCGATGAAGGGCAGAAGGGTGAGCACGCCGATGGCAATGACAGGGATGATGACGGTGGCGATCCATTCGATTTTGCCGAGCAGGGGGATCTGGCCGTAGAGCGCGAGGAATTTGAAGAGGAAGAGGAAGTACCATTCGGGGCGCGGAACGTAGGACGTGTCGCTGGGGTCGGCTTTGGGTTCGGGCGAGACGCCAATGAAGGTGGCGAGCAGGATCAGCAAAACGAGAATGCCCAGCGAGACGATGACGTCCTTGAAGATGCTGTCGGGCCAGAAGCGCTCGCCTTTGTTGAGTTCGCGTTCGTAGCGTTCGTTGATTTTCTGTTTGGTTTCGTCGTTCATGGTGGCTCCATCGTCATTGCAGGGGCGTTCCCTGCCTGAAACAATCTCTTCATTCGGCCGGGATTGCTTCGTTGGGCAGGCGAATGCCTCCTCGTAATGACGTTCGGTGGTCAGTCTTCCTTCGTCGGGAAGTGGGATTCGCCGTGGCGAATGATGAGGTAGAGATGCACGCCGATGAGACCGGCAAGAACAGCGGGAATCATCCAGATGTGCGCGGAGAAGAAGCGCTGCAGGGTCAGGGCGCTCAGGTCCGGGCCGCCGCGCAGGGCTTTCAGGGTGAATTCGCCGATGAAAGGCACGGTCCCCGCGATTTGCGTGCCGACGGTGGTCGCCCAGAAAGCGCGCTGGTTCCACGGGAGCAGGTAGCCGGTGAAACCCATGCCCAGGGTTGTGATGAAGAGACCGATGCCGATGAGCCAGGTCAGTTCGCGCGGGTATTTGAACGAGGCGGTGAAGAACACGCGCAGCATATGAATGAAGACGATCAGCACCATGACGGTCGCGCCCCAGTGATGGATGCCGCAACGAGCCAGCCGAACGCGACGCCTTCCATGATGTATTGCACGGAGTCGTAGGCGTGATCGGGGGACGGGGTGTAATAGACGGTGAGGAAGATGCCCGTCAGCCCCTGCATCACAAAGAGGAAGAGGCTGGCCGAGCCGAGCGTGTTCCACCAGTTGCCCCTGGGTTCGGGGCGGTCAAGCAGGTTGGTGTACATGCTGTTGAGACCAAGACGTTCATCGAGCCATAGATACAACTTTTTCCACATTTTTAACCTCGTTCACATTTTTTCTGCCGGCACGAAAGTCCAGGGAAACGGGTGAATGACTTTTGCCACATTAAAATATTTGCCGACCAGGCGGCCAAACCCGCCGCCCGTCCAATGATTGATATGCCCCGGTGGATTGCCAAAAAACGCAAATATTTCAGCCGTGCCAGGTGGAGCCATCAATGACCCAAATCCAGGCTGGAAATCAACCTGCCGAGAAGAAGATTTCGAGGGAGCCGTCTTCCGTTATACGGAACTCGGTATATCGGTCGAGGGGACGAGGCGGGGGGCCGTCCAGCACTTCGCCTTCCCTGCTGAATTTCGCGTCGTGGCACGGACAAAGGTAAGCCTGCGCCTCCTCGTTCCAATTGACGGAGCAGGCGAGGTGTGTGCATTTGCTGGAGAGAATGAGGATGTCTTTCAGGTCGTCGGATTTGCGGAGGGCGTAACCGCCAAACGAACTGGCCGTGCGCTCCCAGCCGTTGACCTGGACGCGCGTGAACGAGAACGGGTAGGG
>Ga0172371_10004894_pt1 | contig 20026 bp, 17 predicted proteins | sample Lak12m_FD_114543 | JGI IMG/M metagenome (GOLD analysis project Ga0172371, IMG submission 114543) | Freshwater microbial communities from Kabuno Bay, South-Kivu, Congo - kab_022012_12m | ecosystem: Environmental > Aquatic > Freshwater > Lake | place: Democratic Republic of the Congo: South-Kivu... | reverse complement strand
TCGCCCGGAAATTCGTACTCGGACAGCAGTTCGCGTACTTCCATCTCAACAAGCTCCAGCAGCTCCGGATCGTCCACCTGGTCCGTCTTGTTCATATACACGATGATATACGGCACGCCCACCTGCCTTGCCAGCAGTATGTGCTCCCGCGTCTGCGGCATCGGGCCGTCAGCCGCCGATACCACCAGGATCGCTCCGTCCATCTGCGCCGCGCCCGTGATCATGTTCTTCACATAGTCCGCGTGCCCCGGGCAGTCCACATGCGCGTAATGCCGCGCGTCCGTCTCATATTCCACGTGCGCCGTGTTGATCGTGATGCCTCTTTCCTTCTCTTCGGGCGCCTTGTCTATTTCGTCGTATTTCGTTACCTTCGCTTTGCCCGTCTTCGCCAGCACCGCTGTGATCGCCGCCGTCAAAGTCGTCTTCCCATGGTCGACGTGCCCGATCGTTCCTATGTTAACATGCGGCTTGGTTCTCTCAAATTTTGCCTTCGCCATTCTTTTTTCCTCCTTAAAATAGGCTATACACTATCGCCATACTACAATATTTTAAATTGATTGTTTTTATTTGTCAACAACAAAAAAGAAGTTGGGATAATAATAAATCCATATATCCGTGCGCTTTTCGCATCGTCTGTGCCGATAAAAAACCGTACCCCCCTTCCCTGTCCGTCCCCTTTTGCTGCGGAAAATGTCCCGCAGCCCCGCAAGGCAGGTGCGGACCGGCAAAATAGTAAATTATTATTGATATTTTGTATAGTTTGCTTTACTATCAGGCCGTAAGTATTCATAGAATACAGCCAAATAAAAAAACATATAAAGGGGTGGCATACATTGAAACGCCTGATAAAAAGAATATTTAAGATTATGATGGCCGTTCAGGGTTTGTTATGGGTTGTTCTTGGTATCCTGAGAACGGGGCCGGAGCGGCCCATCGACTGGATTTCCGTACTGCTTTTCATCAATGCAGGCCTGTTTATCTTAATTGCTGTCCTGCATGGGAGGGTACGCCGCCTTGCGCTTCCGGCAGCTGTATTTATTGCAGTCAACCTTTCTCTTTCCCTAACCGACCAGACCGGGATACTGGACTTCATTGTTTTCGGACTTGATGCCGCCTGTCTGGCGCTCCTAACGGTTTCCTTTTTAAGCGGGCGGAGGCAGGCGTTAAAAAAGGCGGAAGATCCAACGGATCTCCCGCCCCTGTAACAAAGGAATGCTGCCGCCTTATTCTTCGCCCGTCGGCTCCTCGGAAGTGGTGGGCGATTCGGACGGCGATGCGGTATCGGACGGCGAAACGGTTGGCGTTGGTGTGGGCGTTGCCGTACCCGTACCCGACGTCGGCGATGTCAGGTTCGGCGGTGTTGTGGGGTTATACTCAAACTTGGCGGAAAGAGGCTTATAGGTATCCGAATAAATCCTCTTGCGGTCAGTTTCGTTGCCGTCCTGGTCATACCAGATTTTATATACGTCCACCGTGTAGCCGTCGTGCGGCGGCATTTTCTGCACGGCAGGGCCGGCGGGAACTTCAGGATTCGCGATATATTCGTCCGCAGGCGCCGGGACGGTCGTTACGATCACGCTCTCAAACCGCAGGGTGTAGTCCCTGGGTTTGTAGCCATACAGCTTTACTTCCACGCTTCTGTCCGGGACATCGCAGTTGATGCCGAGCAGTATGGGATACTCCGTATTGTTTTCCAGTTTAAGATCGGGAGAATCCGTGGAGATGGTCGCATCCAGCCCCAGCGGCACGTAGGTGGACGGGATGGTGTGATGCGTGCGTTCCACAATCTTTAGCTCGGCTTTCAGCGCCGCAATATAAAGGGTGGAGGACACCTGGCAGATGCCGCCGCCCGCCTGATCCTTGTATACGCCGTTTTCTATGCCGGGAGCCATTGCCCAGCCGCCTTCCTCCGTACGCGGCCCGACCACATCATTGACGGATATGGTATCTCCCGCGGCGATGGACTGCCCGTTCAAGATGCTGCTGATCTTCCATATGTTATACATGCGGGCGTCGGTTGAAGTAGAAAACTGCGTGGAATAAGTTCCGATCACCGATATTTCCGGCAGGTCTGCCGCCAACAGAACGGGCTGGGTCGTCTTGACGGGCGCCTCGATCAGGCCGAAAGCCTGCAGCGCCACCATTTCCTTTATTTTCTGGGCCAGGGAGGCAACCTCCACCTCGCTGCCCGGAATGCCTTCCTGCTTCACCGGTTCGGCCGACGTGGTCAGGCCGTCTTCATCTTTTTCGGTTTTCAGGACATAGGCCGCGTCCCTCGCCGGCGTTATCCAGTAGGACGAATCCCTGTTAAGGGAAGCCGCGAGCGTTTCATCATTAACGGTATAGACCATGGTGAAATCCATGACGGGCGCTTCTTCCGCGTTTTTCGGCGCATTATGGACGCTGTAATCCATGGCCTGCTGCAATGTGCTGTCCACATCCACCGAAATGCCCGCCTCGGTTGCCGTATATTCCACAACCTGCGTATAATCGGACGACTGAAGCGCGGTTTCCGCCGCATCCGCGTTATCCGCCTCAGCTTCGGTTTCCGCCGCGGCTTCGGGCGCCGGCACGACCATCTGTATGACCGCCTTGGCCATCATTTCCTTTATTGTTGGGTTCAGCGCGACACGCGCTTCACTGGCCGTCATTCCGCCGACCGATATCCCCTGCACCGTCACATTGTCTGCAAACGTATCGTTCGGGTCAATCTCCCTGCCGCCGGCATTCACATTGACAAGAATGATGGTGACAACCACGATCGCAACCGCAGCGCAAATAACAAGCAGCGTATTCTTGCTGAAGTGGAATCTTCTGCTTCCTCGTCTGGCGGGCCGGCTCGACTTTCTTGGCCTGTACTGTTTCATCAGGTTTCTCCTATATATTAAAAAAATAATTCCATTATAATATGATACGGCGCCCCGTCACGAAACGGGCAGGGCCGGGCCCACCCGCACGATGGCGGCTTTGTTGGAATATACATCCTGGTACACCTTTACCGTTTCTATCTCTTTTCCGTCGAGATCATATACATGCTTGTATACGTCCGCCACCACCCGGGGATGCTCGTGCAGCACCTGTACCCTTGCGCCGGGCGGCAGTGCGGGATCGGGTATTTCGTATATCGCGCCCGAATAGGAAGTGCTGATCACATCGGATGTGAAATCAAGAACGTAGTCCATTTGGGAGCGGTAAATGCTTACTTCGATCGTCTTTGCCTGGCCGTCGCATGTGGCACAAATGATAACGGGCGAGGACGTGTTGTTTTTAAACTTAAAGTCCGGTTTTCCGGTGGAAATGGTCGCATCCAGCCCCGGGTCCACATAATCCGAAGGCCAGGAATGGTGCGTGCGGTCCACGATCTCCAGGTCTGCGCGCAAAACGGCATTATACAGGGTGGTGTTTACCTGGCATATGCCGCCGCCGGGCTGCGTCTGGTACTGCCCGCTTTCGATGCCGGGCGCGCCCTGCCATCCGCGGGAATAGGTCCTCGGACCCGCTTCCTCGTTGATGGACCACGTTTCACCCGGTTGAATCGTCACGCCGTTGATGATATCGGCCATCTTCCATATATTATATCTCCGTCCATAGGCGGAAGTGGTATAGCTGGTTTTAAATGTCCCGATCTTCTGGTACTGCCCCGAAAGATCCGAGGCCGTAATATCCGGCTGGGTTATGACCGTTTCGGTGGTCACCGCTTCGCCCCCGAAGCAATCCATTTTCTGCATCTTATCGTTCAGGGCGGAAAGCAGCGGCTTAAAATCCACATCGACCCCGATTACCTCGGGCACGATGTTGAGCGACAAATCACACATCAGGTTTTCTTCGTCCTTCGTTTTTACGACCTCAACCTGGGCATCCTTCGCGTTCAGCCCCAGTGCGGCTATCTTCGCGCGGACAGAGTCCTCCATCTTTGTGGCATCCCATCCGATCGTATACGGGACATCCACGCCGTCCCGCGCGGCCTGCGCGATGCCGGCGATACGGTCCTCAAAGCTGCCCTCCCTGCCCACGGCATAAGCGCTCTCAAACAATGCGGCGGTGTCTATGTAGGCGCCGATGTCCTGCGCATCCAGCGAAACCAGATGCCCTTCCACCGAATATTCAAGGCGCACGCTGTCCAGCACGCCCCGCACCGCAACAGAGAGTTCTGTCGGGAGAACGCCCCGCGGCGCTCCGGAAAGATCAACCCCCGCCGATTGAACGCCGCTGTACACGACACCGGAGTCCACAATAACGTCATTCTTCTCTAAATCCACCGTTCTTGCGCCGGATATAAAAAGGAAAGCGATATAGCCGGATATACAAACGAGTGCGACCACCATAACGATGAGCGAAATCCTGGCTGCTTTTCGGTTTCCTGCAATGTCGGTCATCTATGTCAGTTTCCTTTCCTTTTCCAATATAATCAATATGATACCCCACCAAAATTCCTTTGTAAACAGGATTTTAACGTTGCGGGGGCGCCGTTTCTCCCAGAACCTGCACAACGAATTTCCGGTCGCGCGGGCCGTCGTATTCGCAGAAGTAGATTCCCTGCCACCGTCCGAGCGCCAGATTCCCGCCTTCCACCGGGACGTTTACGCCGCTGCCGGTGAGCAGCGTTTTGATATGCGCGGGTGAATTGCCTTCAATATGCTTAAAATCCATCCCGGGTACCATTTTATCCAGCGCGGACAGGATATCCGCCGTCACATCCGGGTCGGCGTTCTCGTTGATGGTGATTCCCGCCGTGGTGTGCGGGCAATATACGGCCGCCACCCCATCTGCGACACCGCTTTTCTTGACGGCCTCCCGGACCTGGGACGTTATGTTAACAAACGTGCATTTCTTGTAAGTAGGCAGATCAAATTCAAACACCGGCATACCTCCGCTCCTATTTCATACCGCTGGCCAGACTGTATGTCAGGACATACAGGCTGTCCGAAAGGTGGATGTTCTCCACCGAAACGCCTTTGCGGACCGCTACGTCCACCGGCGCAAAATTCCATATCCCCCGGATGCCCAGGCTGACCAGGAAATCCGCAATGGACTGCGCGGATTCCTTGGGCGTGCAGATAAAAGCGATATCCACCTGGTGCCTGCTCAGATAATCCTGCAGGTCGGAGGTGTGGCGCACGCTTCTGTTTTCCACCACCATGCCCACCTTGTTGGGGTCCGCGTCGAATATATCCATTATATTGAAGCCTTCCTTCACAAAATGGGTATACCCGAGGAGCGCCTGCCCGATGCGGCCCGCGCCCACGATGATTACCCTGTATGTGTGGTCCAGACCCAGAATATGCGCAATTTCGGACTTCAGCTTGACGACGCCGTATCCGTAACCCTGCTGCCCGAACCCGCCGAAGCAGTTTAAGTCGCGCCGGATCTGGGAAGCGTTGAGCCCCATTTCCATGCTCATTCTGGAGGAGGATATCTTGTCTTCCCCCCGCGCTTCGACTTCCTCCAGGTATCTGAAATACTTGGGCAGCCGCCGGATAACGGCCTGCGGAATCTTCTCACTCATTTTTTTTCCCTCACAGTATTCAGCAATCCCCCTGCTGCCAGCACCTTCTTCAGCCTGGGCGATACGTCCAGGATTACATCGAAGAAGAACCCCTTTGTCCTGTTTTCCACCTGGAACGCATCGGGGCCTAGGACCTTGTTTTTTACATCCGATATCACCAGTTCGTCCCCAAGCTCGATCTTATCGTAATCCGCCTCGTCCGCAAAGACAAGGGGCAGTATCCCGTTGTTCACCAGATTCGCCTTGTGGATGCGTGCAAAACTTTTGGCGATCACGCCGGCCACCCCCAGATACAGGGGAACCAGTGCGGCATGCTCCCTGGAAGACCCTTGCCCGTAGTTCTGCCCTGCCACAAGGAAACTCCTGCCCGCCTTCTTGGCGCGGGCGGGGAATGTTTCGTCCACCGGCGCAAGGCAGTAGTCCGAAAGATACGGAATGTTGGAGCGGTAGGGCAGCAGTTTCGCGTTGCTGGGCATAATATGGTCGGTGGTGATGTTGTCCTCCATTTTTAAAAGAACGTCCGCTCGCACCTCGCCGTCCAACGGTTTATTGACCGGGAACGGCTGAATGTTGGGCCCGCGGAGGACCTTGACGTTCCCCGGGTCCGCCGACGGCGGCATGACCATATTGTCGTTTATCAGAAAGCTTTTTGGCATTTCAATAGTAAGAACGCTTAAGTCCTCCATTTTGGTCGGGTCGGCCAGTACGCCCACGACGGCGGATACGGCCGCCGTTTCCGGACTGACCAGATAAACGTTTGCGGATTTTGTCCCCGACCGCCCGTAGAAGTTGCGGTTAAAGGTGCGGAGGGATACCGCGTCCGTCCCCGGCGACTGCCCCATACCGATGCAGGGGCCGCAGGCGCATTCAAGGATACGCGCGCCCGCCGCGATCATATCGGCCAAAGCGCCGTTTTCCGCCAGCATATTCATCACCTGTTTGGATCCGGGGGATATGGTCAGGGAAACGCCCTCGGCCACTGTTTTTCCCTTGAGGATGGCCGCTGTACGCATCAGGTCCAGATAGGAGGCGTTGGTGCAGCTGCCGATGCATACCTGGTCTATCTTTATGGGGCCGATTTCCGCGATCCGCTTCACATTATCCGGGCTGTGCGGGCAGGCCGCCATGGGTTGCAACCGGGACAGATCCACCGTGTAGTATTCGTCATACGCGGCATCCTGGTCGGCGGAAAGCTGCACGAAATCCCCCTCCCGGCCCTGCGCGGCCAGGAACTCCCTTGTTTTTTCGTCGATCGGGAACAAAGAGGTAGTCGCGCCCAGTTCCGCGCCCATGTTGGTAATGGTGGCGCGTTCGGGCACGGAAAGGGTTGATACGCCCTCCCCGGTGTATTCAATGATTTTGCCCACGCCGCCCTTAACGGAAAGCTGCCGGAGCACTTCCAGTATTACGTCCTTTGCGGAAACCCCGGGGGACAATTTCCCTTTGAGCTCCACATTTGCGATCTTTGGCATGGGGATGAAGTACGGCCCGCCGCCCATGGCGACGGCCACGTCCAAGCCGCCCGCGCCGATGGCCAGCATGCCGATCCCCCCGGCCGTAGGGGTATGCGAATCCGAACCCAGCAGGGTCGCGCCCGGCACGCCGAAGCGTTCCAGGTTTACCTGGTGGCAGATGCCGTTCCCCGGGCGGGAAGCATAGATGCCGTGTTTCTTTGCAACGCTCATGATGAAATTGTGGTCGTCCGCGTTTTCAAACCCGGACTGCAGGGTATTATGGTCGATATAGGCGACCGACCGTTTGGTTTTCACGCAATCGCAATCCAGGGCTTCAAACTGAAGGTACGCCATGGTACCCGTTGAATCCTGGGTGAGCGTGTAATCTATTCGGATGGATATCTCCTCTCCCGGTGCCATTATTCCGGACAGGAGATGGTTTTCAATGATTTTGTATGCCAGCGGTTTTTTGCTCATTCATTCGCTCCTAAAAAAAATTACATTACGTCTATTTTATCTTAATTGCGTTTTTTTTTCAATCTACTTTCTTTTGTTTTTAAAATGAGCTATACTATTATATTAATCAATCGGGAAACCCGGCTGCCAGCGCCGGTGCTTTTTTTAGGGAAGGGGCTTTTTATTGCTTAAGATATGGGCGTCTGTATACCAAAGGGAAAAATCTGCCGGGCATATCACCGTGACCAGCAGCCGGCCGGACATGGACGACGCGCTGCTCGACTGCCTGCAGCAGATTTGCCGCGCCTTCGACATTGAGATGCCCTTATGGCACACCAAGCATACCAAACAGCTTACTTCATTCCGCAAGGCCACCTTCAAGAAGGACGACTTTATCGATAAATTCGCTTACGACCGCCTGACCATCGAGATACTGGATTCCAAATAACAGCGCGGCGTGCTCTTCTCCCTCGTATACCTCGCGGCCTACCGCCTGACGGCAAAAACCTACTACAGGATCGTCAAGTGGTGACGATTAAATAAGAAAACAAAAACCCCGGAAGGTGCGCTTCCGGGGTTTTTTCTGCATTGCAGTTATTCGCAGTAGGTTTTGATCTTGTCCGAAATCTCGGTAAAAAGCCCGCTGACCGAAACCCGCTCGTGGATCCGGTAAACCGCTTCGGCAAACAGCGGCGCCACCGATACGGTAATGAACTTATTGCTGCCCATGATATAGGGATTGTCCACGCTGTCGGTGGACATCACGAATTCTATGGGGCTGTTCTCAATGGCGGCCACGCCCTTTTCACGGACCATCACATGCCCGAGGCAGCAGCCGATTCTCTTAGCGCCCTTTTTCTCCAGCATTTTCGCGATGTCTATCAATGTGCCGCCCGATATGGTGAAATCGTCCACGATGAGGCAGTTCTTTCCTTTTACATCTCCGATCAGCTCGAGTATCTGCGCCTTTTCATCATGGCCTTTGCGGGTCTTGTCCCCGATTGCGACGTCCGTATGCAGGTAAGCCGCGTATTTGCGGGCCGTTTTTGCAAAGCCCGCATCCGGGGATACCACCACCAGGTCTTCCATTATATCCATTTTCTTCACGTGCTCGCACAGCACGGGCAGGGACAGCAAGTGGTCCACCGGTTTTTTAAAGAAGCCCTGCACCTGCGGCGAATGCAGGTCCATAGTGATCACCCGGTCCGCTCCCGACACTTCAATGCAGTCCGCGCAGACCCGTGCGCGTATGGAAACACGGGGCTCGTCTTTCTTGTCGCCCTTCGCATAGCCGAAATACGGGATAATAGCGGTTACGGAGTTGGCGCTGGCGCGTTTGAACGCATCCAGCCAGAACAGCAGTTCCACCAGTTCGGAATTGGGTTCAAGGCCGATGGGCAGGACAATATAAACATCCTTGTCCCGGACCGTTTCCTTGATACGAACAAAAACGTTTCCGTCTGAGAAATATATGACTTCTGATGCGCCGAGTTCGGCTCCCAGATATCTGCACATTTTTCTCGCGAAGGAAACGCCCGAAGAACCTGCAAAGATTTTTACATCTACACCTTCAGAAAGCATGATCGTAAATACCGCCTATACTATTTTTTCGATACAAGTATACAACACAATCCGCCAAGTTTCAATCACCTTGCAGGTATTTCGTCATGATTTTTTGGACGGATTCCGACAGGTACACGGACGTGCGGCGCTCGCTCGCGATTGCGCTGTGCATCCGCATGACGCCGTGGTAATCGCTTCCGGCCGTCACCAGCAGGCCTTTTTCCCTGGCAATGCTCTCGTAGCGGCGGGCATCCGCGTCCGTATGGGCCGGATAATAGGCCTCCAGGCCGTCAAGGCCCATCTGCCTCATATCTTCCACCAGCGCTTCCAGGTTGCCGGTGCGGATGAATTTCGGATGCGCGAGAACGGATGTGCCGCCCGCCTTGCGGATCAGGGAGATGGCGCCCGCCGGATCCAGTTTTCTGCGCTTCACATAGGCGACGCCGCCTTCGTTCAGATATTTGCCGAAAGCCTCTGCAAAATCGGCGGCATATCCTTTTTCCATCAGGGCAAGAGCCACATGGGGCCTGCCCAGCGAATGGCCGCTGGCGTTGCGGATTACGTCCTCCCGGCTGACGGGTACCCCCACGCCTTTGAGTTTCTCGAGGATCATGTCCACGCGTTCCACCCTTGATTCGCGCAGTTTTTCTAGTTCGTCAATGAACGATTTGTCGTTTATGTCGACGCCATACCCCAGGATATGCAGTTCCCCTTCGTGGCGGACGGAAAATTCCACGCCCGTCAGGTATTTTATGCCGTACTTCTTCGCCTGCGCAACCGCCGCGGCCTGCGCGTCAATGGTATCATGGTCGGTAATGGAGGAGCATGCAAGATTCAGTTTCGCGCATTTTGTAATCAGGGCGGCGGGCGTATCCGTGCCGTCCGACGCGGTTGAATGCATATGCAGATCGATCATATTTTCCCCTTGTTCTACGTTTAAATAATCAAAGGGCTAAAAGCCCCCTATATATCCGGTCCTTGTATAATCGAAAGCGGGGCACCCTTTAAAAAAGGGTGCCCGCATCGGTTTGTTTAATTCGGGTCAAAGCCTTCGTTCAGCGTGCCCTTTGCCGGTTTTTCCTTTTTGGGCGCCGCGGTTTCACTGGGCTTCGGTTTTCTTGTTTTGGCCTGGGCCGCCGCCCCGTCCGTTTGGGTTTCGTTTTCGGTCAGCGTGCCCTTTTCGAACAGTTCTTCAAATTCCGTGCCCGAAAGCTTTTCACGGGCGATCAGAACATCCGATATGGCGATAAGCTTTTCCTGGTTTTCTGAAAGAACGCTTTTCGCCTTTGAGAAGGCGGTCTCCAGTATCTTCTTTACTTCCGCGTCCACCTTGGCGGCCGTTTCTTCGGAATACGCGCTCTGCTGCCCGAACTCGCGGCCCAGGAACACCTCGTGCTTGTCCGAAAGGAACACCGGACCCAGTTCGTCGCTCATGCCGTATTTTGTCACCATTTCCCTGGCCACCTCTGTCGCCTTCTGCAGGTCGTTCACCGCACCGGTGGATACGTCCTTCAATGTCAGAAGTTCGGCCACCCGGCCGCCCAGCATCATGGTGATCTCATCTATCAGCTTGCTTTTCAGGATATGCTGCTTGTCGTCCTCGGGCAGGGTCATGGTATAGCCCGCGGCCATTCCGCGCGGGATTACCGAAACCTCATGCACCGGGTCACAGCCCGGCAGGGTATATGCCAGTATCGCATGCCCCACCTCATGGTAGGCGGTCAGGCGTTTGTCCGTCTCGGATACGATGCGGCTCTTTTTTTCAGGCCCCGCGATCACGCGGGTGATGGCTTCCTCTATCTCGTCCATACCGATTTTATTCTTATGCCGCCGTGCGGTCAGGATGGCCGCTTCGTTCAGCACGTTTTCAAGATCCGCGCCGATGAACCCCGGCGTCCGCCGGGCGATCACCTTAAGGTCCACCGCCTCTTCCAGCGGCTTGCCCTTTGAATGGACTTTCAAAATATCTTCCCGCCCGCGTACGTCCGGGTAGTTCACCACGATCTGCCGGTCGAAACGGCCGGCGCGAAGCAAAGCGGGATCCAAAATATCCTTGCGGTTAGTGGCGGCCATCACGATGATGCCCTCGTTCACCTCAAAACCGTCCATTTCCACCAGGAGCTGGTTTAACGTCTGCTCTCTCTCATCATGGCCGCCGCCCAGGCCTGCGCCCCGCTGGCGGCCCACCGCATCGATCTCGTCTATGAATATGATGCAGGGGGAGTTCTTTTTGGCATCGTTGAAGAGGTCGCGCACACGGGAAGCGCCCACGCCCACGAACATCTCAACAAAATCCGAACCCGATATGGAGAAGAAGGGCACGCCCGCCTCCCCGGCCACGGCCTTGGCCAGCAGCGTTTTGCCGCCGCCCGGAGGGCCGACCAGGAGCACGCCTTTGGGGATGCGCGCGCCCAGTTCCAGGAAGTTTTTAGGCGCCTTCAAAAACTGCACGATTTCCTGCAGTTCCTCTTTTTCCTCATCCGCGCCTGCCACGTCCGCAAACGTCTTCTTGCTGTCTCCCCCCATGGACATGCGGGCGCGGCTCTTGCCGAAGTTCATCGCGTTGCCCGCGCCGCCCGCCTTGGACTGGCGCATAATAAACACGAATAGAACCACCAGCAGTATCATGGGAATCAGATAGGGCAGCATGGAAAGGAAAAGGTTGGTATCCTCAGGCGGCAGGTAAGTGATCGTAAAACCATAATTAAGCGGATCCTGCGTGCCGGTAATGGCCGCAAGGTCCAGATTAAGCTGGTCAACCGAAGGAATCCGCGCCGAAAAGTCGTAGGACACGGGGAATTCCTCATCGGCTACGGTTGTGTTTACATACCTACCGTAGAGATCCAGATCGCGTATGGCGATGTCTTTGATATCGCCGCCGCTGGTCTTCTCCAGGAACTGATAGTACTCAAGCTTATCGGGCTGCTGGGCAGCCGGAGCGCTCAAATACTGGGCCGTAATCACAATCAAAACAATGATTAATATATATATAAGCGGCCCCCTTACAAATTTTGACAAATTATTGTCCTCCTCAAAACATGTATCATATTATTATATCACACGAAATCTTCCACTTCAAACAAAGAAAGAGCCGTGCGGGTTTGCCCTGCCGGAGCAGGGCGCTATTCGTATATCTCCCTTTTCAGTATGCCGATCTCGCGGTAGTTCCTGTATTTTCCGGCGTAGTCCAGGCCGTATCCCACCACGAATTCGTCCGGGATCTCAAAACCGGTGTAATCCACGTCTACATGCGCGATGCGGCGATCCACCTTGTCCAGCAGGCAGCAGATCTTGACGCTGGCGGGCTGGCGCGCTTCCAGCAGCTTTTTCAGATGCAGGAGGGTGGTGCCCGTGTCTATGATATCCTCCACGATCAGCACGTGTTTCCCCTTTATATCTTCCTGCAGATCGTATCGGATGTGCACGTTTCCGGAGGATTGCGCGCTGTGGTTGTAGCTGGAAACCGCCATGAAATCGAGCTCTATCGGGATCTTTATCTCACGGATCAGGTCACTGAAAAACACGACGCAGCCCCTAAGGATGCAGATGGCCACCATGTCCTTGCCTTCGTAATCCCGGGATATCTGCCCGCCCAGCTCGGATACCCTTTTTTTAATGGCGGGTTCGTCCAGCAGGACGCGCGTTAAATCCTTTTCAACATAATGTTTCAGTTCATTCATTGCCTTCATACCCCTTGCCGTACCTGAGGCGGATGCATTCGCCGGGCTCGCTGACCGCATACACGGCGGAGACCTGGACCCCCACCACCCATATGATGCGGTTTCCGTCCGCCACCAACGGGAGAGCGTCCCGCGCCTCCCGCGGAATCTTCTTTGCTATAAGGAAATCCTTCAGTTTCTTCTCGCCCGACCCGAAGGGGGCAAACACGTCCCCCGGACGCCGGGTGCGCACCACCGCGCCCTCCGGGATCCGCCCGAAACATTCCGAGTTTTTATCCCGGTTGTGCGGATCCAGCACGCCTTTTTCCTTTTTGATCGTACCGCCCGGAAACACCGTTACGGTTCCGAGAGGCACGCAAAAAGATATATCATTCATTCTATCGCTTTTTTTATAAATAATCAATCTGCCGTAATTATATTTTGCAAAAATTCCATATTTTACGGGAATCTCCGCCCCGGTCCGCGAGAGGGCCATCATCGCATCGATATGCGCGCGGGAGACGTCCGCGCGCGACCCCGCAATGCCGCACATGCGCAGCAGCACCTCGGCCGCCACCGGCTGGTCCAGGCTGTGCAGAAGCGCGGCACTGACGCCCGACCCGCCCGGCTCGGGGGACAGCGGGACCCCGTCCGCCAGCCGCCCGATTACCCGCCCGTATTCCGCTGCATACCGGGAGAGGCGGCAGAGCGCTTCGGTTGCCGCCGGGTTTATTTTCTCCAGCTCCCGCATCAGGCCGTGCCGGACGCGGTTGCGCGTATAGCGCATGTCAAAATTGGTCTGGTCGGTCACATGGGGGATGCTTCTTTCCTTTGCATAGGCTTCAATCTCCGCGCGGCGCACGCATAAAAAAGGCCGCACCAAATTCCCCGCCCGTGCGTCGATGCCGGAAAGCCCGCCGATTCCGCACCCCCGCGCGATGTTCATCAGAACGCTTTCCGCGTTATCGTCCATATGGTGCGCGGTGGCCACCTTGTCCGCGCCCGCGCCCATCAGGAATTCGTAGCGCAGGACCCTTGCGGCCGCCTCCAGGCTCATTTTATGCTCCCGGGCGTATGCAGGCACGTCTGCGCTGCCCATTAAAAAAGGGATATCCTCCCGCGCGCAGACCTCGCGGACGAACGCCGCGTCCGCGCGGGAGGCCTCCCCCCGTATCCCGTGTTCAAAATGCAGGGCAATAAGCCTGTACCCCAGGTTTTTAAGTACAAAAAGCAGAGACATGGAATCGACGCCGCCCGAGACGCCAACGCCAACGCGCTCGCCCGCGCAGATCAGATTGTTCTGCTTTATATAACTTTCAACTTTCCGTTCCATACCGCTATTTTAAACGACTTTTATGCGGGTGGCAAGATATAAAGCGCCGCCCGGGGGCCGCCCTTGCCTATTTAAGGGCGGCGAGGGTAATGCAGACCAGTTCGGGCGGGTTGTTGATGCGGATGGTGGGGTATCCGCTTGCCCCCAGCCCGCGGCTTATAATCATGGTGGTGCTGCGGTTTACAAACCCGCCCTGCAGGTATTTGGGGAACCACCCCTGCCCCGGCATATAGAACGTGCCGATAAGCGGGAACCGCACCTGCCCGGCATGGGTGTGCCCGCATAATAGCAAATCTATATTATAGCGCGCCAGGTTGTGGAAATGGTCTGGCCGGTGGGTTAGGAATATATTGTAGCCGTCCGGCGCGTGCTGCAGCTGCGCCGCGCTTTTATGGTAATCCCGGTCTATGGAAACATCGTGCATCCCTGCGATGTTGACGCGGTTGCCGCGGATATCCAGGCTGAACACCGTATCGGAAACGGTATGCACGCCCTCCTGCGCGAGCATGGGCACCATCTCACGGTAAAGGTTCTTTTCATGGTTCCCTGTCGCAAAAAAGACGGGCGCGATGCCGGCCAGCCCGCGCGCGAGTTCGCGCGTGTACGGCTCGTTCAGTTCCTTCTGGCTTTCCCGCGCCACCAGGTCCCCCGTGACCGCAATGATATCCGGCCAGATTTCGCGCACGGCGAAAAGCAGGCTCTGGTTATAGGGCCCGAACCGCTTCTCGTGCAGGTCGGATAAATGCACGACCGTCACGGGGTCCTTTATTTTTTTGCTTTCCAGTATATAGTCTTCAATTACGATCCGGTCATTGTTCAGCATCGGCTCTTTCCTTCTAAAAGAGGGGCGCAAACGGTTTCAGCAGTATGCAGAGCAGTTTTTTGTACCAGGGCATGCCTTGGATATCCTCCGGCGAAAGCGGCCGGCAGGCAAGGAGCCTTTTTTCAAAATCATCCCTCACCTGCTTCACGGCGCGGCTCTTGTACATCCATACCGCATCCTCAAAATGCAGAAAGAGGCTCCGGTAATCCAGGTTGATGGAACCGACGATGGCCAAAGTATCGTCGCAGACGAACGTCTTCGAATGAATAAACCCCCCGGGATAGATATAGACCTTCACCCCGGCCTCCATCAGGGGCGGGAAATAACTTTGGGACAGAAGATGGGTGAAAACCTTGTCCGGGATGCCCGGGAAGCATATCTTGACGTCCACCCCGCTCATCGCCGCCGCGATGAGCGAATGCTCCATCGCATAGTCTATGATGAAATAGGGCGTATTGATATAAAGATACTGTTTCACACGGGAAATCATGTTGATGAATATGTCCGACCCCGGGTCTTCCTCCATATACGGGTTCACGGTATAGGGAAGCACATAGCCGTCGTCGTCGGAATCCGCCTCCCCTATATAGTCCTTCACGTCATCCTGCGCCCCCCGCAGAAAATTCCACATGGCCAGGTAGGGCACCAGCAGGTTTTCAACGGCCTTTCCGCGGATCTCGATACCGCTGTCCACCCAGTGGCCGAACATTTCCTCCGCGTTGATGTATTCGTCCGAAAGGTTGAACCCGCCGGTATAGCCGATACGGCCGTCAATGATGCAGATTTTACGGTGGTTGCGGTTGTTATGCCGGACGGAAAGGATGGGGATCATGGGATTGAACACAACGCATTTGATGCCCATCGCCTCCAGCGTCCGGTTGTAATGGGCGGGCAAGGCCTTGATGGTGCCCATATCGTCGTAGATCACCCGTATGTCCAGCCCCTCTTTTGCCTTGTGCGCAAGGATATCCAAAACCGTGTTCCACATCAAGCCTTCCCGGATAGTGAAAAATTCAAGGAAAATGTATTTTTTGGCGCGGCGGAGCTCTGCCGCCATCTTTTCGAACAGCGGCTCCAGCGGGCAGAAAAACGCGGTCCGCGTCCCTTTGTGCAGGGCCAGCCCGGTGGCGTTCAAGATAAACGCGGCCTGCCGCGCGGCGGACATGTCTTCTTCCAAAAGGGCTTCCATCACGGCCCCGTCCTGTTCCATCCGCACAAAACATCCCTTGTAGGTCGAATGCCTGACCCGCTTGTACAAAGGGACGCCGGGCGTACGGTTGCCGAATATCCAGTACATAAGCACGCCGAAAAAAGGCAGCGTTAAAACGACCAGCAGCCAGAGGATCTTGAATCCCGGGTTGTCTTCGTCGTTCACCAGCCAGAACGCCACGATGACGGAAACAGCGGTAAAGGCAAAGCTTACGGGCAGGGTGATGGAGGCCCAGTAGATCAGGCCGTACAGCAGGAGCCCCTGCAGTACGAGCAGGAGCATGGTATAGAAAAGCCTTCCGTTTAAAAAGCGCAGTTGTTTTTTCATTGCGGGTATCTGCCCCCTTTTGGCCCATGCTTTTGGGCGGCTTTAAAAAAGGATGCCTATTATTTATACCCCGGTTTTGGGGTGGTTAATACAAATTGTTTTGCACAACAACGAGAAAAAAAGAACGTACGTTGTACGCTCTTTTTTCTATACGTTTCGTTTTTCTACAGGATCTCCGCGCCGGGGATCCCTTTTTCCTTCGCGTTTTTCTTGACTTCCTCGTAGAATCCCGCCATGGTAGCGTTAAAGTACGGCCCCACGTAGAATATCCACAGGATGCCGGCCGTGATCCCGCACAACAGCAGCCAGCCAAGGAAGGTGAGCTGCGTTACGAACAGCTTCCACTTGTACCCCGCCATCATCTTCTGGGAAAGCTTGAGCGCTTCCATTGCCGGCACTTCCGGGCTGTCCGCCAGGAGATACGGTATGCAGAAGAAGGCGTACGCCTTGATCAGCACCGGGATCAGCAGCAGGTAAAGCAGCAGCATCCATGGATTAAAGAAACTGAAAAGGCCGCTCCAGAACTGCGCATTTGCCCACGGCATCATGCCGCCGTACCCGTAAAAACCGTCCCGCGCCATCCCCATATGCATGGAGGTGGAGGCGAAACTGTCCAAAAACGCGGGGCCGGAAGATAGAATCGCGTTCACTATCCCCACTGTCATCACGACGGCAAAGGGTATAATGAATATTAGCGCCCATAAGAACAGCCACAGATACATCCAGAGCATGCCGCCCAGCACCCGCCCGTAGCGGTTGAAAGGCGTAAACAGGCTCTCCACCTTGAGTTCGGACCCACGGTAGACCGAAAGGAAGAATCCGTTCAGGCCGACCATGATGATGGTCCCTATGAAAAGATAAATGAGGCCTCCCACTCCGGGAATATAGTTGATCGCGCCGACGATCACCATACCCAGGAGCGCAATCCCGACCACCGGCCAGTATTTGCTTGAAAAACCGGTCCGGGCCTGTTCCTTGATTTCTGCCCTTGTCTTCACATCAATTGCCCCCCTTTAAATATTTTTATGATTTTTACATATCCGCGGCAATTCAAGTATACGCCCCTAAAAAGGCCAAATCAACATGCAAAAGGCGCCGGGGGCGTTATTTAACAATTTTTATACATTCCCGGAGGCGCGCCGCCGCATCGGCGATGCTCATGTCCTTGCGGAAGAGCCCCGCGGTGCCGGCCACAAAGTTTCCCGCCCCGGCCGCGGCCATAAGGACAGCGTTTTCAAAGCTCACATTGCCGTCCACCTGGATGATGGTTTCCGTGCAGCCTTTATCGTCCAGGTATTCCCGCGTGCGGCTGATTTTCTCCAGCGCATTGGGGACCATCTTCTGGCCGGCATATCCCGGGTTCACCGTCATGACCAAAATAAAATCCGCCACGTCGGTCACATAGTCCAGCACGCAGAGAGGGGTCGCCGGGTTGATGGCGACGCCTGCGGTCATCCCCGCGTCCTTCAGGCCGGCGAGCACCCGCTGCAGATGGGGCGTGCTTTCGGCATGCACCGATACCGCGTCCCCCGGCTGGAAGCTGAAATAGGGTATCTTGCTCTCGGGCCGCTCCACCATCAGGTGGATATCGAAGGCGATGGACGTTTTGCCCCGCAGGCTGTTTACCGCCCAGGGGCCCAGCGTATAGTTGGGCACGAAGGCGCCGTCCATGATGTCGAAATGCAGGTATTCTATCTTCGCTTCCTCAAGCGCTTCAAGGTCTTTTTTTGTATCCGCGAAATCCACGCACATCAGCGACGCGGAGATGCCATTTCTCAACATTTTATGCTCCTCCTTTACGGATTGACGACCACCCGCATCCCTTCGCGGCCCTCGGCCACGGCGAACGCTTCCTGCACCTCGTCCAGCGGGAAGGTTTTTGTGATGAAGGGTTTCACATCTATGGTGCCCGATGCAATGAGTTCGATGGCCTGCCGGTGGTGCCTGGGCATCGCGCCGTGCGCCCCGGTGATGATCAGTTCCTTGTAATGGATGGTGTTGGTGTTCAGCACCACGTTTTCCTTCTCTTTGGAAAGCCCGCCGAAAAAGCAGATGCGCGCGCGGTTTTTTGCCATCTTGAGCGAATCCTGCTGCACCTCGGGGGAGGGGCAGGCCGTTACCACCACGTCCGCGCCCAAGCCTTCGGTTTCGGCCAGCACGCGGGCAATCATATCCTCGTCCGCCGAACATACGAAAACGTCGGCCGCCACCACTTTTTTGGCGATTTCCAGCCGCTGCTTGTTATACTCTACCAGGATAACCTTGGCGGCGCCCATCTTTTTGATCACGTTGGACATGATGCAGCCGATGGGCCCCGCGCCCACCACCACCGCGGTCTGCCCGAGCTTTATATCCATCAGCTCCAGCCCGTTCAGTATGCAGGCCAGGGGTTCGGCCAGCGCGCCCTCTTCAAAGCTTATATTGTCCGGAATCTTGTGCACGGGCCCAAGTTCCACCGTAAGGCGGTTTAGGGGCAGGTATTCGGCAAAGCCGCCCTGGAACTGGTAGCCGATCGCATAATTGATCTGGCAGTTGTTGCCGATGCCCGCTTCGCAGAAGGCGCATTCCCCGCAGGGCACGTCCCCGCCGATGGCCAGCCGGTCTCCCACCTTGAACTTGGTCACATTTTTGCCGACTGCGGCCACTTCGCCCGCCACCTCGTGCCCGATGATGGCCGGGAACTTCACCCGGCTGTTGCCCGAATGCACGATCCGAAGGTCCGACCCGCAGATCGCGCAGGCGCGCACGCGGAGCAGGACTCCGTTATCGTCCACCTCCGGTTTTTCCACTTCTTTTACCACCATTTTATCGTAGTCTTCTACGACCATCGCTTTCATCTTCATACTTTTTAAAATCCTTTCTAATCGTTTATAAACATCACCCGGTTGGAGAACTCCGTCCTGTCCCGGATCATTTCGAACGCCTTTATCCCGCCGCTTAAAGGGAAGCGGTGCGTGATAAACTTCTTAACGTTAATCCGCCCCGACGCCATCATGGAAAGCGCGGTCTGCCAGTCGTTTTTCTTTTGGGTATAGCTTGAATTCCACGTGCCCAGTACGGCGAGCTGCTTGCGGAGAATCTCCCAATAGTCGTGCTGGGATAACGGCATGTCGCCCACCGGGTTGCCCATCAGCACCACCTTGCCCAGCGGCTTTGTGATCCTGAGCGCCCCGGCCAGCGCGGGCGGCACCCCCGCGCCTTCCACCGCGATATCCGCGCCCTTCCCGCCGGTAAGGGCGGCTATTTTCTCTTCCCAGCCTGCCTCCCCGTTATTGAGCGCGTCCGCAAAGCCGATCCCCTGCGCAAAAGCGATCTTCGCCGGCTCTATATCCAGCGGGATCACGCGGCCCGCGCCCCAGGCCTTGGCGAACTCGGCCAACATCAGCCCGATGGCTCCCGCGCCGAATATCGCCACGTTGTCCCCCAGTTCCACCCCCGCGCGGGAAAGCGCGTGTATGGAGACCGCCGCGGGCTCGGCCATGGCCATTTCTTCAAAGCTTAAGGACTGGTCCCCCACCACCAGGTTCCATACCGGCACGGCCAGGTACTCGGCAAAACCCCCGTCCCGCCGGGAACCGAAATAATCGTAGTTGCGGCAGGAAGCGTATTCGCCTACCTCGCACATATCGCAGCGGCGGCAGGGCAGCAGCGGGAACACGGCAGCCTTCTTGTGCAGCAGGCCGGCATCCGCCCCT
>Ga0172371_10004893_pt1 | contig 20032 bp, 19 predicted proteins | sample Lak12m_FD_114543 | JGI IMG/M metagenome (GOLD analysis project Ga0172371, IMG submission 114543) | Freshwater microbial communities from Kabuno Bay, South-Kivu, Congo - kab_022012_12m | ecosystem: Environmental > Aquatic > Freshwater > Lake | place: Democratic Republic of the Congo: South-Kivu... | reverse complement strand
GCATCAAATCCTAATCTTTTATTTTTAAGATTATTTAAATCAAACTTTTCTTTGCAAGAATCAATTAACCCTGAATATGCAATACCCATAACTCTATCTGCTCCTGCTCTTTGTTTTCATAACATTAACCATTGCATCTTGGATTGATGATTTTCTTCTATCATAATCAAAAAAATTATCAAAAATATAAAATTTATATACTAGTCTTCCATTCTTTGTACCTATCTTTTTACAAAACAGATCATCTAAATCAAATCCAATAATATCTCTATTTTCTATATACTCTCTAATCCCCTTTATTTTCTTTATTGAAAAATCGTCTAAATTTCTAAATTCATCAGCAACTACTTTCATATTTTCAACAAAGGGATAAGCAGTATAGTTTAGTTTATGTTTTTCATCAACAATCCCAAATAAAGGTTTAATTACATTGAATCCTAATTTTTCAAGATAATTCATTGCAAATATTTCTCTTTGAGGTTGTAATTCCCCCATTCTTGCTTTATATGGATTATTTGATTTAAGATTTTTTTCATGCATCTCAAAATCAAAATCATTTTCTTTTAAAAAAATAGTAATTTGTTTTTTCCCTTGACTTTCTAACGAAATCTTAAATAAAATCTTATGGCTTGAACCAAATCCAGGTTCAAATTGTTCAAGTTTTAACTTACCACCTTTCTTTAGATGAACAATATTATAGAATCTATTTTCTGAAAGAGAGTTATATAATTCTTTTAATAAACCTGGGTTCTCATGAATTAATGCTTTACCTTTTGATGTATAACTTAAAACAACTTCATCTGTAAAAAAATATTTATAATAATCCTTAGTAGGATTACTCTTGTTCTTAACTAAGATTTCTCTAATACCTTTTCTTTTAGTATCCTTAACAATAAACTCTTTAGCTTTCTTTCCTCTAATTTTAAATATAGGAGTTATAGTTAACCCCTTTTTAATTCCTACCATAAATAAATGTGGGAGAAAAGCATTTAAAAACTTGTTTATTATATAATATATAAGATGCATCTATAGTACAGTGGTTAGTATGAGAGCCCTCCAAGCTTTAGACTCGGGTTCGAATCCCGATAGATGCATTTTATCTAATTATAAACTAAGAAAAGAAGAAAGTGTTAAATTATGCCAAGAAAAAGACTTATTGATCCAAGCTTCAAATTAAGTAAAGAAAGAATAGAACTAATTAAATCTAGACCAGAAAGAAGAACCACGTTTAATAATATTAATGAAAAAATGATTATTGAAAAAAAGAATTTAATTAAACAACACCTAGGTAAACTAAATAAAATTAAAGCAAGAATGAAAAGCCCAGAATTATCACGCATTAAACAATTAATTGAATTAATAGATAATCCAAGTACAAATGCCAAAATTCCAGAAAAACCTAACCCTCAAAAAATAAATCCAGAACAAAAAAATAGAGGATTACCATTTTTAATTAATGAGAAAAAAAGAATAATTGAAGTAATTAAAAATAGGAAAATTTATGAAAAATTAAAAAAACATGCAAAAAGTATAACTTCAATTTTAACGCATTACAAAACAAAATTACAAGTATTAGAAGAAAATAAATCAGATCTAATTAATCGTAAATATTATCTTAAGGATTATACGCACAAGATTAATGCAGTCAAAATGGGGGATAGCATAGAAAAGTTAGTAAATTCAAAAAATTTACCTAATTTAATTAAAATGAATAGTAATATAGAAAATTTAATTTTAAATAAAGCAAAAGAAATGCAAAGCACATTTCCTACAAGAAATACTAGAAAACCAATAACACCTATAATAATTGAAGAAATAAAAAAAGAATTATTTGTTACTGACAATCAAATAATTACAAGAATAGGTAACTTAAAAAAACTAGATAAATCTGATTCTGAAATTATATCAGAAACTTTAAATTTTGTAAAATTTACGCTTAGTAATAACATCAGTAAGAGAATAAGTGAAATAGAAAAAGAAATAAATAAACTAAAACCAGTAATAGAAGAATACAAACAAGAAATAAGTAAAAAGGACGTAGGAAATAAAAGATTAGAAGATATATATATTCATATGAGAAAAATAACAAGTATGTATCCTGAACTTATAGATGAAAATGTAACTACATTGAAACAGAAGTTAGATAATACCTCAAAAGAATTGAATCTTGCTATGCAAAAATCAAAAACAAGAGTAGTTATAAATCCAAAAGAACAAGCTACTCCAAAAACAGACTTAGATACACATATTACCCAAAGAAATAAAGCAATAATATTAAGTAAAATAGAAAGAGAATTGTATAAGTTCATTAAAAAATATGATTTGAATAATTAAATTACATTGGATGGATATAATGCAAAAGAATAATAAAGACTGTATATTTTGTAAAATAATTAGAGACAAAATACCTTGCTATAAAGCTCAACAAGTGCATTTTATCTAATTATAAAATAAGAGAAGAAGAGAGTGTTAAATTATGCGAAAAAATACACCTAGACGCGAAATTAATATTGAAAACCTAAAACAAAAAAGAAAAAAACGTTTTATTGCAAAACGAGAAACACACCCACTACCTAAAATTAAAAAAATAGAAAACAAAATTATAGAGAAAAAACAATTAATTGAAAATCACATTTTTAAAATAAATAAAATAGCTCAAACTACAAGAAATCCTAAAATACTAAAAGAATTAAGAATAATTCTGAAAAGTATTGAAATGAATAAGTCATCAAGTAATATTTCTTATAAAAGACCAACAAGTATAGATAGTATAGTTATAGAAAAACAAAGAGAACAAGAAAAATTGAAAGGAGAATTAAATAAACATAAAATTAATGAATTAAATAGAGATTTACAACTAAAATTGAATTCCTTAAAATTAGAAGCAGAACAAACTTCGAAAAAAAGAAATGCATTTTATTCCACAATAACAAAAGCAAAAGACGAAATTAGAAAACTATCTGAACTAAGAGTACAACTAAAGAAATATATTAAATTCTTATTGTCACAAAAGATGAAAAAAAGCACACCTGAATTAATATCTAAATTTATTGCAGAATATAACATAGAAGACAAAAATACAATCAATTCATTAAATAATGGGGGAATTAGAACTCAAATATACAGAATTAACTGGGGAATAAAACATAGAACACAATTAATTGAAGAAACCACACAAAAATATAATAACGCACAATCTGAATTAAAAAAAATAACTAGAGAAATAACAGAAATTGAAACACAAATTAAAGAAGAATACAATAAAACATACGACACAACCACGCTTGAAAAAAAGATACACGAACTAGCTAAAGAAATTGAAGAACTAAAACTTACTAGACAAACAATGCTTATTGAAAAACCAAAAGATATAAAACCATCAGAAATAAAAACTGCGTTACAATTGACTGTATTAGAAAATAAATTGTATTCACTTATTAAAAAATATAATCAAGACTGATATAATGCAAAAGAATAATAAAGACTGTATATTTTGTAAAATAATTAAAGACAAAATACCTTGCTATAAAGTTTATGAAGATAAAGACTTTCTTGCATTCCTTGATATTAATCCAATTACTAAAGGGCACACTCTTGTTATTCCAAAAAAACATTCTGTTAATCTCATGGATACTTCTGAAAAAGTTCTTAAAAAAATGCTACCAGTAATTAAAAAAATTATGCTAAGTCACAAACAAAAACTAAATTGTGATGGATTCAATATTCTAAATGCAAATGAAGAAGCTGGCCAGCAATCTGTTTTTCATTTACATATACATATAGTTCCAAGATTCAAAGAGGATGGATATGATACTTGGCCAAGAACAGAATACATAAAAGAAGATCTTAATGAACTTGCAAAACAACTAATCATTATACCTTAAAACCAAAATCATATTTATGCTTAAAAAATATATTTACTTTCTTTGGTATCTTTATCTAATAATTATTATCTTAAGTATAATATTTCTGGGTGTGTGTATGAACAAAGAAAAAATTAAATTTGTTACTCCTGAAAAGAATGTAAAGAGTCCAGAAGTTGCAGGTTATTTCTATTCAAACAATTCAAGTAAACTTGAAGCTCAACTATCTTCATTTTTTAGAGATTCAGATGTAAATTATAATGGAGAAAAAGTATATGCTCTCATTTCTCCTCATGCTGGATACCAATATTCTGGGCTAACTGCAATGTATGGATACAAGAAACTATATTATTCTCTTTCTTTATCTGATATTAATAATTATAATGTAATAATTATAGCTCCTGCTCATAAAGCCTACTTTAAAGGTATTGCGACTCTCTCCTATTCATCATATCAAACTCCTCTAGGGATTGCAAAAATAGATTCAAATAAATTAAAAGAATATATTAATGATTCTGCTTTTATTGACGAACATTCAATTGAAGTACAAATACCTTTCTTACAATATATATTTAAAAAAGCTAACAAAGATTTTACAATCACTCCAATTCTTCTGGGAGATATAAACATATCTCAAACAATAAAAATTATTCAACCATTAATAACTAATAATACAATAATTATTGTATCCTCTGATTTATCTCACTTTAATGAAGATAAATTTGCAAGGGAAATAGATAAAACAAGCATAAATAATATACTTTCTGGAAAAACAGAAATTGATGCTTGTGGAGTCCAAGGAATAGTTCTTTTAAACCAACTTCTTGCTAAAGATAACACAATAAAAAAAGAATTACTTAACTATTCTAATTCAGGAGAGGTAACAAGAGATAAAGAATCAGTTGTAGGATATGCTTCCATTTCATATTATTATCCACAAAAAGAAAACATATTAATTAGCCTTGCTAGAAAATCAATTTATGATCAACTAAATGGAACAAAAACTAACTTTGATGAAATTAAAAATATACTCCCAAAAGAATATCTTGAAAAGAAAGGTGTTTTTGTAACTCTAACAATAGATAATAAACTTAGAGGATGCATTGGAAATATTATTGGTACTTCTCAAGTTTATCAAGCAGTAATTAATAATGCAAAGAATGCTGCATTTTCTGATCCAAGATTTAAAAAATTAACAAAAGAAGAGTTTAAGAAAACAAATATTGAAATTTCTATTCTTTCAATTCCTGTTTCTTGCTCTCTTTCTGAAATAAAAACAAATGATGGAATAATTCTTGAAAAAGGTTATAGATCAGCTCTTTATCTTCCACAAGTCTGGGAGCAACTTCCAAACAAAGATGATTTTCTAGGTTCTCTTTGTGAAAAAGCAGGACTTACTTGGGATTGCTATAAAGATAAAAATACAAACTTTAAAAAATTTAGTGTAGAGATAATAAAATGAAATCTTATTTACTAGAGTACCATTTCTTATATTGAGTATGATCTCCAATAAAATGAATTTCTTTAATATTTCCCTCTCTTAAAATATATGCAATCCTATATTGTCCAACTTCTTCAACTAAATATTTTGATTGATATAATCCTCTTGGTGGTAAATCATTCTCCATTTGCTCAATTTTCTTTTTTATTCTGTCTTTTACAGATTTATCAAATCTAGAATAATATCTCCCACAATTTTCTGAAAAAAGTATTTCCCATTTTACTTCTGTCAACTAACTATCACCTAATTATTTATACTTCTTGAAAAATTCATCCTTAGTTAATAATTTAATTTTATTAGTTTTAACCAATTTTTCTTCTTGCATTAATTTGCTCTCAACCATTTGCATCTCAATATTTTTTTCATTAACTAAATTATATTCTTTATTAAAGGATATAACCCCCATTCTAATAACCTCATTTTTTGTTTTTGCAATACCAAGACTTATTGCTCTAGAGATTACTAATTCAGGAAAACCATCCATATCAACTGTTGTTCTCATATTAATACCTCATTTAACCATTAATTTAATGGAAATATAATGTAATTATTACACAAAAGTATTAAAAACCTATCCTTTCATATCTCTAATATGAAAAGTAAATATAAAGAAGCATTATTTTATAAAAAATTAAATAATAAAAAAGTTCAATGTAATGCTTGCAATAGATTATGTATTATTTCTCAAGAAGGAACTGGTTTTTGTAAAGTTAGAAAAAACATAGATGGAACTCTTTATTCTTTAGTTTATGGTAAACCAGTTGCAATTAATATTGATCCCATTGAGAAAAAGCCAATCTATAATTTTCTTCCAAAAACATTTACTTTAAGCTTTGGAACATATGGTTGTAATTTTGATTGTTCTTTTTGTCAAAACTATGATATATCAAATTCAAAAAGCCAAGATAACATAAATAAAATTAAAGAAGTCAAGCCAGAAGAAATAGTTTCTCTTGCTATTAAGAACAATTGCCCAAGCATCTCTTATACCTATACAGAACCAACAATCTTTGTTGAATATGCTCTTGATACTATGAAGCTTGCAAAAAAAGAAGGTCTATCTAATATTTGGGTAACAAACGGATTTATGACAAAAGTTGTTGCAAAAGAAGTAGTAAAATATCTTGATGCAATAAACATAGACCTTAAAGGAGATAAAGATTTTTATAAAAGATTAATTAATAGTGCAGATGTAACTGGTGTTCTAAAAAACATAAGCTTCTTCTTTAATAAAGGAGTACACGTTGAAGTAACAAACCTTTTAATTGAAGGAGAAAACACAACTCCAACTCAAATAGAATGGATTTGCAAAGAGATTGGAAAAATATCAAAAGATATTCCTCTTCATTTCTCAAGAAGCTATCCTTATTATAAGATGCAAGATATTTGTCCAACAAATATAGCAACTTTAAAACTCGCAAAAGAAATCGCAAAAAAAGAAGAAATAAAAAAAATATATCTTGGAAATATCTAGATTTATTTAATGTCTACAAATTTATATCATATAAATATTATTCGCCAATTGATACATTTATTTATAATAATAAAGTATTAATGGTTTTGTGGTCATCCCAACCAGTAATGGGAATTATTATTAAAGGTAATTTATTTGCGCAACCTACAAATCTAATTTTGAAACATTATGGGATATTGCAAAAAAATAAAAAAAATTATAAGAAATATGGAATAATGTTTAAAATCAATAATATAACTATTATTGCTCCAAAAAACTTTGCAACCTTCTTCATTCTCTTTTTCTCATCATGCTTCTTATCTAAATAATCTGAGAAGATTATCTGAGACATTCCACCACCATCGAATGGGAAAGAAGGCAGATAGTTTACAGTCGCAATAATGAAATTCAATAAAGCAAACCATAAAAGAACACCAAAGATAGACTTATACAAATAATATTTGAAGGGCACCTCTAAATTTGGATCATTAATTACTCCAACACTAAACCCAAGTTTACCCATCTCGTTTGGTCTTAAAGTTACTTCTTTTATTTGCCCAGTAACCTGGTTCTTGACTATAAAATTATTATCTTCTTTTAATTTTACAGCTCTTGATAAATCACTTGTGCTTGTTATTTCTTTATTGTTAACTGAAACAATAATATCATTTACATCTAAAATACCATAAGCCGGAGAATCAAATACACTTCCGCAAACTTCAGTATTTTTATCAATCGAATAAACATAAACTGAATCAATTCTGTTTGCTCCAATTGAATGAGAATAATTTGTCATTACTGGAGTAAAAACTAAGAACAAGACAAAGAATATAATTGCTAAAATAACATTACTCATTGGTCCAGCAGAATACATTCTTGCTATATCTCTTTTATTCTTCTTCTCAACTGCTTTCTCATCAGGTTCAACAAATGCACCTAATGGAAGAAGAGAAGCAAACATAAAACCCATAGATTTTAGTTTTACTTTCATTTTTCTTAACATAACTCCATGAGATACTTCATGAACAATTGCAGCAATAATTAAAATTATCCACCCATACCATGGAATAAAGATATCAACCTTTGGCATTTGAACACCAGGTATTACAAGTCCAACCCCTGGGCAAGCATTTCCTCCTTGCCCAACAAACATCTTTGCAATAATATCATAAGCTGAAAATATAAGTGACCCAAGAGTAAACCCTGAAAGACCCATAACTCCAGTTAATATTATAATAATTAAAGCAAACCATTCAGGAATTAATGCACTTGAGAATAACATTTTTTGAGTTAGAAGATATGCAATAAAAGCAAAAATCAAACCAGATGCAACAAAAATTAAGAAACGATAATAAATATTTTTTACTTTATCTCTAATAATATAGTCTAAACCAAAAGCACCAAAACCAACAACAAGCCCAATATCTGTAATTATTTCTATAAATCTTTTCGGTTTTGATAAAACATCAAGATACTTAATTAATCTTTTTGTTCTCCACATAATAAGAACACCAAGATATAAATCAAGCTTAAGAACCTTTTTTGCAAATATAGCTGACAAGCCAATAATTAAAATAACTAGTAAAATCCAAAGTAATGCAATCATAATTTATCTTAACTCTTTTTTTTTCTTTAATTATAATATTCAATCTAATTAATATTCAATCTATATTAATAATCAAGATATTATTTATAAATATATTTATTTTATATAATTCCAAATAACATTAATACTCCTAAAATCAATAAAATAATACCTGCAATTAAATGGAAATATTTTATATTCTTTTGCTTCCATTCTCCAACTTTTTGTACTTCTGTTACTCCAAAATAAATAATAAAAGTTATTACAAGCATTGGTACAATAAAAATAATATTATATAACAATAATATTGGCAATGCAGAAACAATACTACCATAAGATAAAAGATTACCCAATATAACATAAGGCCCAATTGTACAAGGAATTAAAAACAAAGATACAATTACACCAACTACAAAAGCACCAATAGGAGAAGTTACTTTTGAGATCAGTCTTTGAACTTTTGGTCTAAATGATATCGGCATCTCAGTTCCAATTGTTCCTGGCCTATAATTAAAATAATCCTTTAATTGCATAATAGCTAAAAATATAGCAAATACAGCAATTATTTTATATATTATTGTTCTAATTATATCAACCCCAGGAATTAATTTAAAAATATTTACTAAAAGCAAACCATAAATAAAATATAATATGAAAATTGCAAGAGAAAACATAAGCCCAGAATACAAAATCTTTTTTCTATTACTTATATTTGAAGTCATAATAGTTAATAATAATAATATTAGAACAGCAAATTCACAAGGATTTACTGCATCAACTAAAGCTAAAGAAACAACTGTCCATAAAGAAATTTTTTTTTGAGCCAAAGATGATTCAATAATATCTGTGCAATTTGAATCTGTATTTATATCTATATTTACATCTATTGTTTGACAAGAAGTAGATATTGTAGTTACCCCATTCCAATAAAAATTATATCCTTTTAATTGAACAGCGTTATCAAATTTTATTTTACCATAAGATATTTCTATGCTTGTATCTTCCAATATTTTATGATAGTTATCTTTAATGACTACATCTACATTAAAATCAGTTAATAATTTATATAATTGTTCATTAGAAATATTAGAATCTCCAGTTTTAAACAAAGCTCTATCTTTATACCAGATAGTTGGAAGACCAGATAATTCATTTATTTTAAGTTGACTAAAAGTAGTGTCTCCATCTTTGTAAATATCAGCTGGTAATGTACAAAAAGAATTACTATACTGATTGTTCTTGTTTGTTTCATAATATTTATCTAGTTTAGAAGTAATGTCTTCTGAAAAATAAACTTGATCTTTACTTAATATTAGTTGTGGCACATCATAACTGGATTTATAACCACCAGTTACATAAGGAATAATCTGTTGAGCATTAACAGATTTACCTGCTACTTCATATTCAATAATTAAAACATCTTTATTTCTTACCATATCTCCAAACAACACAGGATCAACTTTAGCACAATGAGGACAACCTAGTTTTGTAAAATAAACTGCACAAACATTTTTATCCATTGAAGATAATGATTCTGGTGCAATTGGATCTAAAGAAAAAACAAGAGTACTAAATAAGCTTAATAAAAATATAACTGAGAAACCAAATATAATTTTATTTTTATAATTCATATTTTACTCTCTTAAAATTAGGTATACTATTGTATATATATTATATCTAAACTTTTATAAAGGTATATATATCTTTTGGAAAGTATAATTATTTCAAATAAAACTTATATCCAATAAGCTTGTATACTAGCTTTGCTAATGTGTAACTTTCAGAAAAATAATAATCTTCGCTACCAGTTGGTGTAAATTCAACAATATCAGCACCAATTACATTCTTTTCTTTAAAAATTACTCTTAGAAGAGATAAAAGCTGATTGTAGTTCATTCCTCCAGGTTCAAGTGCAGCTGTATTTCTGATAATTGAAGGGTCAAAGACATCAACATCAATTGAAAGAAAAATATTTTTTGGAAGTTTCTTTAATCCATCCAGAAACATTTTTTTTTTGGAGAGGTCATAAAAGGTGCTTTTATTGTCCAAGAATTCTTGCATTCTTATTATAGATATGTTTTTATTTTCCTTGCTTTTTAAAAATTCATTTTCATAAAAATCCATTGTTCTAACACCAAGAACCATGGCCTTGTGCTTTTTTGCAATCTCTCTTGTTGTTGTTGCTTGCCACCAAGTGTCTTTTCCCCAAGGTTGATAACAATCAGGGTGAGAATCAAAAACAATTATTCCAAAATCCTCTTTTTCATAGATTTTTTCAAAAACAGAAATAACAGGAATTGTATTTGAATGATCCGAACCTAAAATAATAGGAAATTTATTTTTAGTTAAATTAAGACTTGAAAGATAATTAATAATCTTTGGAGAAACTGTAGTAAAGTCTTTATCCTTAAGAGAAAAAATATTTTCTGTATAGATACCAGATAGATATGATTCGCAATTAAGTTCTAAATCAAAATAATCAATATTGGCTGATGCTTTTAAAATAGTATCTGGACCTTTGCTTGCACCAGAACCGTGAGCAAGAGGGACATCATAAGAGATAGGGATAATTACAGTCTTTGATTTATTTTTAGAACTATACTCATCTGGGGTATTCATAAACTTCATACAACATCACATCAAATAATATTATTAATCTTTCCTAACTTATAAATTTCAGATATAAACAAATCACTATAAATATCAAAAAAATATAATTTAATATTTCCTTTTTCTTTTCTAATAAATATATTATGTTCAAAAGTATCATTTAATTTAAATCCAGACTGTTTTAAAATAGATGTTATTTCAATAAATAATTTATTACTAATTTGTTTAATTTCTTTAGTCGTTAATCTAAATGATGCCTTACCCTTAATAACTTCTTCTAAAGTAAACATATCAGTATAATCATATACAATAAAACCTCTAGAGTTAGATGAATTATTATGGTCAATAGAATCAAAAGAAAACTGTGGTTTAATTATATTTACTCCATTTTTTTCTAATAATTTTAGATTTATTAGTTCATTTGCTGAATTTTCCCACATAGATAATGAACGCCTATATTCTTTTACAAAATAATGCCTTACTTTATTTTTTAAATTTACACTAAGTTTAAATATTTGAAAATTTTTGTTTCCTTTTTCTTTAACTCCATTAATAGGGTCATTAATTATTCTGCTTATTGTAAATCTCTTTAATGGATCAATATATTCATTCTTTTTTTTCGCAAACAAATTATGAGTTTCACAATAATAATTATATTTTGACATACGATTAATTGCTTGAAATAAACCTTTGTTCTTATCTTTTTCTGAAAGAGAAGAAATTAATCTTTTTAATCTTGGGTTATAAACTACAATTTTTATTTTATTTCTACCTTCCATTTCTAATAGATTTTTAGGATTTAATTTAACTGTAGCTAGATCTGAATTACTATTACATTTAAACCTAATGGATTTTTTATTTGGTTTTACTTCTTTGTATCTAGTTACTATCTTCAATTAAAATCACATTTTATATGCTTTGAGGAAATTATTTAGTTACAGTTTATTATATAATATTAGTTTCCAAATATACTTGTGGATTTAGTTTACATTTATTTTTGTTTTTGTAATTTTACATCTTGGTTTTGTAATTAAAATCTGGTCTGTTACATAATCCCCTTATTTCTTTATTATGTTCTTAATTAATTTATTTAATTGCATAATTGTTGAAGAGGTTGGTTCAGAATAACCAGTAATAAAAGGATCAAATAAATATAACTTATGTGGTTGTGTGGATAAATCAATAAAAATATTTTTTGTATTTAAATTTTCAATAGGAATTGAATATTTATTCTCTAGTAATTTTTTAAAGTCAGAAAGCCTATCAAAAATATCATAAAACTTTTCAGGAGATATCTTTTTTGAATTAAAAGCATCGGAAACAGTTAACTTGTCTGTGAAATCATATACAATATATCTTTTATTATAATCAATATCCAAATTGTTATCAAGTGCAAGATGAGGTTGAATAATATTAAAACCAGATTTTTTTGCATATTCTTCAATAGATTTTAATAAAACTAACTCCTGTACTGAACTTAAACCTTGATTTTTTAAAAAGAATCTATATTCTTTTTTTCCAGAATTAACTCTAAGAACAAAGGCATCTCTAGTTAAATAACCCCTAGATTTTAATCGTTGTACATCATTAACAATAAAATCTCTCACTCTTAATACTTCAAATCTTTCTTTTGGGTCTACAAACCTTTTTTCAAGTTTATTTTTAGATAAAAAATCTATTGCTTTAATAATACCAGGATTTTCTCTAATTAATCTTTTTGAAAAATTATTATAAATAAGCTTCTTTCCAGAATTTATTTTACTACTTGTTTGAAGATAATGAAATTTATTTTTCTGTTCTGCTTCATTTCCAAGTATTGGTTTTCTTGGAACCTTTCCTCTGGGTTTTGGAAGTAATTTAATAACCATGTATGATTCATTCCTCAAACTCTATTTCTGGTCTCTCAAGATTAAAAAGGTCTGTATAATAAATATAAGCTCCTGCATTTAAAAAAATAAGTTTATCTCCTATCTTTGGCTCTTTTTCTTTTTTAAAATAAACCCTATACCTAAAAATGTCCTCTGAAGCAGGAGTTAGACCTTTAATAATATATGGTATTTCATTTTCACTTTCATCTTCAACTTCTCCATCAACTAAAAGCTTGATATTTGTAACAAGAGTATCCATTGAAGAATTAAAAAGAGAAGCGTCTACAAAAACAACATTATCTACAATGTTTTTTATAGTTGTTACAAGACGACCAGATGGAGCAGCAATTGCCCTTCCTGGCTCAATAATTAATTTAATTTTATTTTTATTTGCAAAATTTTTAAGATTTTCTATTTCTTTATATACGTTATTAATAACAGAAACACTAATATTTTTATAAGTGACAGGAACTCCACCACCAATATCTAAATATTTTATAGTCTCAATTGTTTCTTTACTTAATGAATCAGATAATTCAGTCACAAGGCTCCACTCAGAAAGATTTTGGGTTTTACGATGAACATGAACACCAAGTGCTTCTATTTTTTTATTATCTTTTAATTTTGAAACTAATTCATTAATTTCTTTTGAGAAAAAACCAAATACAAAATATTTTCCAGTCTGAATTGTGTATTCCTTTAATCTCATTCTTAAAAGAAGAGTTATTTTTTCACCCTTTGATGCCGGGGTGTCCAAGAAATATAATAGTTTTTCCAAGTCAGAATTATTATCAACAATAAATTTGTTAATTCTATTTTCAAATAAAATATCAAGCTCTTCTTTTTCAGGAGAATGCAACATAAACCAAACTTTACTTTTATCTTTAACATAAATTAGTTCATTAATATGATGCATTAAAAAGTTAGAGGGGGTATTATCTTCTAGAATACAAGTAATAAATGGATTTGATTTGACACTATAAGCTATATAATCAGATATTTTTTCAAGTTTATTGTACTGCTCAATAACTTTTGATTTTGAAAATATAAATTTAGCTTTTGATATCATTGTTTTATCACTTTTATTATCCCTTCATTTACTAAATCATCAAGTGCTTTAATTATTGCAATTGGAAATGTAATTGTTACATCACCAATAACTGTAACTGCATCAGCATCATCTTTAATCTTACCCCAAGACTTAGCTTCATCTGTTGTTGCACCAGACAGTGAACCTGACTTAGGGGATGCTGTAGTCATATACAGAGCATAATCAGCTCCGCCATTAATTAGAGTTGTAAGTATTACATGATGTTTTGATATTCCCCCACCAAGAGCAATAATTCCTTTCTTTTCATCATGACTTGTTGAAAAAATAATATCTTTAAAATCATTAATAATATCAACATTAAAATCAGGATGATCTTGCTTAAACATATAAAGATGGAAACCAAAAGAACCATCAGTTATTGCTGGACAAAAGATTGGAACATTATTCTTTGCTGCTTGATAAAGAATTGAATTTGAATCATTTAATTTTAGCCCAATCTCTTTTAATAGATCTGATATTTGCCAATTCTTTTTAACTTGATATAAAGAACCAAGTAAGCCTTGCATCTTTCCTTCTAGATTTGAATAACTTTCGTTTGTAATAAAAATATTACCAACCCTATTGTGTCCTTTCTCATATAATTCTTGATCATTAACAGAAAAGGTACCTAGAATAAACTTTTCTCCATCAGCTTTCATAATATCTTCTTCAATTGAACCAACAGTTGTAACAATAACATTACAAATCTTAAGTTCAATTAATTGGGCAAAAAACCCACGAAGACCTGAAGTAACCATATTTGATGTAAATGATAAATATATTTTTGCTCCATCTTTTTTCATTTTCTTAATTAACTCACTTGCTCTATATAGTTCATAAGATTGAAATCCAACCCCTGAATAAGCATTAACAAGCTCAGAAACACTAAGTCCTTTCTTCCATAAAATATCTTTAGTATATTGCATAATTAATCACATATAGCTCTAATATAATATATAAATTATAAGAAAAAGTAAATATAAACTTATTTATTAAAAGAAACTACTGTTTTTAAGAGTTTTTATAAACTATAATAGATATAGTAAAGTTAATGGAGAAATAAATTATGGTTAAAAGATTAAAAAGAACTAGAGAGCACATTATTGGTGGTGTTTGTGCTGGATTTGCAAAATATTTTAATACAGACCCTGTCCTTGTTAGAATCATTTGGATACTGCTTTGTTTTGCAGCAGGTTTTGGAATTCTAGCTTACATTGTTGCTTGGATAATTATGCCTCTTGAATAAAATTAAATTTAAGAAAAAACAGAGTATATTTAGTTCAATTAAATTTAATTAAAAAAAGAACTAGTAACTTAATTTTTATGTGCAAAATAATCTATCTTTGGTAGTTTAGATACTTGATATTTCAATATATCTTCTTTTTCTATTATTCCATTATTATGCAGTATTGCATTCATTTTTGAGAAGACACGATTTGTTGCAATACAATCTCCCATTGCTCTATGTGCATTATCATTTGTTATTTCAAAGTAATTACAAAGTGAAGCAAGTTTTCTTGATGCAAGATCAGGAAGCAATCTTCTTGAAAGTTTAATTGTACAAAGTCTAGGATTAATTAATGATAAATTTAAATGTTTTTGAGAATTATGATTAATGAATCCAAAATCAAATCCAACATTATGCCCAACCATAATATCTTCTCCAAGAAAAGAAATAAACTCAGGAATAACTTCATTTATTGTTCTCTCATTTTTAACAAGCTCGTTATCTATTCCTGTTAAACTTGTAATAAATTCAGAGATCTCACATTCTGGATTAATTAAAGATTGATATTTCTCAACTATTCTATTATCTCTGACTTTAAGAGCTGCAATTTCAGTTAGCTTGCAACAATATTTAGAAAGACCAGTTGTTTCAACATCAAGAACAGTATAATCTGCAAGCATATTTAGTCTTAATTTTAATTTTTAGAAAAATAAGTTAGTTATTTGATATGAATAAATACATCAAAATATTTATAAAAAGATTTAAAATAAAATTTTAAAAAAAGACAGAAAAAAAGAAGAAGAAGAATAACACAGCAAAAAAAGCTGTGCCTTGAAAATTAATTTATTTGTGCGTCAACCAAATTAACTATTGGGTGCGAGCTGACCTAAACCAGCTCTTATATTTCATCTAAACCGAAATCGTTGTCAAATGATCTTCTGCTTGATCCACCCTTTGAACTCATTTGAGGACCGTTCTTTCCAGTAAACATCTTACTTCCTTTAATGAATGGTGACTTTACTCCTGTAAAGATTGCAATTACTTCAATCTTGTTATCGAAAGTAGGATCTATTCTAGCACCCCAAATAACAGCTGCATTTGGATCAATTTCATCTGTTAATTTTTCACCAACTGCGTTTGCTTCACCAAGTGTTAATTCTGTTCCACCAGTAATATGTAATAAACAACCTGATGCACCAGTAATATCAACATCAAGAAGTGCGTTCTTTAATGTATCTTCAACTACTTCATCAACTTTATTTACTGATTGGCTTTCTCCAACAGCAATAACAGATAATCCTTTTCCACCCATAACAGTTCTAATATCTGCGTAATCTAAGTTAATTAATGATGGTTGTGTTATTGTTTCAGTTATTCCTCTTACAGTTCTTGCAATTACTTCATCAGCAACTTTGAATGCATCTTGCATTGGTAAATTTGGAACTAATTCAACAAGTCTGTTGTTATCAATTATAATTACTGTGTCACAAACATCTTTTAATAAAGTAATTCCTTCTTCAGCTTTAACTAATCTTGCTCTTTCAAGTGCAAATGGATATGTACAAATAGCAACAACGATTGCTCCTTGTCCTTTTGCAATTTGTGCAATTACTGGAGAAGCTCCTGTTCCTGTTCCTCCACCAAGACCAGTTGTAATAAATAACATATCTACTCCATCTAAAATTTCTTCAAGTGCTCCTTTTGAAACTTCAGCTGCTTTTGCTCCAATTTCAGGATAAGCACCAGCACCAAGTCCGTTTGTTATTGACTTACCGATTAATAATTTTGTTATATCATCTGAAATTATTCCTAAGTGTTGTCTATCTGTGTTAACAGCTACAAGTTCTGCTCCAGCAACTCCCATTGCAGATATTCTATTTACAGAATTATTTCCTGCTCCACCAACACCAATTACCATAATCTTTGGAGCTGCAAATTCTTCATTTTTATTGAATGCAGCTGAACCACTACTTGATTTAGCATCTACTGCGCTTGATACAATTGACTTCATTTTATACACCTCATCCTTTACAATTTATTTAAAATTAATTAGAAAAAAAGGCGGAAAAACACTTCTTTTCCAATATAACTGAAATAATACAGATATTTCATCAATATTATATATATTTGGAAGGGTTTTTAAACCTATCGCAACCTTTAGTTTATTTGAGCAGGTTGGGGGGTTTGTGGTCCCTTGTTGCCGGAAATCCACATTACGCCGGAACTATACTTATTGGAAGGGGAAAAAGAAATATGTTACCCTTTATAAAATCGTAGACGATTCGTCCACAAAGATCGAATCGTATAGCTAACCCTGCCAGGTCCGGAAGGAAGCAGCAGTATTCTATGCATTTGATGCTTTATGGGTAGCGGATCCGAGATATTATAAAGTCAAGTAATATATTAAACTAGTCTTCGACCAATAGGCGCTCATAATCTTAATTTTCTTTTTCTTTAACTACTCCACACATAATTAATAGCTATTTTTATATAAATTTATTATTAACCACATAAATTAGCGTAGATATTGCTCTAATATTTGTTTATAGTGTATATATCCCTCTTTTTATATTTAAAACACAAGGAATATAAAATAAACAAAAAAGAAGTAATAATAATTCAATTTAAATAATAAATTATATTATTAAAATAATTCATTTAAAAACATTACATAATATATATTATATATAGATTTGTTGTATGAATCTATAAAAAAAGAGGAGTTGAAAATAAAATGAATAAAATAAAATTAACTTTTCCAGATAACTCAATTAAAGAAGTTGATTCTGGGATCTCCTCAAGCTATGTAATACAAAATTACATTGGGGAGAGGTTACTTCAAGCAGCAATTGCAGTAAAAATAAATAATGAGCTAAAAGATCTAAGCACTCCTCTAACAACTGATTCAACATTTCAAGTATTAACATTCAAAGATAAAGAAGGAATAGATATATTTAGGCATTCGACAAGCCATATTATGGCACTTGCAATTAAAAGATTATTTCCAAAATCTAAATTTGCAATAGGTCCAGCAATTGAAGATGGCTTTTATTATGATATAGAAATAAATAAACCATTTTCAGAAGAAGATTTACAAAAAATTGAAGAAGAAATGTATAAAATAATTAAAGAAGATCTTCTTTTTAAAAGAATAGAAGTTACTTCAATAGAAGCAAAAAAAATTCTTAAAGACGAACCATATAAATTAGAAATGATAGATGAATTAAATTCAACAGGAGAAAAAATATCTATTTATTATCTTGGAGAAGAATGGGCAGATTTATGTCTTGGTCCGCATGTTCCATCAACATCAAAAGTAAAAGCAATAAAATTATTAAAAACATCAGGAGCATATTGGAAAGGAGATAGTAAAAACAAACAATTAAATAGAATTTATGGTATATCGTTTCCTGAAAAAAAAGCATTAGATGAATTCTTAAAAATACAAGAAGAAGCACAAAGACGTGATCATCGTAAGATTGGACGTGAAATGGACTTATTTTCTTTCCATGAAGAAGCACCAGGTATGCCTTTCTTCCACACTAAAGGAACATTTATTTGGAATACATTAGTTGAATTCGTAACTAAAATCATGATTAGAAAAAATTATGAAATAAATAAAACTCCAATTATTCTAAATAAATCATTATGGTTACAATCAGGGCATTGGGATCATTATAAAGAGAATATGTATTTTACTAAAATTGATGAACAAGACTTCGCAGTTAAACCAATGAATTGCCCTGGAAATATACTTGTCTATAAAGCACATCAATACTCGTATAGAGATTTACCAATTAGAGCTGGAGAATTTGGACTTGTCCATAGGCATGAATTATCTGGTGCCCTTTCTGGTTTATTTAGAGTAAGATGCTTTACTCAAGATGATGCTCATGTATTTTGTACACCTGAACAAATAAAGGAAGAAGTAATAGACTTAATTGATTTTATTGATGAAGTTTATAGAACATTTGGATTTGATTACACAATGGAACTATCAACAAAACCAGATGGAGCAATGGGTGACCCTAAACTATGGAACATAGCAGAAAATACACTTAGAGAGGTTCTTGATGAGACTGGAAAAAAATATAAAATTAATCCTGGTGATGGTGCTTTCTATGGACCAAAGATTGATTTCCATTTATTAAATGCATTTGGTAAACCATGGCAATGTGGAACAATACAGCTTGATTTCCAAATGCCAGAGAAATTCGATTTGACTTATGAAGGAATAGATAATCAAAAACATAGACCAGTTATGCTTCATCGTGCAATACTTGGTTCTGTTGAAAGATTTATGGCAATTTTAATTGAAAAGTTTGAAGGTAAGTTTCCATTATGGATTTCTCCAGTTCAAATATGCATCTTAACAATTGCTGATAGACACAATGATTATGCAAAAGAGCTTGAATCAAGATTTAGAAAAGAAGGATTTAGAGTAGAACTATCTCTTGATGCAGAAACTATGAACAAGAAAATAAGAAATGCACAGATATCTAAAATAAACTATATTCTTGTAATTGGTGATAAAGAGCAAGAGAATAAAACAATAAATGTTAGGACTAGAGAAAACCAAGTTCTTGGAGAAAAGAGTGTATCTGAATTTATTTCAAATCTTAGAACAGAAATAAAAGAGAAGAGATTATAAAAATCTCTTTTTCTTTTTTTTATTTTTACATATATTTAAAAATCAATTCATTGTAATATCAGCCCTGTAGAAATCCTCATTTCAAATAAATTTGGAATATAATTTTTCCAGTAATCTTTTCTAAGTTGTATGTCAATACTTTAAAGATAACCTGCTTTTGCTGGTTATCTTTGGTTCTAGCGT
>Ga0172371_10004891_pt1 | contig 20035 bp, 16 predicted proteins | sample Lak12m_FD_114543 | JGI IMG/M metagenome (GOLD analysis project Ga0172371, IMG submission 114543) | Freshwater microbial communities from Kabuno Bay, South-Kivu, Congo - kab_022012_12m | ecosystem: Environmental > Aquatic > Freshwater > Lake | place: Democratic Republic of the Congo: South-Kivu... | reverse complement strand
GCACCGGACCCATTGTTGCGGTCCGCCTCTTGCCGTCAGCCGATTACGGGAGCCTATCGCGGCCCATACCGGAACCATCGCAAAAGCAGACCGTGGATTCTGGACCCATTCGGGAGTTGCCGAATCCTTACCGGTGGTTTTCTCGACGGATCTTGCCCCCCAAGCGGCATCGTGGTAGTCTTCGGCCCGGAGGCTCGGACAAGGGGTGGCTACTCCGGATGGGGCGCCGCCCGTGGCTTGGTGTCCTGCCCCGAATGGCGATGAATTGCTCAGGCAATCGGGCATGCCGGTGAGTGAGTTATGGATTTCATTGAACCTTTTCTGAGGGCTGCGCCGGCCCACCGCTGCCGAACCGGCCGTCCGTTTGTGACGCTGAGCTATGCGCAGAGTCTCGACGGATGCATATCGGCTCGAGCGGGAGTAGCTCTGGCACTCAGCGGCCGTCAATCCCTGAAGCTCACCCACAGGCTCAGAGCGAGTCATGACGCCATTCTCGTGGGAATCGGGACCGTCCTGGCCGACAACCCGCGACTGAACGTGCGGCTCGTCAACGGTTCCAACCCCCAGCCGGTGGTGGTGGACGGCCGGCTCCGCATCCCTCCGGATTGCAAATTACTCACCCAGGATTCCATTGCTCCGTGGATCGTGACAAAGGAAGATCAGGATCCCGCTCGCGTCAAGAGTCTGGAGGCCCGAGGAGCGCGAATCCTGGCACTCCCTTCCGACGCTCACGGGCTGATACACCTCGACGTCATGCTGCACACGCTCGCGGGGCTGGGTGTGAACAGCCTGATGGTGGAAGGCGGGTCTCGAATCATCACCAATTTCTTCTTGGGACGGCTGGCCGATTACATCGTGTTGACCATGGCGCCGGTGCTCCTGAGAGGCTTGCGCGCGGTCAACGACCTCGGGAACTCCGGGGCGAATCGGGAGCTGCGTCTCGACAACACGGGCCACAAGCGATTGGGTGACGACTTGATCCTGTGGGGCGCTCTAACCTGACGAATGACCGGTGACGGATGAGACGACTGGCACTTGAATTCTTGAAGCCCTACCGCGTGAGCGTGAAAGAGGAGCCGGTAGCCGCGCCGAATCCGAATCAAGTCCTCGTCGAGACAATCGTTTCCGCTATCAGCCCCGGCACCGAACTGCTCGTATACCGTGGTCAATGGCCCGATCAGCTCGCGGTGGACGATAGTATCGAGTCCTTGGCCGGGAAATTTGCCTACCCCCTCAAGTACGGGTACTCGGCCGTTGGCCGGGTAACGGCCGTGGGATCTGAGGGCCTCTCAGGCTGGTTGGGCAGGCTCGTGTTTTCGTTCAATCCTCACGAGAGCGCTTTCGTGGTTTCTCCGGACATCCTGGTCCCGCTGCCGGAATCTCTGGCTCCGGAAACCGCTGCCTTTCTCCCCAACATGGAGACAGCGGTGAACTTCCTCATGGACGGAAGGCCGATCATCGGCGAGCGAGTGCTGGTCCTGGGCCAAGGGGTCGTGGGACTTCTCACCACCGCGCTCCTGGCCGGGATGCCGCTGAGCCGATTGATCACCGTCGATGGATTCGCCCTCCGCAGGGAAAAATCGAGGGCACTCGGCGCGGATGAGACTCTCGATCCGACCGATCCCGATATCCGTGAGCGACTGGCCGAGCTCCTGGCCTTGGCAGATGCGACGGGCGGGTCTGACCTCACCTACGAGATTTCAGGGAACCCCGCGGCCTTGGATCTTGCTGTGGCCGCGACAGGATTCGCCGGCAGGATCGTCATCGGCTCCTGGTATGGCGCCAAACGGGCCGATGTTGACCTCGGGGGCCGTTTCCATCGCAGTCGGATCCGCGTGTACACCAGCCAGGTGAGCACACTGTCGCCCGAATTCACGGGTCGGTGGACCAAAACCCGCCGCCTTGATTGGGCTCTGACCATGCTCGCTGAGGTGAATCCCGCTCCGCTGATCACTCACCGGTTTCCCATCTCACGAGCTGCGGAAGCCTATTCGGCGCTTGATGAGCACCCCGATGAGGCCGTTCAAGTGCTCTTAACCTACGAGGACGCGTAATGAGCTCAAGCTGGAAAGGCTCCACCTATTCCGTCGCGGTCCGCCGGGATTTCGTTGCCCGGCACTTTCTTTTTGGAGGAGATTGGGGCCCGGAGAACCATCTCCATTCCCACCATTACATCGTGGAAGTCCTGCTGGAGGGTTCGGAGCTCGATCAACACGGGTATCTCGTGGACATCGTTGACATCGAGGGCCGACTCGACGAGCTCGTGACCTACTATCGCGACAGAGACCTCAACACCTTGCCTGAATTTCAGGGTCTCAACCCCAGTATCGAGCACCTGTCCCGGATATTTTGCGATGCGTTCGCGGAGCGCGTTCACGCGCCGAACATTCAGGCCTTCACCGTGAAAGTCTGGGAGAACGACATCGCCTGGGCGGCCTATCGCAAGGAACGTGTTTGAATGTAGGGTTGATCATCTACGGGAGCCTGACGACCCTCACCGGTGGTTACCTCTATGACCGCAGGGTGGTGGACTACCTTCGATCCCAGGGAGACCACGTTCAGGTGTTTTCGCTGCCGTGGCGCGACTACGCCAGACACCTCCTGGACAACATCGGATGGTCACTCCCATCGGCCTTGCGGTCGGCGCGCCTCGACATCCTGGTGCAGGACGAGCTGAACCATCCTTCGCTCTTCTGGCTCAATCAGCGCCTCCGGTGGCGGGTTCACTATCCGATGGTGTCACTGGTTCACCATATGAGGTGCAGCGAGCTGCGGCCCGCGTGGCAGAATCAGCTCTACCGCCTTGTGGAGAGGAGTTATCTCTCCACGGTGGACGGATTCATCTTCAACAGTGTGACGACGCGCTCGACCGTGGAAGCGCTGGTCGGCGCCCACAAGCCGTCGGTCGTGGCCTATCCCGGGCAGGATGCCAATTTCCAAACGCCGTCCCCGGATCGGATCAGGCGGCGCAGTTTCGAGCCAGGGCCTCTCCGCCTCGTATTCGTCGGGAGTCTTATCCACCGAAAGAACCTGCATACGCTGGTCAAGGCATTGTGCAGTCTTCCGCGCGATCAATGGCGCCTGGATGTGGTCGGAAGCCCGGACATTGATCCGGCGTACGCGAAACGACTCACGGCCCAAATAGACAAAGAGCACGCTTGGGGCCAGATAACGTTGCGAGGAACGCTTTCAAGGGAAGAACTAGAAGCGGTGTACTTGCAAAGTCACCTGCTGGCCGTCCCGTCATCGTACGAAGGTTTCGGCATCGTATACATGGAGGGGATGGGGTTCGGCCTCCCCGCGATTGCCTCCAACACGGGAGCAGCGCCTGAGATAGTCACTCACGGTCGGGACGGCTTGCTCGTGAACCCCCGGGGAGTTGAAGAGATCGCCTCGCATATCGCCGATGTCGCTAGCGACCGGGAGCGGCTCTTTTCCATGAGTATGGCCGCGATTCAGCGACACGGGACACATCCCACCTGGCTCGAAACCGCGTCGTCCATCAGGAAATTTCTTCAGGAGATGATCACTTAACGCATGACCATTCCGACAACATACCCTTTCACGCGCTATCTGGCCGCAAAGAAGAGTGTCGATGACCGAAGCCTGAACCGTGGGGTGTGGGACACGCTGACCCGAATGGTGGCTTCGACGCGGAGAGAAGATCCGATTCGCGTGCTCGAGATCGGGTCGGGAATCGGCACGATGGTGGAGAGGGCCCTCGATTGGGGTCTCGTCGCCCGAGCTGATTATACGGCCCTGGACGCAATGGCGGAGAATATATCACTCGCGTGCCGGCGACTACCCACCTGGGCAATCGACCACGGCTACCGGGTTGAAATTCCCGCTCCGGCTCTGTTCAGGCTCAAGGGTGACGCGACCGACGTGGCGGTCACGTTCGACGTGGCGGACGTATTCGATTTCATGGCGGGCCACACCGGCGCCGGCTGGGATCTCCTCATCGCGAACGCGTTCCTGGATCTCGTTGATGTTCCTTCGGCATTGCCCCAACTGCTCTCCCTGCTGCCTTCCCGAGGTCTGTTCTACTTCACCGTCACCTTTGACGGCGCGACAATTTTCCAGCCCGAAATTGATCGGAGCTTCGACATGCTGGTCCAGCGCCTCTATCACGAAACCATGGACCATCGTGTCATCCGCGGCCGCGTCTCGGGGGACAGTTGCGCGGGGAGGCATTTTTTCCAACACCTGAGAGCGTGCGGCGGGGAGTTGCTGGATGCGGGCTCGTCAGACTGGGTAGTCTTTGCAGGTCCGGAGGGGTACCGTGAGGACGAGGAGTTCTTCCTCCATTTCATCGTGCACACCGTCGGTTCCGCGTTGACCGGTCACCCGGAGCTGGACCCGGACCGATTCCATGACTGGGTGAAAGAGCGTCACAATCAGGTGGAGGACGGAACCCTCGTCTACATTGCGCATCAGATGGATTTCGTAGGCCGCGCGCCGTGAAATGGGGGCTGTCCCCGGAGAAAGGTCAAAATGGAGCCACGCGGTTCCCGTCTCATGTCGTTGATAGCCTTCGGAACCTTTCTGGTCCTCTTCGGGTTGCTCGTGGTCGGCGCAATCATCGGGATCAGCCGTCTGGCAAGAAGCCTCTGGGGATGGCTCGGATGAACCGGAACGCTTACCGGAACCGAGCCTCGGACGCATCGTTCGCGGTCTTCCGTCCCTCGATTGGAACCTGAATCTACGCTCTTAACGAACACCGTCTTTCAGCGAGGTTTTTCCATGGGGCTGGCAGGTGACGCTTTGGAGAGACTCATCGAACGGATGATCTTCTTCCCCGATCCGGTGCTGGAACATGGTCCCGGCGAGATGGGGCTCGAGTTCGAAGACATCTGGTTCCAAACGGACGACGGCGTCCGGCTCAACGGCTGGCTCATCCCTTCGCCCGCGGCGATAGGTCTGTTTCTCTTTTGCCACGGAAACGCGGGAAATATCTCCCATCGGGTCGACAACATCGCACGGCTCAACAAGATCGGCCTGACGGTATTCATTTTCGACTACCGGGGATACGGTCGAAGTCAGGGCAGGATCAGCGAGCGAGGCTTCTACAAGGATTCTGAAGCTGCATACCAGGTCGCCCGCCAACGGGCGGATCAGGGCGGACTCAAGCTCGTGATTTTCGGCCGGTCACTGGGCGGTATCGCTGCGGTCCACCTCGCGGCTTCCCGTGCCTGTTCCGGGCTCATTCTCGAATCCACGTTCCCGCACCTGGGAGCCATGGCGAGAGAGCACTTTCCCGTGCCCATGGTCGGGAGTGTGCTGGAGAAGCGCCTGAACTCCGTGGACAACATCGGTCGTGTATCAGCCCCGATCCTCTTCTTTCACGGGGACCTGGACGATATCGTTCCGTACGGATACGGGCGGGAAGTGTTCGATGCGGCCCCGGAGCCCAAGGAGCTCGTGACCATACCCGGCGCGGGGCACAACGACACCTATCTCGTAGGCGGGCAACCGTACTTTGAAAAGATCAGAAATTTCGTGCTGGACCTGCCATAAGAGACGGTCGCCGCGGCAATTCGCCCTGCCCCCGTACTCCTCTCTTCAAGATCGGTGCGCACGCGAAAAGACGTTGACTGAACCGGGTCGGGGCTCTGAAAAGTGATTGACAAACCGCAGCACGCGGCATTACACTGATAACAATTGATGAAGATCGATAGTATTCCGGGCATTGAGGGTCTTATGCGTGTTGTTTACGAGTTTCCCCGTATTCCGGCGCTGAAAGAAGTCATTATTGCAGTTACGAATAACGGTAAGGACATCGAATGTGAGGTCTCGGGTCCCAACGCCGAACAGATTGCTCCTACAATAATGGCCTATTTCAGCAGTTTCAACAAGATTCCACCGCTGGTAATTCACGAAGGTCGGAACTGGTATTCCCTCTATTGGCCACCAGTCCCGAGTGAGGCTCACGCACGTTTTGTTGAAGGGTTCTGGCGCACGTGGTTCTTTGGGCAACCGACGCCCAATGTTGTCACCCTCGCCATTACAGAGCGCTGTCAATGCAGATGTTTCCACTGTAGCGCGAACGTCGGCTCCACTCTCGACCCTCCCCAGCTCACGGTGGAAGAGGTTGCCAAGATTATTCAAGAATCAGTTGAATTGGGAGTGGCCAATGTGATTTTTACCGGCGGTGAGCCTCTTCTCCACGAAAACATTATCGAATGCATCGGTACTGTTCCGTTCGACAAGGCCATTTGCCAGGTGTTCACCAACGGTATCGCGCTTGATTTGAAGAGAGCCGCCTCTTTGAAGTCGGCCGGCGTATCCTCGGTAAAAGTAAGCCTCGATTCCCCCGAGCCGGAGGGGCACGACCGATTGCGCGGCCGAAAAGGCACATTCTCGTGTGTGGAACGAGCCGTGAAATGTGCTCTTGATGCGGGTCTACTTGTCGGCTTATCGACCTATGCGGGCAATGAATTCGTAACAAAAGAGTACCTGAGGCGCATCGCGGAGGTCGCCGCGAAATGGGGCGTCCATGAGGTTACCGTCTTCGATGCCATTGCGACCGGCCGTCTCATGGGATCTCAAGGGATTTGTCTCACCCCGCACAATAGGCAGTTGCTCCTGGAGCAAGGGCGAGAAGTCAATAGAGAATACGGTGTAAGTCCTCGGGTCATCACTCAGTCCTGGACAAATAGTGACGGCAAATTCGCCAAATACATCGGTTGCCTCGCAGGAACATCCCAATTCCATGTGACCGCGACCGGTGAATTCACACCGTGCGACTTCACGCCTCTGACGTTTGGCAACACCTTGATGACGCCTGTTCAAGCTCTGTGGCAAAAGCTCATCGCGCATCCCGCTTATCGGGAGCACTGTCAGGCTTGCCGCATGCAGTCACCGGCTTTTCGCGAGCAGTACGTCGATGCCATTCCCATTGGCGCCACGTTGCCGTATCCTGTCGAATTCCTCCATTCAGAAGAGATTGCCGCACTGACGTAAAGCGTGTCCCGCAGAGAGAGATGCAGCTTGAGGGTCCTCTTATTACATCCCGAGTTCCCCGAACCCTATCGAAGCCTCTACAAGCTGCTTGGAAAGAGAGCGTTTGTTCCGCCTCTCGGATTGTTGACTGTCGCTTCCCTGCTCCCCTCTCATTGGTCGATGAGACTCGTCGATCTCGTTTGCGGCGAAATCTCGGAGACTGATTGGGAGGAAAGCGATCTGGTAATGATCACGGGAATGGCCGTGCAAGAAGACTATATCGTGGAGCTCATCCAGGAGGCCAGGAAGAGAAAGAAGCTTGTGGCGGTCGGAGGCCCCTGGGCCTTTCATTTCTCACAACAAGCTCTGGACGCCGGAGCTCACTGGGTCGTCCAAGGCGAAGCCGAGCCGGTCATAGAAGTCTTGATCGAGAAAGTGCTCAACCGAGATCTCGGTGTCATCATATCGGCCAACGAGCGCACCGCCATGGATAAGGCGCCGGTACCCCGGTTTGACCTCGTTGATATGGACAATTATGTTACCATGGCAGTTCAGTTTTCCCGCGGATGCCCTTACAGATGCGAATTCTGCGACGTCACCAATATGCTTGGACGACACGTCCGTACGAAAACCGCGAATCAGACAATTGCCGAGCTTGAGAGGCTTCGGACGTTGGGCTGGCGGGGACAGGTGTTCTTCGTGGATGACAATTTTGTGGGAAGGCCGGTACGGGCACGGGAACTTCTTCGGAAAATAATAGAGTGGCAAAGGTCCCACAACCACGCCTTTGCCTATGGAACCCAAGTAGCCATTACGATTGCACTGGACGACGAGTTGCTTTCATTGATGAGGGAAGCAGGATTCTGGAAAGTTTGCATTGGCTTCGAGAGCACTGACCACAATGTCCTCCGTCGTTTCCAAAAGGTCCAGAATACCCTAATAGCTTACGACGTGGCGTGTCGCAACATCAACAATGCGGGGATTCTGGTCATGGCCACTCTCATGATCGGATTTGACGGGGAATCTCCGGGAGTCGACATCCGCTTAATCGATTTCGCGATGCACAATAAAATCGCCGAAGTTCAAGTTTTTCCGTTGCGTGCCAGCCCCGGCACGGCCTTGTGGAAGCGATTGCAGACTGAGGGACGGCTTTTCGAGACGACGGGAACCAACCTTGGTAATCAAGGTGTCCTCATGAATTTTTCTCCTCTTCGCCCGCTTCGTGAAGTTCTTGACGAATTGTTTCAAATCTATGACAGACTTTTTGAACCCGGGGAATTTCTTGAGAGAGCTGTCGATCAAATATGCCGCCTCGGCAACCGCGCAGCATCGGCTCCGTCCCTGAGGCTTTCCCGGCAGGAACGACTTGCAGCCGGGAAGGCGCTCTGGTTACAGGCGGTGGTGTACAAGAGCCGCTCGACGTTTTGGCGACTGTTGATTCACATGCTGAAAAGGAATCAACTGGGCATGTTCTTGCGCTACTCAGTAATCGGCGCATGCTACTTCGAGTTCAGCAAGACGGTGGTCGCCATGCTCAAGGGACGATGAGCAATCGTCTCATACGAATGCGCGGTCAAAGAAGTGACAATGGGTGAAGCCGGTCCTGGCGGATCTCCGAAGCGAAGTCAGGTTCCGCCGTCCGTAGCGGAGGAGATCTGCGGGGACCGCCAATGAACTGGGCCTTCACGGTTACTCGTATGAAAGCGCATTGATATCACAGTATTTCCTTTCGTTTGCCTGGAAACGAAATGGAGTCTCTCCAGGGAAAGTCGCTTCGTCGTCCGGTAAGGGCCTGCCGCAGAATAAATGCTTCAGCTTGGCCGCGCAAACCCTCAGCAAGCCCGGAACCGCGCGGAAATCTGCCAGGTCCATTTCGCGGCGGGCCCTAACTTTGCACCGGTCTACTTGGCCAGGTGTCGGCGGACAAACGGGAAGGTGAGGATCACCGCTGGCATGAACATCAGGTCGCCGATCATAGCGGCGAGCATGCTTATCGAACAGAGTACTCCCCCGGCCGTGATGGACTTGAACGGCGAGAGCGTCAAGCCTGCGAATCCGAGCACGAGTATGACGGTTCCCGCAATGATGGGCCGGGAAGTGCTCTCAAAGGAAATCCTCACCGCCATCTCAACGGCGTTCCCGGCAAAGACTGCTCTTCTCAAGTGCGTGAGATAGTGGATAGTACTGTCTACCGCCAGCCCAATAGAAAATGCGGCGGCGAAAACCGTCACACTGTCCAGGGGAATCCCGAACCAACCCATTGTCCCGAACACGGCCAAAACCGGCATTACATTTGGTATGAGGCTTAACAGACCCACTGCAATCGAGCGAAACTCAATCACCAGGAGCGCCGTAATAAGCGATATGGCCATTGCAAGGGAGAGAACTTGCAGTCTCACCAGTCGTCCGCCTATATCTTCACGGGTTACCAGCTGCCCGGTGACCCGTATCCGGGCCTTACCTCCCAGAGCTTCAGTTGCCGCGGAGCGGACTGCGTGAATCTGTTCGGACAGGACGGTTGAAGGCGAATTTGTGATCCTGACCGAAACGCGTAGTTTGCTCAGGTCATTGTTGACGAAACTCGCTATCATCCTCTTTCCGTGCGGGTTGAGCCTCGTGACGGCAAGGTATTCCCGAAGTATTGCGGGCTTGGGGAAGGCTTCTCGGGAAGACTCTTTCCCCTCGGCGAGAACGGACGAAAGATGTCGAATCCACGGGAGTATCGAATCGCCCCTCACCACGCCGGGAACTTGAAGAAGGCTTTCCTCAAGACCCTGGACGGCGCTCAGGACATCTGCACGTGCGAAGGTCCCTGAATCGGCCTCGAGGACTAATTCAAGAGAGTTGATTGGAGCGAGGTTCCTCTCGATCAATCTGATGTCCTGAATTTCGGGTACCGTGTCTTTGAAAAGACTGGTCAGCCGGGCTTCTCTATGAATGTTCGGAATTGAAATGGCCATCACGAGTTGGAGCGCAAGGCAAGCCAGAAATACCAATCTCGGGTGAGCTTCGATCAAGCCGAGTGAAGGTTGAATCAGTCCGGTAATGAGGTCCGCACCTTGCTCTCCGTACCGTGAAGGCGGCTCCATCAACAGGAGGAGATAAGGGCAAACGATCAGAGCGAGGACGTACGTAATGAATACGCTCATTGACATGATCATGCCGAGCTGCTGAATCATCGGCAAGTCAGAGACCGCAATACTTGCGAAGCCGGCGGATGTAGTCAGAGTGCACATCAGGGCCGGTGCGATCACGGTCAGCAGAGCGAGTCTCACAGCGGCCCCACGATCCTGAACCCTGCGAAAATGGCGAGCATACTGACCGATGATATGAACGACCGTCGTCGTGGTGATCACCACCACCAGTCCGAACGCCATGGCCGTGGCCGTGCTGATGCGAATGCCAAGCAGGGACATCAGTCCCGCGACCCAGATCAAGCTGAGGCATGAGATCAAGAGCGGAATCAGAGAGAACTTAAGACTCTTATAGACATATATGGAGACAAGCCAGCCGATGAACGTAGACAAAAGGCTGAGCAAGATAGCGGTGCGCAGGTTGTACCTGAGGAATGCGTCTCTCACCACCGGAAACCCGGCAAGGCCATATGTCGAGCCGGGCGGGAGGTTAGTTTCCACGATCCGGCGAATGGTTCGAATGAGATCGCCGATTTTGGAGTCGAACCGTGACTGTTCTTCAATTCGTACGAGCACTCCTGTGGCCTTGAGGTCCTCTGATAAGAGAAGATCCGTTTTGGGCATCGATGCAAGGAGCTCTTTCAATTCATGAGCCGGCGGAAGGCCTGGCTGCGAATCCGGGCCGGTCATAACGGCTGAGAACTTAACCCCTTGCTCTTTTTTCTCGAGGCTCCTCAAATTCGCGAGGCTAACGACGGAATCTATCTTTTCAAGCTTCTCCAGTTGGTGCGTAATATTCGCCAGGCATTTCAGCACTGTCACATTATGTATTGCGGTCTTGTTGAAGAGAACAATGAGCAGGAATTCGTCATCACCGAACTCTTCCATAAAGTTCCGATAGTAGGTGTATGCCGGCGAATCGGAAACGCTGGTGCCCCTGAGAGTGTTATCCACCTCCACTGAGGGCGCCGCATGGGAGAACAGGATAGTCAGTGCGATCACGGCAAGCGCAAAGTAGTGCCGTCGGCGCAGGAACAGGTCTACAAGCTTATCGGCCACGGCTGCTCCGTTTCGAAGAGTCACTGTCCGATTCTCGGATGCTGTTGCTAATCAGTCATGTCCCTCTCAAACCGAGCCGGATCTTCCGCCCCAGTCCGTTTCGATTCCGTAGTCTATGAGGAGATTCAGGTATCGCTCGTCAACGGAAGGCACTCGCAGATGGGAAACCGCATTGTACGTGTTGGTTCGGTCAAATCGAGGCGCGTTCGAAAAATACTTGAGGATCGGCTGGGCACGCGCGAGCAAGAAAGCGTGAAACTCGTTCCGAGCCGGCGGCAAAGGGGCATTCTGGCCGATGAACTTGATCCCCCCGAGATTGAACCTCTTGCTGAGTACCACTTGATTCCATTCATAGGTGATCGGTTCAGGGTGGGTAATATGAAATATCCTGTTATGGTTTGCCGGATTCTCTATGATGGCGACCGCGGCGCACGCGACATAGTCGACCGGAACTATGTTTATGGACGATAACGGATCCGCGGGGACATTGATCTCGAATGAAGACCGGTCCATGGAGGGAGAGGTTTGGAGAAGTGTGTCGAGCCGTTGGAGTGCCCTGACGGGTATGTACCATCCCAGGAACGAAGTGCACCTACCGGTTCTGGAGTCACCAACCACCACCGAGGGTCGCAACAGCGTGGCGTGGCCTTGCCAGAGCCTCTCTGCCTGCCACTTGCTCTCTTCGTATTCATTGTTGAAGGTGACCCGCGTGTGGAATTCTTCGCGCACCACGTCCCGGCCGACGTACCCACACACGTAAGCGGTGCTAAGGAGATGCGCCTGCATCGGACGGCGAGTCACCAATCGGTGGAGGGCTTCGGCGCCCTTGAGGTTCGTTGCAAACGGCTCCCCTGAATCATTAGCTGAGAATCTCAGGGAAGCCGCGCAATGGATAACCGTGTCGGCCTCTTCAAGCCCAGGATCATCCCGCAACCATCGATCCCACAACGTGTCCACATCTTGAATGTCCCCGGCCAGCCACGAGAGAGCTCCCTTGCCCGTGTCACAATGTTCGGCAGCCAAAAATAGCTCGGTTTCCAATCGTTTGCTCTCGTTCCGGTAAAGGGCCCAGACCTTGTGCTCTCGGCCGAGGAGCTCAGCAAGAATGTACTGTCCGACAAAGCCGGTCCCGCCGGTCAAGAAAACTCTCATCTCTTGTTCTCCTATCGCTCAATTCGTCTCGCGGGAAATGAAACAGCGACCGTATCAATGAGGCGCCCGAGCCGCACGGACCTATCACTTTCGTAATCGTGCGCAGCGGAGACGCAGAGAAATCCATTTCTTTCCCGATCAGTTACGAGATGAAGTCCCGTCCCGCATCGCTTCCTTCCGTCGGTTTGAAGGCCTTCCGGCCGGTGCGCCCTATCGGCTGCCTACCCCAGAAGGGAATCAGAAATCTGATTTTCGAACGCCGTCTTATCAATGGCCTTCCAGTATGCTGACTCGGGAGTGATGCGCCCCTGATCCACGAGCTGTTGCAGCGCCTGATCCATGGTCTGCATCCCCTCTGCGGTGCCGGTCTGGATGACCGATGCGATCTGGGCCAGTTTGCCCTCCCGGATGAGGTTCCCCACCCCTGCGGAGCTGAGGAGGATCTCGACGGCCGCGCAGCGTCCCCTTCCGTCCGCGGTCTTGATCAGTTGTTGGGCCAGCACGCCTTTGATGGATTCACTGAGCATGCTTCTGATCTGGTTCTGCTGGCCTGCGGGAAAAGCGTTGATGATTCTGTCGATGGTCTTAACCGCGCTGTTGGTGTGGAGAGTTCCGAAGACGAGGATGCCGAGCTCCGCGCAGGTGAGTGCCAGGCTGATGGTTTCCAGGTCTCGCATTTCGCCCACGAGGATAATGTCCGGGTCTTCTCGTGAAGCCACTCTCAAGGCGTCGGCAAAGCTGCGGGCGTGCTCCCCGATTTCCCGTTGAGTGACGAGAGACCTGTTGTTTTGGTGCACAAATTCCAGGGGGTCTTCAATGGTAACGATGTGTCGCTCCCAATTTTGATTGATGTAATCAATGATGGCCGCCAGCGTGGTCGACTTCCCCGACCCCGTGGGGCCCGTGACCAGGACGAGGCCTTTTCTGATTTCGAGGAGCCTCTGGACCCCCTCCGGCATTCCCAGCTCACCAAGGCTCTTGATATCGGTCGGGATCTGACGAAATACCGCGGAGATGCCCCTCACCTGGTGGAAGAAATTGCATCGGAAGCGGGCCAATCCCTTGATTTCGTATGCCTGGTCCAGCTCGAAGGTGGTTTCCAGGCGCTCTCGATTGGCTTTATTTATGATCTCGTAGAAGAGCTGCTGGTTAACCTTGTGGGAGAGCTTCCCATGTTTCGTTGGGCACAGATCGCCCCGGAGGCGCAGCATCGGCGGCAGACCCGGAACCATGTGAAGGTCGGATGCGCCGGCCTGAACCATCTCGGTGAGCAAGGCGTCGAGTTTCGGCATTGAACTGATCCATATCGGCGGGAATTCAGTAGAACCGCTTCTTGTTTTCCGCGTATTCTCGGGCTGTTTCGCGCGTGATGACCCCTGAGTGGAAAAGCTGCAAGATCGCGTCATCCATGGACTGCATCCCCTGAGCTTTCCCTGTCTGCATGACCGAGGCCAACTGAAAAGTCTTTTCCGTACGGATGAGATGGGCAAGAGGGAGCGTGCCGATCATGATTTCCGCGGCCAGTACCTGCCCCTCACCGTCTGTGCGAGGAATCAGTTTCTGGGTAATCACGGCCCGCAGCCCTTCGGCGAGCATGCTTCGTATTTGGTTTTGCTCCGCGGAGGGGAAGGAATCAATGATGCGGTCAACGGTCTTGGGACCGGACGAGGTGGAAAGCGTTCCCAACACGAGATGCCCCGTCTCCGCTGCCGTCACGGCGAGGCTGATGGATTCCAGATCCCGCAGTTCTCCCACCATGATCACGTCGGGGTCTTCTCTGAGCGCTGCCCTGAGCGCATTGGCGAAAGATTTCGTGTGTTGTCCGAGCTGACGTTGATTCACGATGCCTTTCTTCGGAGGATGCACAAATTCGACAGGATCCTCAACGGTGAGGATGTGCACAGGACGGGTGGAATTGATCAGATCGATCATCGATGCCAGGGTGGTGGTCTTTCCCTGGCCCGTGGCGCCGGTTACAAGCACCAAACCCTGGTGGAAGTCACAGAATTTCCTGACCACGGGCGGGAGCCCCAGTTCTTCCAGGGAGGGAATCCGTTCAGGGATCACTCGAAAGGTTGCGGAAAGCCCGTTGCGCTCGAGAATCGCGTTTCCCCGAAATCGAGAGAGACCCGGAATGTCATAGCTGAAGTCGATCTGGAGTTGCTCTTCGAGGATCGCTCTCTGTTCCGGGGAGAGAATCTCAAGGATGAGAGTCCGCGTCCGTTCTTCGCTCAATTCGCGAGACTTGACCTTACGCAATCTTCCGTATCTGCGAATGAGATAGGAGCTCCCCGTCGCCACGTGAACGTCCGACGCATGGGCATGAACAGCCAGTCGGAGCACTGCATCTATTTCAGCCATGCCGGTTTCCTTGCACGTACTAGCTCCAGTGGTTCACGCTCAACGCGACTGTTTGCAGGAAATGACGTCCGCTGCCACGACACTTCCCTCCCAGGGCTCCCCTGTGGTGCGGCCGGTGTCACAGCCACGTCGCTTCACAATTTGGAGACCGTGCCGGGTTGCGCGACAGCGGCTGCATCCGCCACGAAGGGGAGGCGCGAAGACACTTGACCCGAAACCGCGTCACGGATTCTGCGAAACTCCACCTCCACCTCCAGGAACACGTCAACCAGGTCGGGATCGAATTTTCTTCCCTTTTCCTTGACGATGATCTCGCAGGCTTCGTCATGGGAATAGGCATTCTTGTAGCGCCGTTCCGTGGTGAGGGCGTCGTACACGTCTGTTATGGCTACAATCCGGGCAGCCAAGGGAATGTCCCTGCCTCCGAGTCCGAAGGGATACCCCGAACCGTCCCAGTGCTCATGATGGTAATAGGCCACGTCCTTCCCCATCGTGAGATAGCTTTCCCCCGCGCCTGCCTCGCTGGCCGCCTCTTCCAGGGCTCTCCCCCCGTAAATGGCATGTTGTTTCATGATCTCGAATTCATCCATGCCGAACTTACGCGGATTGAAAAGGATCGCGTCGGGGATGGCTACCTTCCCGATGTCGTGAAGCACAGAGCACTGTATAAGGTCCTCGACGAATGATTCGGTCATGATTTCGCCGTAGCCGTCCCTGCCTCGGAGCGCGGCGCACAAGATGCGGCAATAGGCTTGCATTCGTCGAAGGTGGAACGCAGTCTCGCCGTCGCGGGACTCGGCCAGTTTCGCCAGGGCAAAGATGGAGGCTCCCTGTATTTTCCGAATGAGCTGGTAAGACCTGAGGAGCTCGTCGTGCAGCCGGATCTGTTCTGTCACGTCCTGTCCCAAGCTGAGGACGCCGCGCGCCCTTCCGGCCGAATCCGTCATGGGCGAGACGGCCAGAGACATAGCAAGAATTCTGCCGTCCTTGGCTACCTGCTTGATGTTTTCCTGGACCGTTCCGGCCTCGCCCTCCATGATGCGCCCGAGCATGGCAAGGGTATCGACGTTTCTCGCGTCCTCGGGATAGAGTCGCAGAATGGAAGACTCGACCATCTCCTCCGGAGAATATCCGAAAATGTTCTCAGCTCCGGTGTTCCAGAAAATGATATTGTGGTCGAAGTCCGTCAATACGATCGCCACACGGGTGGAGCTATCCAGGATGCCCTGGAGGAATTCGTTCGTTTTCGCCAGCTCTTTGGTCCGTTCCTGGAGCTCCTTCGTCCGTTCCTGGACCTGTTCTTCCAGGAGTCGACGGTAGTCTTTCTCGAAACGTTTCAGCCGAAAGTGCTCAATCCCCTTGCAAACCGTATTGAGAAGGATTTCAGCGTTGATCGGCTTCAGCAGGAAATCGTAGGCCCCGCGGCGCAAAGCGCGGACAGCGTTATCGAGGTCACCGTGGCCGGTCACGAAGATAACGGGCACAGCGTCGTCGATTCGCCTGACCTCGCGCAACAGTTCCAGACCGTCAACGTGCGGCATACGAATATCGGTGATGACGAGATCCGGGCGCTGTTCCCGGAAGACGTCGATGGCTTTTCGACCCTCCGGAGCGGTAAACACTCGAAAACCGTGCATCGTCAGCAGATCTTCCAGGGCCTCCAGGGAGGACGACTCGTCATCCACGGCCAGAATTGTGCCTGTGGCCAAGTAATTGGGGGCACAGCCCTTTGGTTCATCGAGAGTCCCGTGGGGGTCACGATGCTGGGTTTCCAAATGTCCGCTCCCTTCAAGGGAAGAACTGGTCCGGGACCACCACGTTCAGTCGATCCGCCATGCCGTAGCGACTGTCGTGAAGAGACGATGGAGAGGGCTGTCACTCACCATGACGCTGCCGTGGGACGGCCGTCACAGGATAGCCGATGATCGGAAGGGCCCGTTCGCTTCGAGCCCTCGGGTTGCCCATTCGTCATCGCCATCTTAAGCGTTGAGGCATCGTCGTGTCAATACGGCAAACCGCCGGAATCGTGCTCGCGCGACCTGCGTTCCACCACAGGGTGCGGGCCCCGTTGGGAGCCGCATGGGACTGCACAGAGGGGATGAGCCAGTGCTCTATGACGCAAATGCGCTGAAGAATCAGGAGAGACCCCACCCGAACCCTCCCTGTCAACGGTGAGGGAGCCTGTCCCTCCGTTGACGGGGGGACCAGAGGGGGTCGCCAGGTCGGAATTGGCAACCGCATTTGCGAGCTCCTGCACTTGGAAAAGCCCCTCGCGTCCGCTCCGTGCCCTGGGCATCATTTCGAGCTCTTTTTCAAGATGCCACGGTTGACACCAGAGGGGTTGTGATTTACCTGTTGGGTAAAGTGTCAAGGGGACACAACAGGAGCGATTCGACCATTACTCTCGTCATGGTGAAGGAGAACGCGGGGGACGGGTGAGAACGGGTATCGCATCGCTTGTCTTGGGAGGAAATCAGTATGCGCCTCGACAAATTCACGTTGAAATCTCAGGAAGCCCTGGACCAGGCTCAAAACATCGCAGCTCAGCGAAACAATCCCCAGGTAGACACCCAGCATCTCCTGCTGGCCCTCCTATCGGATGAGGAAGGCACCTGCATCGAAATTCTCAAGAAACTGGGAGTGGAGCCTGACCGGATCCGTAACGAAGCCCTCCAGGCGGTTGAACGCTTGCCGCAACAGACCGGCGCCTCTGCCGAGCGCTACTTCTCCAATCAATTGAAGGCGGTCCTCGAATCTTCTTTCAAGGAAATGGAGCAGCTCAAGGACGAGTACGTTTCCGTTGAACATCTCCTCATAGCCCTGTCTGAAGCTTCCGGCACAACCGCAGGGAAGATCCTTCGCGATCGAGGTGTCAATCGAGATCGAATCTATCTGGTTCTCACGGAAATCCGCGGCACCCAGCGGGTCACGGACCAGAGCCCCGAAGAGAAATACCAGGCGCTCAAACGTTTCACGAGGGACCTGACCGAACTTGCCCGCAAAGGCAAACTCGACCCGGTCATCGGCAGAGACGACGAAATCCGTCGCATCGTTCAGGTTCTGTCACGGCGCACCAAGAATAACCCCGTGCTCATCGGAGATCCCGGCGTGGGGAAGACCGCCATCATCGAAGGTCTTGCGGGACGCATCGTTTCCGGCGACGTTCCCGAAAGCCTCAAAGGCAAGAAGGTCCTTGCCCTGGACATCGGTCAACTCATCGCGGGGGCCAAGTATCGCGGCGAATTCGAAGAGCGTATGAAGGCGGTCCTGAAAGAGGTTACCAAGGCCGCGGGTGAGATTGTGCTCTTTATCGACGAGCTCCATACCCTGGTCGGGGCCGGCGCGGCAGAGGGCGCGGTGGACGCGTCGAACATGCTCAAGCCTGCGCTCGCCCGCGGGGAGCTGCGTTGTGTCGGAGCAACCACGGTCAACGAGTACCGCAAGCACATCGAGAAGGACGCTGCTCTCGAGCGCCGCTTTCAGCCGATCTACGTGGCCGAGCCGTCGGTGGAGGACTCCATCTCGATCCTCCGGGGGCTCAAAGAGCGCTATGAGGTCCACCATGGCGTGCGCATTCAGGACGCGGCCATCATTGCCGCGGTCACCCTCTCGCACCGGTATATTACCGATCGGTTCCTTCCCGACAAGGCCATCGATCTGATCGACGAGGCGTCGTCGCGGCTCCGCATCGAGATCGATTCCATGCCCACGGAGCTCGATGAGATCGAACGGCACATCATTCAGCATCAGATTGAGAAACAGGCGCTCACCAAAGAGTCGGACCCGGCCAGTCGTGAGAGACTGGAAAAGGTGAATCAAGAGATTGAACAGCTCACCGCGCAATCCAATGTGCTCAAGCAGCAGTGGCAGCGGGAAAAGGAAGTCATTACGGCCATCAGGGAGCTGAAAGAACGCCATGAGCGCACCAAGACCGAGGCAGCCAAGGCCGAGCGTGAAGGCAACCTCAGCAGGGCCGCGGAGCTCAGGTACGGCATCCTCATTGCCCTCGAGAAGGACATCAGTGAGAAGAACACCCAATTGGCGCTCATCCAAAAGGACGGGGGACTCCTGAAGGAGGAGGTGGGCCCCGAAGACGTGGCTGAAGTCGTGGCCAAATGGACGCGAATTCCGGTCTCCAAAATGCTCGAGGGCGATGTGGAGAAGCTCCTCAAGATGGAGGAGAGAATCGGCCGCCGTGTCATCGGCCAGCCCGAGGCCATCGTGGCCGTGGCCGACGCGGTTCGCCGCGCCCGGTCGGGTTTGCAGGACCCGAACCGGCCCATCGGTTCGTTCATATTCCTCGGACCCACCGGAGTCGGGAAGACGGAGCTTGCCCGAGCCCTTGCCGAATTCCTGTTCGACGACGAGCAAGCCATGGTCCGTATCGACATGTCCGAATACATGGAGCGCCACTCCGTGGCTCGACTCATCGGAGCGCCGCCGGGGTACGTGGGGTACGAGGAAGGCGGGCAACTGACCGAAGCGGTGCGCAGGCGCCCGTATTCGGTCGTGCTCTTCGACGAGATTGAAAAGGCCCATCCGGAAGTCTTCAATGCCCTGCTCCAGATTCTCGACGACGGGCGGCTCACGGACGGCAAGGGGCGCACGGTGGATTTCAAGAATTCCATCATCATCATGACCTCGAACATCGGCTCCTCGGACATCCGGGAATACGCGGGCAAGGACGAAGCTGCCATGAAAGCCAAGGTGATGGACGCTCTGCGGTACCATTTCCGTCCGGAGTTCTTGAACCGGCTCGATGACATCATCATCTTCCACGCGCTGGATCGGGATCAGATCAAGCAGATCGTGGACATTCAGATGAGAAGGCTCAACAAACGGCTCGCGGACAGCAAGCTCACCCTGGTTCTCGATTTCGGGGCTCGCGATCTCCTGGCCCGCGAAGGGTTCGACCCTGCCTTCGGGGCCCGGCCGCTCAAGCGTGCCATCCAGCGCTACATCGAGAATCCGCTTGCCCGGGAGATCCTTGCCGGGAGATTCCATCCCGGTGAAACCATCGAGGCCACAGCGCAGGGCGATTCGTTGAGGTTTGACGTCAAAGGGGGACGCAATGCCTGTCATTGCGAGGCGCAAAGCGGGGAAGCAATCCGATGAGGTTGCCCAGGTAGGAGGGATCGGTACGGCGCGGGTTTGAAACCCGCCCCAGGATTGAAACCCGCCCTCGGTCCGATCGTCCGTGGCCGGGGATCGGTAGGGGCGGGTTTGAAACCCGCCCCAGGTCTCAGACCCGCCCTCGATCAAACCAAACGACGCTGGGTGTCCAGATCGGGCAGGTTTGAAACCTGCCCCTACGCAAATGTTGGCGATTCGTGGATGTTGGGGGGGATCGGTACGGCGCGGGTTTGAAACCCGCCCTCGGTCAAATC
>Ga0172371_10004890_pt1 | contig 20039 bp, 22 predicted proteins | sample Lak12m_FD_114543 | JGI IMG/M metagenome (GOLD analysis project Ga0172371, IMG submission 114543) | Freshwater microbial communities from Kabuno Bay, South-Kivu, Congo - kab_022012_12m | ecosystem: Environmental > Aquatic > Freshwater > Lake | place: Democratic Republic of the Congo: South-Kivu... | reverse complement strand
CTGGTTTTTGGTGTAACGGGTTTCCACATCCGCGCCTAAGTTTCCGATCAGCATTGTCTTGTTCAACATGGCACTTCTCCTTGTGTTACCTCAAGGAGCGCGAACCTGTCCCCACCATGGGGAGAGTGTTGCGCCCCATTATGGGTTTGGTTGTCCTTGCCCGGCCTGGCCTGGTCAGTAAATCTGCATCAGGCCCTTGATCTCTTTTGCCAAATCAGCGGCGATCGCTTTCGTTGCCGCGACCTCACTTGTGGTGGCAAAATCGGAAAGATCGAGATCGTAAACCTGAATGTCCAACTCCTCCGCGGAATAAACCGCTTGAACCAGTCCGCCTTCGACATGGATGATCACTTTCGTCATCGGCCTGTTTTCGCTGTTTTCCATGGCCATCTCCTCAACCCGTCGTCAGCATGAGCTTGGCAAGCCCAAGAATAAAATCCGGGGCCTGATAGATGACGGTTACGATGACGCCGGTGGTTATGATGATTTTTGTAAGCATTGCCTTCTCCTTGGCTTTGAGTGCGGCCAGAGGGCGAAGACATGCCACCGCCCTTAAGGGGTGCTGTTTTCACCCCCTGGTGCGGATTTTGTTGGTTTATGAGGCTAAAAAGATGTCAGGCGGCCTTCTTGATTTCCAGAAAGGAATAAGCGCAGGTCTCCTGAAAATCGGCCAGTGATTGCCCGTAGTCCTTGAGGAAATCGGCAAGCCGATCCGTGTCCAGGTTTTTTCTGGTGCGGGTCGCCTTCTGGAGCAGTCTGCCGTGGGCCTTTATCGGTCCTCGCGCCGAGACAAGAGCCAGAAGATCCTTTTTGCGAAGGTCTATTTCCTGTTCGAGGTTCTTCTGCTGCTGTTGCAGTTCGGTGAGAATCTCGACGCTTTCGCTGAGTTCCCTGACCTCTTCCGCCTCGAATTTCGGGCAGTCGGCCACAAAAGGGCAATAGCCGCACAAGGGACCGATTTCCATGGCCGGGATAACGGACGAGTCGGCCATGACCAGCTGGTAGTCTTTCCAGATGGCGCCGGCCCGCTGGAGCAAGCCTGTGAAAATGGTTTCCTGCGGGGTGTAGCCGTTGAACAGCCGCATGCCCGACGAACCGAAGTTGACGGCCAGAATTGCGCCTTTCTCCACGGTGTAGCCGGGGTTGGCCGCGGCAAGCAGGCCCATCTGCAAATAGAGCTGAGTTTCCCAGGAGCCGTATGGTTCCGCCGGGATGGTTTCCGGTGATTTCACCTCCAGCACGGCCATGGTCTTTCGGGCCTCGGAGATGAACACAAAGTCAAGGTGAGCCGTGAGAGGGACATCGCCCGCGTAACTAACTTCCACCTGCCGTTCAAAATTGCTGAAACCGGCGGCGGTGAACGCTGCGGCGACGATTTCCTCGGCCATGTGTCCGCGCCGGAAACGAAGCAGGGTCACCAGATCGGCTTCCGGAGGGTTGATTTTGGCAAGAATCGTTTTGCGTGGGCAGGCCCCGACATCGGACGCGCCGAGATATTCGGCACGGTCGCCGAGGGTTTCCGCGGTCTGCTGAACGGCCAGCTGCTGAAGAGCGGCCTGCAGGGTAATCATCAATTGATCTGACATGGTATCCTCCTTGGTTGATTGCTCGGGGAGGATACACGGATTCCCGCCAGGGGAATGGTATCACTCCCACTGGGTTACGGGTGGTTGGGTGGTTGACTATGCCGCTTTTCTCATCCAGGCCTTTTCTGACTTGTCCCACTGAAAACCGGCGGCCTTGAGCAATTCCTTCTTGTCGTACAGCCTGTCTCCAAGCGCGATGATGGCACCTTGGCGATCCGCAAAGGTGACGCCGGAAATCTTGGGCATGGCCGCAGAGTCATTGCTCTTGTCCACTGATTTTTTATCCGCTTGATTCTTGCCGGACTGGGTTTTCGGGGGATTCGCCTGATAGACTTTGATCAGCAATCCTTTGTAAGCGTCACTGCCGATGGAGAGAAGCGACATGCATTTCTGCAGGGCATCGGTGATCGCGCCTTTCTGGGCATCGCCGACATTGCCTTTGACGATCTGCATCTGGCCTTTCTGCGATCCCTTGCAGAGCCATTCGTCTTCGACCTTGAGAAAGAGTTTCACTTCGGCAACCGCCTGGTTGTCGAAAATCTCCTCCTTGGTCAATTCGTACTTCCAGTTCTCCGGGCCAAGAAACTCGTTGACGCTGTCAAAGACATACTGGGGCCGATAGCCGTATTTTACCTGGCCGATGACCTTGCCGTCCCTGTCCGTCATTTTGATTTCCTGAACCGCTTCCTTGCCGAAAGATCGCAGTCTTTCGTTGATTGAGTTGATCGTTTCCTTGAGTGTGGCCGTCATTGCTGTTTCCTCCTGTTGATTGTGGAAGAGAAACAACGACGCCCCATTCGGGAAGCAAGGTTGTTTCGCTCCCGGTTGATGGGGTATGGGGTGGGGTGATTATGCCGGGACAAAAAGCGAACAAAAAAGCGCTCTTTTTTGCCGGCGATATTCTAAAGGGAAAAAAGAAATGAGGCAGCCAGAATCATGGTCCGAGCAGGAAGCCGCAAGAAGTTCGCAAAGGCGATTAAACTTCGGCCCGCCGGAAAGGAATGGCTGTGGTACCTGGAATTCAAGAACACGGAAAATGTGTTCAGCTAAGCCCTTGAAAAGGGGTATCTCATGGTGAAATGAGCCGGAATAATGACCATATTCTTATGGATTAGGGTGAAAAAGGCAAGGGGAAAATGGAGGGGAATTTCCCTCAACCCATTACTGCGCACCAAATTTTTCGGCAAAGATCTGCGCGGAGATATCGTCGTAGAGAACTATTGAGAGCGTTTCCGGAAACATATTTTGATCCATGCCGACCATCGTCGAGTGGGATTGTAATGCCTCGTAAATTATGGCGGCCCCATCCTTAGAAGACAAGCCACCGGTTCCGCAACCTATCGCGGGCATGGCTACATGCCTGATTTCCCAAGTGCGGCAGGCAGTGAAAATGTTCTTGGCAGCCGTCCTGATCGTAGTTTCGTCACCACTTGCGGTTGCGGCATGGAAAATTTTGCCTATAGTGGGAAGGCCAAAAGAGTGCGTTACAACAACCTCGCCTGATGCGATGGGGGCGAGCCGGGTAAGGGTTGCCTGCAATCCTCCCGGATTGGCAACCGCCCGCTTGATTGCCCCGGAGACCCCACTGCCTAGATGCAATTGCGTGTTGGATGCATTCACGATCGCATCGGCGCAGACTTGCGTAATGTCTCCCAGGATAATAAAAACATCGACACCATTCATTGTGGCCTTTTTGGGTGTCAAATCATTTCCCGGGAGATGTCGCGCCGCATAGCCGGCTGCCTCTGCGGTTCGGAACACACAACGAACTATTGTTTCAGACGGAAGTTTGTCGTTCAGCGCCTTAACCACTTGGGCAAACGCATCAGGGATCGTAAATGGTGGGCGCGCCGGAGGAAGAAAGAGTACCTGGATGCCGGTCGCGTTTTTTGCCGTTTCGGCAAGGGATAACAATGCTTCTTCAAGTTCCTCCATGCATTCGAATTCGAAAATATCAAATTCTTCATCACAGGGGAGGTCCGGTGAAAATATTACAAAATCGAAAATTGCCATAATGTGTATACTTGCCGGTTGTTAGAGTTTGCTAAAAGCAATGATATCGTCAACAGCCCGCTTCGCAAAGCGCGTCAGGCTGTTGCGACCAGCATTGACGGAAAAATCAGGAGAAATGAGCCTCTCCATAAAATAGCCTCACGAGTTTTGGCAAGTCATCCTTTGCAAACTCTCCACCGGCAATGCGCTCCCAAAAAGCCCGAGGCGTGAGCCAGAAAAACTCGACAAAATCATCCCGGTTATAATCCGGAGTCTTGTCTGACCGGATTTCATACACTTTCATGAATGCGGAAACGCCATCGGTTGCCGGGGTCAGGTGCCCCAGCAGTTTACAGGCAGTCGTCCCGGGATCAAGATTCAACTCTTCCTGTAATTCTCGTTGCAAAGCCATTTCGTAGCTTTCTCCGGATTGGACATGCCCTCCCATGCTCATATCAAGACACAGGGGGAATATGCGTTTATGCGCAGTTCGGCGAGGAATCCAGATTTCCCCCTTGGTATTGACAAGGAAGAGATTAACCACCCGGAAATTGCTGAGGCCTTCCGCATAGATCTCCGCACGCATTTTTTTGCCGATGACCGTATCATTTTTATCCACGAGATCAAGAAGTTCATCCTGCATGAAACACCCATATAAATTGTCCAGAACATGTTGTGGGTTCGCCGCCGCACCCGTTTGGGGACGGATAATACCGAGTGATGACTGGCCGACCGCCGGGGTTGCCGGTAGTCTTTCCCGGCGTCCCGACCAGGGTTCTGCGGACGAGGATGAAGCCTGGCCGGCAAGCCAGCTCTTTACCCAACGCACGACATGAACAGGAGGCTCCAGGTTATGTTTCCCTCTAAGTTCTTTAATGTGCCAACCGAAACCAAAGGATCTGATCATAAGGGTGGCTTCCGGCGCATTTGGCAATCTGACATGGTACGCATACATCGCCCCTTTCGAATACAATATCTGCTCGGCATAGCCCGCGAGACAGTGCTTCATTGCCACGCCCTCCCGCCAAAGGGCTTTTCCGTTTTCCAAGGGGAAGACTCCGAACTCTTCCGTCTCATTTTTGAACACTTTCCCTGGAAGTGGAGGAGGCTGGAAAACGATCTCCTTTATTTCTTCGTAATTGACCTTGGCGGTTAACCATTGGATGAGCCTCTCGTGGAGCGAGGCCAGATCCGCCACCGATTTCAAGGGAGGGACACGCAGCCCTTTTGCTATCGACCTGAGAATCATCCTCCTCAATTCAAACACCTCGAAACCCGGAGACAATTCAGGCTCGGTCGGCAGGGTGCTCATGTCTTCATAAAAAGAATATGCAAGAAGCGGAGAAAAGTCCTTGTCCGCCAGTAGTTCCACGACAAAGCTGTATAAAACATGCAAGTGGCGGAGAACTTTTATTCTGGCGGAATCTTCTGACAACAGAATGAGCAAGATATCGTCGAACATCTCCGCGCTGCATTGGGATGGTGGGATTTTTCGCAGCAGTCTGGCAATCCATTTTTCAGCGGGCCAGTTAATCCGGGCAAGTGCGGCTGTTCTTTTTTGCGCCAGAATATCTCGCGTCACTTCGGAACGAATCTCAGGGGAGATTCGCGGCAATATTTTGTTTGCGATCAGGTATGCCAATGCCGGGCAGTCCCGCACCAGCTCAAAGGCAGGCTGCCCGCCGTTGAGGCAAAATTGCAGGATATCTTTCTGGCCGTACCCAAATTCACCTACCGCCTGTATCGCTTCCTTGCTGGTGCTTTGCAGAAGTTTTTCGAGATGCGCCAATTTTATATTTTGGTCGAAAGGAAGAAGGAGTTGTCTCCGGCATGGCTTACCCCCCAGACAGAGCTTCAATAAACCTCTATCGTTGCGCAGCCAGAATTCTGCCTCCCGCCCCGCAGCCGCTTTCACTATCAGCGCACCGTACTCACAGGCGATATGAAATATTCCGCTAAGAGACATGGATCGGCATTGAGGAACCATGATTTATCCGTGCCGTGCATGAAGATATGCGCCATAGATCAATCCGTTGAGATCAATCTTCCTGATCTTCAAGCCATATTTCGTGGGTCTCTCGGACTTTTTCCAGCCATTCCTGGAAAAAGGTTCTGGTCATATCTCCCATGGGCATTCTAGTCACATCATCAAATCCTGAGGAGATAAGCATATTCACCATGACCGGGGCTCTTTTGGGGTTCATTGAATGGACAAGAATCGGGATTTCCTTGTCCATATAACGGATGACACTTTGAACCACTGTCGTGCCGGAGAGGTCGCGGTCTTTGTCTGTTTTGGTTTGCCCCTGAAGATCATGATCAAGGCAAATTCCGGCGTATTGGCGCCCTTTGTCGCGTTGCAGCAATCCGAGCGCAGAGCCGGCGCTTGTTGTTGGGACTATTCTGAATCCTGGCAATAACCATAGGTTGAAATATTTGATTCGGCTGTTGTCATCTTCGATTACAAGGATCCGCAATGGCTTCTCGACTGGTTTCTGCATGTGTTTTCCCCTATCATTCCGAATCAGTGAAGGTTTTGTTGCTTTTTTGATGCTTTGGTTTGGCTGGAAAGCCATTTTTTATCACTGCTGTCTCACAGTTTTCCGAAAAGAGAAAACTGAGAGACAGCAGTGGTCAATTTTTGAGATTATTCTCATAGGTAAGGCAGTATTCCATTTTCTCGATCGGCGTTGCAAAAAACACCCGCATATCCTCGCCCCGGTAGGGATATTCAGTTCCGGGAAATTCGCATTGATACACAAAAATCTTGGTCCGATAGCCTATAATCATTTCCATTTTTTTGGCCGTAATATCATCGATTGCCAATGAATTTTCTTTCCATCCGCATCGCCCAAGCTCATGCACCAAAAGGTCGTGTTTCTTCCCGGCCATGTCGCGTTCAGCGTCTTTTCTTCCGCCTTCCTGGTGCTCATATTTGGTGACAACTTCCATCCCCACAATTTTTTCCTCGTACGGGGAGGTAAATTCTCTGAATGTTTTATGCAGCACAGTGACAAAATCCGCCGCCATGACATTTGCGGGAAACCATAACAGGATCATTGTTGCCAAGGATAAAGCTGTTTTTTCCATTGCAGGGCTCCTTTGTGTTTGGAGGTGTGCGAAAGAGGCGAGATCAGATGTTTTGATCGTGGCATTTTCAAAAAAAGGAAAAAGAGTGATGCCTAATTCTGTGTTGGCCGCAATGTTCATAGGCTTGCAAGCTGAAAAATTTCTTCAATACCAACTGATAAGGAATACCATCTTTTCCCCCCGACAAAAGCCAAGGCATCTTGCACTGTCATGTTATGATGCCTCACGAAATAGGCTGCTACGATACAGACTGAGCGCGATCTGCCAGCACGGCAATGAACCAGTATCTTATCCCCGGATGAGACAAGGCCAGATATAATGTCGAGAGCCTCTTCGATACTTTTTGGGGTGTTTCCAGGGCCATCATTCAGGGGTACACAAAAGGTATCAATGTCCTCCCTGCTCTTGCAGATGCAGTCTTTCATGAGGCAAAGGATTGCATCCACTTCAGCACATCCCGGTTTCGCGTCCTGGAGATTTCCGATGGCGATGTTGTCTGTAATCCAGTCCATTATTTGCTCCGTTTTTTTGCTCTGCGTCACATTCAGGCAGTTGTTGCAGTCGTTCCCGATTTGGCCGCCAGCCCAACAACCTGATGTCACTGGCGGCCAAATCGGGAACGACTGGATTTTTCTCAAGTTCTTCTTGGCAGTTTGACTAAATATGGCGCACTTGGAACGAGCTTAAGCCTTTCGGTTTGTCTATGGTTCCCATAGATATTTTTTGGTCTCATCGATACGCCCATCTTGGGTTAATTTGTAATGGATTATATATGTTTCGGAGCCGCAGGAGCTGTCACATCTATTTTCAAAAAGAAATTTGACGGAAAGGGGCAAAGCTGCCTTAGTGAGCATGGTGATTTTAGTTGTTTGTTCGAAATTTCCGTCCCCTATTTTTTTCTCGTCAAACTCACAGTAAAGTTCATGACGGGCAGCATATTCAGGATATTTTACGAGATATGGGAAAGAAAGGATCTCTCCGGTTTTTGTCATGATTTCTTGTGGTGCCCGTCCATATACTTCGTATTTTCCGTTTCTATCAGTGATTGAGTTTCCGAATGAGAGAGTGTGTGGAAAAGTTGTCGGGGTATTCGCAGGCGCTAGTCTTCGGGATCTTATTTTTTTTAGTATTTCAAAATTTTTTTCCCGCTTAGCCGCCTGTTCAGGGGTAGACTCGATTTTTATATAAGGAGTAAATATCGCATCTTCCCGAATTTTTTTCTCTTTTTTATCTGATTCGTCCATTTCCCCCTCCTTTTTGGTGTCGCATTCTGTCCCATGTGGCGTGCGTGCTGAAATAGTGGTATCTTTGGCCCTGCAAATTTTGAGGGCCATTATTCCTAATCAGTCACCATCGTCGCAATGTGTTCTCTGGTGCTTCACCAGATTAGCTTACGCTTTGTTCTTGCTTGCCGGGGGGAATTCGGGAACCATGGAAAAAGCCCTTGGATTCCGGCTTCCCCCGTCATGTCCCATTGTTGTGTGACGGAAAAGCGCAGAAATATTTTTGGGATATTCGATCCGCTGTCCCTCCAGGAGTCTATTTTGCAGACGGGAGGATTCCCCGGCGGATGGAAAAAGCACATAAAACTTCGAAAACCTGCTGCATTCGAATCTCTGGTCCTGATGGGGAAAAGAGAACTTGGTTTTTGGCAAGTTCCGGCAATATGCCGCAAAACTTTTATCCACAACCGGGAAGTTGGAGATGCGTGGTGGGGCGAGGATGGTGAGTTCTTTTACGGTGGCCAGGTTATTGAGCAGCACCTCCATGAAGATCGGGAAAAAACGCTGCGGGAATATCCTCCCCTCTCCCGACAGCTGAATCCGGTCGATAACCAGAGTCGTTCTGTCGCCCGTAAAGTCCAGGCAATAAATGTTGCCGATCCAGCTCAATTTCTCCTCGCCATCTTCTGTCTGCCCCGAAAAAATTCTGATATTGAAAAATCGCTGGTGCAGCAGATGCTCTTTCGCCTTGATCACATCGGTCGTGCAGTCGCCGCTGGTGACTCCTTTAATGTAGTCCATGTAATCCTTGCAGGGATAGAACCACAGTCTGACGCCGGTGAAAAGACTGACGGTCTGTATGCTTGTGCTGACCCTGCGATTGAAAATACGCGCCGCCTTCTCCATCGGTTCGATGAAAAAGTGTCGGCTGTAAAAGTCGGCAAAGGCCCTGGTTTTTTCCAGAAAATTATCGGTCAGACTTTTGAATTTTTCCAGGATCGGCGCGCTCACTTTGCCCGTAAAATGGACATACAGACGATCCAGCTGTGTGGTGGCCTCGGTTGCCCGCACACCGATCTCGTCGCAGGATTCGGCAACCTCCTGCAGCACGGCAAACACATTCGATTTCAATGAAGCCAGCGCCCGAGGGCTGGAACCAGGTTGGACATTCGGTTCCCGCAAGGGCATGAGCTTGCCCTCGACGGTATCCAGATATTTCCGGATAAAGGGCCGGAACACATGATTCCTCCGAGTCTTGATCGCGGAAATGATTGTGTTGAGATGCAGGAATAACCGGACGCTGTCCTCCGGCTCAGACCTGATTGTTTCGAGCAGCTCCCGGTCAAGCCGGAAGTTGCGGTCATACAGCTCGCAGGCCAGCAATTTATCCTTTAAAAACCTGGCGAACTTCGCGTTTCGGCGGTTCAGCAAGTAAAACAGCATTTCCCCGAACAGATCAGGCAAGAGATATACGCCGTCCACGGCGCGCAGATGCACGTATTCCTGTCCCGATTCCTTGCCGGAAATCCGATCCTTGCCGGTAACCTCCCGAAGCAGGGCCTTGCCTTCGGCAACCGTCCGCCGGGCCATTTCCAGGTAATCGTCCGCCAGGTCAGTGGAGACGGCGAGCACCGATGCCTTTAGATCGGCGAGGATGCCGACCACATCCTCGATTTCCTCGGCCAGCAATGCGGGGTAGTTGATCTGCCAGGCAAGTTCCTGGCGCATGATCTTGACATCGGCATGGAATTTCTCCGGCAGATGCGCCATGATCGGGGGCCGGACCAAAACGTGCTTGCGCGCCAACTCGCGCCAACCCGGCATATTAATCCCGGGATGGGTGGCAAGAAAGGCTTCCAGATCGTAAGCCCGTTCAAGACGATATGGCGGGGGCAACTCAAAACGGATCATATTTTTTTGACCTCGTCAAATATCATCGCCCGCCTCGACAATTTCCACAATTACAGCAGTGATGTCGTCTCGTGACCCAAGCTCCCTTGCCAGTTCGCACAATTTTTGCGCCGCAAGACCGGCGCTGCCGGATGGACAGGAAATCCATCCGCGAACCTGCGCCGCGATTTCTTCGTTCCGCATGGCCGTTGTGACGCCATCGGTCATCAGGACAAGGATGTCTCCGTCGGCGACTATCGTGGATTTTTGCTCAATGGCAAGTTCATCGCCAAGGCCGAAGTACCTGTGAAGCACATGCCCTTCCGCATGATCGGTCGTAAGTGCATCGAAGTCGTTTCCCTCCCCGCGGGCTCTCAGCAGCAGAGCCCGCGTGTCTCCGGCGTGAAAGATATATGCCCGCCTCTCATACAGCCAGACAACCGTCCCGGCGCAAGCGCCCTGGTGACGGGCCTGGCCCGAGGCAACAAAGCCCCAGCCGTGTATCTCCTGGTTGGCTTGGCAGAGCAGTTTGATGATTTGCTCCGGGGCAGGGGGCGGCATGGTCTTGAAAAAGTCGATCAGGCTTTGTCCCATATGCCAGGCTGCCTCGGCCGCTCTGGGTGTGCTGCCCATGCCGTCGAAGACACCGAAAAGCTGGCCACGGCCAGCGGAGCGAACCAAGGGAGAGGCATCGGAGAAAAGCCGATGGTGGTCTTCGTTGAGACGGTCTTTTTTTCCTTTGATGGTGTGCGCGCCGAATTCCAACTCCATCGGTATCTCCTGATTTCTGATGAGGGCTGTCGGCAATAGTAGACAAATGATCACGCAGCCCGCGGCTGCTCATAATACTTGATACTTGCGTCCAAACGCAGCCGGGAGGGGAGGTTGCCGAGTTTCTTCTGTCGGCGTTGTCGGTTGTAGAATATTTCGATGTAGTTCCTGATCTCGCGTTGCCTCATCCCGTGTTGCAAAGCTTATGACTTGAATGACCCTATATAGAATTTGCAATTATTAACTTCTATCTCCAGCGGTCCTATCAGCATAGAAGAGTCTCTGGCAAGCCAAAAAAACGAGTTATTCCTGCCGAAAGCAATCTTTTGTAGCGAGAGGCCACTGGCAATCATATTAACGGCCGCTTTCTGTGCCGCCAACAAGAGGCTGGGAGAAATTATCACATTTTCTTTTTCGTCTAGTTTCATTTCATTGCGACCTCCTTCTACATGTTGAGCCCGTTTCTCTTTTAAAAAAAGTTGGGAGATGCTTTCAGCAGCCATATTCCGTGCCTTCAAACACCTTTATCAATCGCTCTCGCTGGATGCGGAAGATTACAAATTTGCCGAATTCTCCATATGCTTCGCGCAGGATGATTTCCACATCGCCATCTCCTTCTATGTCGCCGGCCCAGATGAACTCGGTGTAGACAACATGATCAGGATTTTTCAGGTAAAGAGGGGTAAGGGTCCCATTTTTGTTCCGGAAGATTGACAGCGTCTGGAATTTGGTTGTTTTCCCGGCAGTTTCATCAAACAAGTGGGGAGAGGATAATGTTGCCTTTGTCATTGCAATGATCATATCATTGCCGGGACCGACCTCTATTCTTTTGACATATTTCCAAGAGGTCTTGGCAAGTTTCAACCCAAAGGACTTGATGTTGTCGGCTATCAGTGAGCGTAATTTATTTTTGACAACCTCTCCAACCCGCGTGTCAATGCGGCATGTTTTGGTTTTATCATTTTCGGTAATGAGGACGGCGATATTTCGCTCGTTTTGTCCGCTGGCATTGTCGATGCGCAATTTGCCGATGGGAGAAAAAGTGTATTCGCAACTTAATCCTTGGGCATATCTGACTTTCTGTGTTGCAAATGTTCCGATCCTGCGCGAACTGGAAAAAGCCGTAAATTCCTTGTTGCCGTCGATGCTGTCGATTGCCTGCTGATTTTCCTTCAAAATCGTGGCAGCCTGATCATGATAGCTGCCGGTCTTGTTTCCATGGTATTTGCCATTTATGAAAATGCTGATGGGGTATATTGAGTAGAATTTGTCGGCAGTCTGGCCATACGGAATGGCTATAACCAGTGCCTGCGAAGCTGTTGCGTTTGGAGAGGATTGAGCGTTTGTGTCAGACAGCGATATCGCTGTCATGCCCAGAAAGATAATGGCCCAGCAAGACAATTTTTTTGAATACCGGGGCAAAAAAGCGATCGTAATTTTTACCTTCCTTGCCTGTCCGAGTTTTCTATCAATCTGTTTAATCAATCTTCCTCTCCAACTGATGAATAAGTTCGGCATATTTCATTTCCTCCGCTTTTTCTTTTGGAAACATTCCCAGCGCCGCGGCAATACGGGGGGAATGGGGGGTGTCACACGAATGTGGGGAAATGCAGTGGTAATTAGGGGAAACGGGCGTAATGGTGCCTTCATATCTTCCCCCTGTTGCTTGGTTGCATCCGTGTCGGACTTGTCGGCGTCGCAGTATCTCCCGTTTGGGGCGCGGTGCCTTTGCGCAGTTGTTCTTCCAGTTTTCTTTTTTGATCCCTGGACATTCTCGTCCGAGTCAGTGCCTCGTTGATTTCTCCCACCGGCAAAGGAGTCAGTCTGTCCGCCTTTTCGTAGAGTTCCCGCGCTTCCGTCAGATTGCCGGTCAGTTCCGCGCACAAGCCAAGATTATAATGGATCGCATAGCCATGGGGATGAAACAGATATGCTTCACGCCACAGTTCACATGCCCGGTCGAGCCGGTTCTGCCTAGCCCATTCAATGCCGGCAGCAAGTTTTTTCTCGGCCTCTTTCGGTGGTTTTGAGTCGTCTTTTTCAAGAATGACGATCGCGACATTCTCGCCGTGTGGGGCTACCATGTTCCGAAATTCCACCAGCGCCTTTTTCCGGGCGGCTGCAAGGAGTTCCGTTCTCCCTGTCAAGGGCGTCTGGCCATCCCTGCAAGCGCTTTCTTCAACTTGTCCAGCCACAGATTCGGCTACCAGGACCTGGCCGGTGGTGACACTTACCACTTTGGGCGTGAAGGCGAAAACTGCCAGTCGCTTCGTGCAACCAACGCTTCCCTTGCTGCGCTTTTCGTAGTAGCTGGTGTCTTCGACATTGTTTGTCGTGACAGAGCCCAGAACCACACCTTCGGCACCAACGAGCCTTCCCACGGTCACCGCCGTTTTTTCATCGATGAGTCCGGAGAGTTGCAGCGAGTGCTCCTTTAGCACCTGCTGGAGTGAACTGCGATCGATTATTGTGAAATAAGGTGCGTCGTGCAGCCGGATGCCCACCAGGGTGGCCTCAATATCATCGCGCAGTTTTTCTCCATCGCGACCGGAAAGTGGCAGCACTGCAATGCGCTTCAGCCGGGTGACCTCATCTGATTTCGCTGGACGCAGCATGGTGGCCACCACCTTGGGCGAAGCGCAGCCAACCAAATGGAACGCAAGAGAGGCCGCCACCAGGATCGTTCTGCCACGAAAAAGTATTTTCATGAAGTGTTCCCTCCTCAAGTGATTGGTTGTTGTTAGAAGTGTCTGCCATCACCGGCTGCTTTCGGCGGCAGGGGAACAGCGGCGCATTTTGCTGTACAGTTCGTTGCCGAGTCCATCAGAAAGCCCTTGTCGCCCCATCATCCTAACACGCCTCCAGCGGTTAAGGTGTCGTTGCTCCCTGCACTCCAAAAATCCCAACCTTGCTTGTCAGCAATTTTTCGCTGAAGTTTTCCGCAAAATTCTGCTGCAGCGATTGTTTTGCCGTGAACGCATCCGTACCGATTCCCTTAGCTGCAAAGCTGAAGGAACCATGGGAATGCCCGTCTGCCCCTCTGAGCGTCACACTTGTCGTCATTCTCTGGACATGGAAGTCGCGAGGGAAGAAACCAACCCTCTGTTTCCCTGTTTCTATCCTGGCCGCGATCAACAGGGAAGGGGAGTTTTCGTCCCAGACACACCCTGCATGCTCGACCTGCATGCGCATGATCTGCGCGAATTCGGGGGAGACTGCGGGATGCGGGGCCAGTCCGCAGGTGACCTGCCGCTTTGTCGTTTCCACAGATGAAGCCAGTTGCTGTTGTAGAGCCACGATTCTGCCGCACAGTTCCTCGCAGGGGGTAAAAGGGTGCAGCAGCGTCACCACTTCCGACAGTTCATCCGCCTGCTTTTTGAGGCGGTACAGGGAAGCGAGGGCCGCGACAGGACGGGTATTTTGCTCCACCGCCTCCATAGCAGCCCGCGTCAGCCTGGCATATGCAAGCTCACAATCGCGTCGGGCAACGGCCATATCCAGAAAGGCCAGCGCGTATGCCGTGCGCTCCCCCTGATCGAGGTAGGTTTCCTCAATTGTGATGCCGGGCATGGATATCTCCGCAACCGCAACCTCACCAATCAACTCGGAATGCTGGAAACGCACAGCGTTTCCCTGGTCGCCATTATGTTGCCGCGAGACCATCTCGGTCTGGAAGACGGCTTGGCCTTGCACTGAACTGCGCAACTGGGCGAGAATCTCAAAGCGTGCGGAGCGCCCGGCGACTTCAAGGGCCACGGCCGGGGTGGTGACAATGGCTGCAACCCCGATACCATAAAGCCGCCCTTCGCTCTTTGGCATCATCCTTAGCCAGAGAGGAGGCATTCTCTCAGATCCCCATGCCACTGCGGGAAGCAGAAGCAGAACCAGAGCGGCTACAGCAATGTCCAGCCGACAGCGGGCCGATCGCCAGAATCTGTCAGTTCTCCGCATTGCCTGCCCCCTGTTCCTTGAGGCTTTCCTGCATACGCCGCATTTCTTCCTTCATCTCATGTATCCCCAAATTCAACTCCTTGCGGAGGGCTTGGGAAACAACGCGTTCGATGGCCTGCTCGCTCTCACCGCGATTCATGCTCAGCAGCACATAGAGGGTGCCATCTGCCGGATCGGTCCAGAAGGCCTGCGGTACAGAGCCCTGTAGTATCTGGTTCACCATCTGTCTGCGCGTCTCTTCGATTGTGCGGCTCATGGCCTCAGTGCTGCGAATGCCTTTTGCGGAATCGGCTTGCGTCACATGAGTCAGCCGTTTGTTGAGCTGCTCGAAAAGGCCTTGGGCGCGTGCAGAAATCTTGGCTGCCATCTTGACGCGGGAGTCAACCAAGGCTTCGGAACGCTGCAACCCCTTGTCTTCCAACGGGTTCTTCTGCGCGATGCCCACCGCAGTGATCCGTTCCGTGGAATATTCCTCTTTGTCGATCCATTCTGGCGCCCCGGATGTCTTCGTGGTTGTAACCGGAAATTGTTTTGCGCAGCCAACCAGCAGCAGGAAGATTGCGATACACACTGCTCTCATCATTTTTCCCATCTCTTTCACCTCGTGTTGTTTCGGTCGGTTAAAAATGGCGCATTAGGATGAATAAACTGTTCAAGGTTCCAATTAGGGAGATTTGAGCCTCTTCCATTTCTACATTGGCTGCAATGTTCCCGTTGTCGCATCGTTTCCGTCAATCATCGTGGCCCTCCAAATTTTTTAGGGGCCTTAGTTCTTAACCTTCCACCAGCTTCTCAATATGTTGTTTCCGTTCCACCAGATTAGCCTCCGCATCTTGGCGGGATATCGAATATTTTATATTTGATGAATCGCGTAATATCTTGACATGGGATTCGTGGTTCGCTTTCCCGTTTTTGGAAATAGTCTGCATGCTCATGGAAATTGGCTTATCACTGCCTATCTTCATGTTGACATAGCAGTGACCGCAAGCCGGCAGGTTGATCAGATCACGGCGGTTGAATGTCGGAGTGAACACCGATTCCAGCAGTTCAGCATCGGTGGTGCCGACCCGGAAACTGACGGTGGTCGCCACATTCCCCAAAATCGCCGACAGCATGTTGTCTCCCCCGGATTCCCTTCTCTTCAACTGGTCTGCGTATTGATTGGCCAGCACCAGGCCAAGCCGATATTTTCTGGCCTCGGATAGCAACGACATGAAACTCTTGGATGCAATATTTTGAAACTCATCAACATAGAGGAAAAAATCGCGTCGGGCACTGATCGGGGTTCCTGTGCGGCGCATGGCTTCAGTTCTGAATCTACCCACGATCTGCGAGGCAAGGAGACTACTTACTGTCTCGCCGAACTTGCCACGGCCCAGGTTGACCAGCATCACTTTGCCAGTGTCCATGATTTCTTTGAAATTCAAAGTCATCTGCTCCTGACCGGTCATCAACCTTAAATTGTTGTCGAGCTCGAACCGATTCAGTTTGCTGGTCACATAGGGGGCAATTGCAGTCAAGGAGGCCTCACCGGTTGCATTGTTGGCCTGCTTGATCATGGCATGCACATTAGGATCTGTGATTGCCCCCATGCAGAAATTGCGAAACTGTCTGTCAGTGAAAATTCGGCAAAAATCCGTGATGGTGGGAGTAAATTTGTCGCTTTGCTTTTCTCCCATCAGCACCCGCAGAAAGGCTCGAAAATACTGTTCGAATATAGGGCCTCCAGTATCTTTCATGGAATATGTCATATCCATCCAGTTGAAGAGGTCGTCTATAATTATGTCCCTGTCATCTGGGCATTCCCAATAAAGCAGATTCATGGGAATGATCGATTCGTGATCAAGGAAATCGACAAGAACCAGATCGTCACGCCGGTGCATGGGATAGCGATTCAAGATTGCCTGCACCAGATCTCCGCCCGGGTCTATCAGGCAGCATCCCTTGCCTGCCTCAATATCCTGCGCCAGCATGTTTTCAATGAGGGTGCTTTTGCCGGTGCCGGTCTGTCCCAGGATGCACATGTGGCGCATTCGATCTTCATCGGAAATTCGGACATCATGGCTATGGCCGCGATGGCAATTTTTCCCCAGTTGGAGAAGTTGCTGCTGGTCACTTTTCAGTGTTTGCGGATTGGCGAGAGCGGTTCGGAATTCCTTTATGGGCAAGCCCGGGCAATTGCTGTGTCGGGGATGCGGGATACGAAAGGCGCAGGCAGCCTCTCCGGGTGTGTAGAGGTCTTCATCGGGGACAAAGTAAGGGTCAGAAAAGTCCTTGGCTGTAACTTCCTTGATGGCGGAACTGCCCTGGAACAGGTCCTCTGGATTTTCGGATATCATGGCCGGCGCAATAGCATATTGCACTGAGGCTATAATCGCAGAATCTAACGGGGCGGTAGAGGCGAGGAAGATGCCTGCCCGAAAGGCAGGCTCCTGAAGTTCCTGCAGTCGGCGAGTAAGAATTTTTCGTAAGCCGCTGGCTTGCAGTAAAAGCAGTTCACTGGTCTGCTTGTTCCCGGAGAGAAGATCTTCGCATTGGTTGATGGCATTGTGCAGATGGTGCCGGTAAGTTTTGTCGGAACCTTGGCAGGGGATCAGCCTCACCTGGAGCCAAACGGGAGCCTGGTTCCATAACAAGGTTTCGCAAATTTCCGAGATATCTTTAGATGAACCAAGTGCCCACGGCAGGACATGATCAATAGCTGTATCTTCGTCTGGGCTCTGATCAGGGGTGGGGGCAAGAAAACCTATTCTTGCGGCACTATTGTGGGCTGTCCATTTTTTATCTGTCTTCATGGCAAAGCGCTGCCGTTGATGGGCAATGGCCGATACAGTGTTTGGGGTTAAAGGGGTCGCAAGACGAGAAAGTTCTGTTTCATCTACGACTGATTCAAACTCTACAGCCGGAAGATAGTTCCTCAGGAAGGCGAGAAGCGTGGCATGGCGGTTCAGAATATCCACGGCAGCGCTTTCTTGATCCTTGTTTTCCGCAGATAAAAGGATAGAAACCTCAATTTTCCCACCCAGGGGAAATCCCCTTTGTGGACAGGAAACGATGTTCAGGGTCAGACATGTCTCTGGAGTCCAGGCGGTAATGGCCCGCAACAGGCTTAAATGTGCGGCCTTGATGACAAGGTCGGGCGATTCGTTTCCCGTTGCGCCCTCCATTCGCAAGTCATGGGAAAGTACGGAAAGAATCTTGATACCAGTCAGAGCCCTGATGATCGTCTTGTCGGAATTTTCTTGAACAAGTATGGCAGGGAAGAACGCTGGTTGTCTCATGATCTTCTCCGGTAACCTTGGACGATACAGCGAAGCATGGATAGGTTTCAGCATTTCTATCATCCAGGTAGTCATGCAGATTGAGGTTTTGCAGCGGCAAGACCAAGGAGTCTTTCCGCCTCGGCATGCGATACCTTGAGGATCGAGGCCACATTGTGCGGGTGCCTCAGCCCAAATCGACGAGACAGTTCGAGGACCATGGCGATTGCCAATAGTTCTTCCTGGCTATTCCGTAAGGATATTACGGGCCCAGCTTCGCTATGCTTTTCGATGTGCATGGATTCTTTCATTTTTGGGAGGTACCCATTCAAATGCGTGCCGCATGTGCGACATTAGTTGGGGGAACGCGTTCGGTTTTCCATAAGTAGGAACAATTGCATTGAGTTTCTTGTTAAATGTTTTTAAGACTATTCAGATCGCTGGGATGGAAGCGATCTTTACATTCTTTTCATGTGATTCTCTAAAATGTTAAAACGATGGAAACGAAGAAAATCAACACGAGTGAGATGAGTTTTTATTCAGGGTCAGAACACGACTGGCTCTATAACCCTGCCCGTTAGAGGCAGAAGGAACAGTTGATGGACAGTAGCAAAGAAGGGATTCTCTCTGGACACCCACGGGCTGAACAGGAATATTCGGATTCCCTCCTGTCTTGGTCTGCAGAGGCCACGGAGCTCGGCAAGGTCAAGACCGAAACTCTGGTCCAGATGTGCTTACGGAATGAACGACCTGCTTGGGAAGAGTTTTTTCGGCGTTATATTCCCTTGATCAAGCGTGGCATCAGGAAGAGGCTTAACCAGGATAGCAATTTTCTTGGCCAAGACGATATAGATGAGGCCATTTCGGCCATTTATGAAAAGGTGATAGTCAAGCTGGTGCGAGACGGAATTCTCAACAATTGCAAGACACCGCATATTATCGAAACTTGGCTTTCCTCTGTGGTTTGCAATCAGGCATATGACTGGCTACGGGAGAAGTCGCGCAAGAAACGATTGCCGGAAAAGTTAGCCAAGTTCGGAACACGTTCGCTGGAACATGTTGTGGATGCCGAGACCGGCTGTACTCTGGGTGACATAATCCCCGCACCTGCGACCTGTATGCCTGAAATGGAAGACCATCCCGTTAAAATGGGGTGGCTGGAAGATGTTTTTCAGGTCATTCATGGCATGAACTTCAAAAAACGATGGATATTGCGTTTGAGTCTGATTGCGATCATCCCGCTTTCTGGACAGGAGCGAGAAGAGCTTGGTCGGTTCAGTCCCTTGGGGCGGGTGGAATGCGATGAATGTCTGCGCCGGATGTTTGCCGATATACGCCACAAGAAAGAGTGCAGGGCCAAGGCTATGGGTAAGGCGGTCCTTCTCTGGTTCGAGCTGCAAAATTTGGAGGCCAGACAATCAGCGATCGAAAAAAAATGCATGGATGAGACCAAGGACGAATTATTGCAGGTGGCGGCCAAAATCACAAGGGTATCTAGGCGTCGGCTAAAGCTGCTGGAGGAAGGGAACAGGCTGTGCTTGCCAGCTCACTCTGATATCGCCGCTATTATTGGTGTCCCCGAGGATAAAGTCCAGCAGGTGAGTATTTATCTTAGGAGGGCGCGACAAACTCTGGCCAACTTGCGAGGGACTATCCTCCCTGAGAGCATGCGAGGTGTCTCATGACTGACAAGCATAAAAAGACTGTTGTCATTTCGGCGCTCAAGAATGTGCGCCAACTCCTGACTCATCCCAGAAATAAGACCGGACCCAATGTTAATGACGAGGGGTATCCTGATAACGCTTTTTCCGACGAAAGCCTGCCTGCTCATAAAATATTTGCCACTCTTGCATCTGGTGGAGTGGATTGGAAGCCGGAAGAAATTCCTTCTTGCATCGAATGGTCACCTCATGACTATCGACATTTCATTGAGGGGACGATGTCCGATTCCGATAAGGTTCGTTTTATCGCTCATAGCGAAGGCTGCGAATATTGCCAGCAGGGGCTGGGCATCGTCAGCGAAGAGATTGCTAAGCAGCGGGATGCGACAGAAAATGAGAGGCTCTTTTGTCGTGCCATGCATATTTTTGATCAGTGTGCCGTTCCTCTGGAAGGGCCTGTGACTCTTGTGGTCAGGCTTTGTCGGGAAGCCGTGTGTTGGTTTTCATATTAAACGGTTTCGATTTTTCAGATTATTTTGGCAGTGTTTGCTGATTATTTTGATTTTGGTTAGCAAGTTGTTGCCGCCACCGGCTGGCCACGACCGGTGGCGGGGG
>Ga0172371_10004889_pt1 | contig 20042 bp, 19 predicted proteins | sample Lak12m_FD_114543 | JGI IMG/M metagenome (GOLD analysis project Ga0172371, IMG submission 114543) | Freshwater microbial communities from Kabuno Bay, South-Kivu, Congo - kab_022012_12m | ecosystem: Environmental > Aquatic > Freshwater > Lake | place: Democratic Republic of the Congo: South-Kivu... | reverse complement strand
CGCCCATTTCACCCTCAATCTCTGCTTTTGGAGTCAGTGCGGCAACTGAGTCGATCACGACAATGTCGATGGCACCTGAACGGATCAGATGATCGGTGATCTCCAGAGCCTGTTCTCCGTTATCGGGCTGTGAGACAAGTAAATTTTCCACATCCACACCCAATTTCTCGGCATAAAAGCGGTCGAATGCATGTTCAGCGTCGATGAAAGCGGCTGTGCCACCCTCTTTCTGTGATTCGGCGATGGCATGAAGGGCCAGGGTCGTTTTTCCGCTGGATTCCGGACCGTAAATTTCGATCACGCGGCCTTTGGGATAGCCGCCCACTCCGAGAGCGACATCCAGACTGATCGAACCGGAGGGTATGAAGGGGATATCCTCAACTGCATCGTCGCCCATCCGCATGATGGTGCCCTTGCCGTAGCTTTTCTCAATCTTTTCAAGGGTTAGCTGCAGCGCTTTCTGTTTCTCTTTCTGAACCGAATTGTCTTTTTCCATGTTTTCTGATTTATTGCTGATGATATGGATGCAGTCAGGGTGCAAAAATGGAGAAACCGGATCACTTTTCCATCAGATCCAGGATCTGTTTTGCATGATCTTTTGTATTGACCTTTTCAATGATGTGGGCAATCATGCCATTCTCATCGATAATGAAGGTGGTTCGGTTGATCCCCATGAACTTTTTGCCCATGAATTTTTTCTCTCCCCACACTCCATAGGCGTTCAAAACACTCTTTTCAGTATCGGAAACCAGTTCAAAGGGGAGATTGAACTTACTTCTGAATCCTGCGTGCGACTTTGAGCTGTCGGCACTTACACCCAACACCTCGTACCCGCGTTCGCGGAGAACGGCATACTCATCTCTCAGACTGCAGGCTTCAAGGGTGCAGCCTGGGGTATTGTCCTTGGGATAGAAATAGAGGATTACTTTCTTGCCCAGGAAATCACTCAGATTGACGGTTTTACCTTCAGAATCAACAAAACTGAAGGATGGGGCGGCATCGCCGGTTGAAAGGAGGGACATAGCTTAATCAGATTAAGTTTAACAACAAATATATCAACTCTCTCACTATTGAATTTGTCCGTATAACGGAACTTTATTAACAGGCTTGCGCCATTTGTGAATAAAATTTTCTATTTTGGCGTTCCCTAATAACAACCCATGGCCCGAAATGTTACCAGACAGGATCCCGATTCCACACACCAGGCTGATTGCCAGGGTGATGTGATGAGATACCTGATCCTGCATAACGATAGTGTTAACACCTTCGATCATGTGATTCAGTCGCTGATCGAGATTTGTGACCATGATCCCATCCAGGCTGAACAATGCGCATTCATTACCCATCATACAGGTAAGTGTGATATTCGCAAGGGGAGTTATGAATCCTTGAATCCCCTGAGGGAGAGTCTTTTATTCAGAGGACTTCAGGTAACCATTGACTGAATTTACCTATGACCATTTTCGGAATTATTCTGATCATCCTGGCAGGATTGGTTTTGTTTCTACTTGAACTTCTGGTCATACCGGGAATCACGGTAGCGGGGGTTGGTGCATTAGTGTTGATGGGTATTGCCGTCTTTCTGGCTTTTACCAGTTACGGAACCACCACCGGATTTTTGTTTCTCACCGGTGTTCTGATTGCGATGGGGGTAACCCTGCTCCTGACTTTCCGCTCGAAAACCTGGAACCGGGTTTCGCTTAAGGCGGAGATGGACTCAAAAGTGAATGAAACCTCCCGTCACAAGGTCAGTGTCGGGGATGAGGGGATCACAGTTACCCGCCTGAATCCGGTGGGAACTGTTCAGATCGGGGAGGAGAGGCTCGAAGGCCACTCTGAAGGTCCGTTTGTGGATCACCGGAAAAAGGTGAAGGTGATCCGGATTGAACCGACCTATGTTGTTGTTAAACCAATAAATGACTGATAGTATGTCACCAAGCATGATTTATCTGATCGGGATCATTGCCGCGTCAATCGTTGCGCTGGCTGTCCTGATGTACATCGTTCCTCTGGGGTTATGGTTCCAGGCCATGATCAGCGGCGTTAGGGTCTCCCTTTTGCAGCTGATTTTCATGCGCTGGAGAAAGGTTCCGCCACGCGTAATCGTGAACGCCCTGATCACCAGTGCCAAGGCCGGAATTGCCCTGAAAAGGGATGATCTGGAGGCTCACTATCTGGCTGGCGGTCATGTTCAGCTGGTGGTCAATGCCCTTGTTTCTGCTGATAAGGCAAACCTGGCGCTTGATTTCAAGATGGCCACCGCAATTGACCTTGCCGGAAGGAACGTACTCGAGGCAGTGCAGATGTCGGTAAATCCCAAAGTGCTCAACACTCCTCCGGTTAAGGCGGTTGCCAAGAACGGAATCGAGCTTATCGTTAAGGCCAGGGTAACCGTCAGGGCCAACATTAAGCAGCTGGTCGGGGGCGCCGGCGAGGAAACTGTTCTTGCCAGGGTAGGTGAAGGTATCGTAACCTCCATCGGATCTGCCGAGTTGCACAAGGATGTGCTCGAGAATCCGGATTCCATCTCAAAGGTGGTGCTTGAGAAGGGGCTTGATGCCGGTACCGCTTTCGAGATTCTGTCAATCGATATTGCAGATATTGATGTCGGGAAGAATATTGGCGCAGAACTGATGATGGATCAGGCCAATGCAGAAAAGAATATTGCCCAGGCCAAAGCTGAGGAGCGCAGGGCTATGGCCGTTGCACTTGAACAGGAGATGAAGGCCAAGGCACAGGAAGCCCGCGCCAAGGTCATCGAAGCCGAAGCCCAGGTCCCGATGGCCATGGCGGAGGCCTTCAGGAGCGGAAATCTTGGGATCATGGACTATTACAGGGTTAAAAATATTGAAGCTGATACCCAGATGAGGAACTCCATCGGAGAACCTCCGAGCAAGCAGGATAAGCCCAAAAAGTGATAGATGCTGATGTTTGGTATGTGCGGAAAAGTTTTTACTTTTGCCGCACTCACCGGGAGAGATGGGTGAGTGGCTGAAACCAGCAGTTTGCTAAACTGCCGTATGGGATTACTGTACCGGGGGTTCGAATCCCCCTCTCTCCGCCAAAAGCCTGCCTCGCGATCTGCGAAGCAGGCTTTAATTTTTGCGGCTGCCGCCAAGCTCGCTTGGCGAGATGCCGCAAAAATCTAAAGCCTTCTCCGGCAGGAGAATCGCGAGGCAGGCTTTTGGACCTTCCCCCCTCCGGGATCATGCCGACCATCGGGAGGCATAATCCATAAATTCTCAAAAAAAATTACTACTTTCGCCCGCAGTTTTTTAGACGGGTATGTTCGACTTTGAAAAATTGGATTTGTACCAGGAACTGAAGAAGCTTAATTTTTTAGTGTATAAAAAATTAAGGGCCATTCAGGATATAGATCCATACCTGCTGGACCAGTGGAAAAGAGCCAGTCTGAGCAGTGTACTTAACCTGGCCGAAGGTACCGGGAGGATGACACCCTCCGATAAAAAACATTTTTACACCATAGCCAGAGGAAGTATTTTTGAATGTGCTGCGATCCTTGACCTGATTTTGCATCTCGGCGGAATTACCCAATCGGAATTTGAAGAATTCTATGAGGGTTACGAAAAAGCCTCCAAAATGCTCCTCGGCATGTACCGCAGCCAAAATTAATGCCCACCCACACCCACACCAACACTCACACCCACACCCACCTCACCCACACTCACACTCACACTCACACTCACACCCACACCCACCTCGGGGTATAGCGCAGTCCGGCTAGCGCACCTGGTTTGGGACCAGGGGGTCGCAGGTTCGAATCCTGCTACCCCGACAAAACAAAAAGCTCCGCTGAAAAGCGGGGCTTTTTTATTAGGGATCGCCTCAAGCTCGCTTGAAAGGCGATCCCCAATAAAAATGCCCCCCTGAACGCAGTGAAGGGAGCTTTTTGTTTTAGGCCTCCCCACCGCAGCGATCACGCCGAACGCAGTGAGGCGTAATCCTTTGCATCTCTGAAGCTTTGATCAATTGTTCCTGGTTGCTTGTTGCTTGTTGCTGGTTATTAAGGAACCAGCAACTGGTAACCAGTAACCTCCTTTACCATCTCACAAACCCCAACTGCTTCGTATACTGTCCTTTACATAGCGAATCGAAAGAAGTGCGGTCAAAGGTCATGTTGTCCTTGACGGCAGTACGGACCATGGTGAAGAGGCCGATTCCGTTGGAGATATTGCCTTTGGGTGGAAGATCAAGATCGCCTGCGTTTTCATAGGTTTCAGCATAATCTCTGAACCAGAAATCCCCGGCGTACATGATCAGGTCAAGGGAAGTGAATTTCCTGACGATCGTGTCACTCACAGGCCTGATATTGGCTGCAATCTGCTTATAGAATAGTTCAGGGTAGAGATAATCGGTCCGGCCGGTTTCAAATCTGACGTCACGTCTGAGAAGAAAGGTGTCTGAATGGTTAACCCAGGTGCCTTCAAATACCTGGTGCCTGAATATGCACCAAATATCAGCATAGGCGGTTCCCGCTAACTGGTCATGTCATTACGATTTCCCCGGTTGGACGCCGTGAAGCAGTACCCTGGAGTTTCGGCGAAAATCCCGGCCATCAGCATGGAGGTGTCGCCTGCGGATGGAAAGGCAACCAGTTTTGCCACTGGCGGAAGATTGCCCTGGTTGCACGACAGGAACGCCAGGAGAATCCCGGTTAGCACGCCAAACCAGGAAATCCTTTTCATTTTTATGTATTAAGGGTTGATTTATGTATCAGGACCCGGAAAACCACATAATACACAATCAGGAACACCACAAACAGTACCGTCGATACCGCAAAGATGGCCCACCCGAACACCAGGAGGAAGGATACCAGCCAGAATATCAGGGTTATATAAACAGCTTTCAACAGGGCACGGGCGCGAAGGAGATTGTAATGCTCCTTTTCCTCCTTCTCTCTGGAAAAAACGATCAGGGCGATCCCGCCGATGGAGAGAATGGCAAATAATTCATCCAGCAGATTGGTTTTAGCAAATACGAAGTATCTGTATTCCAGATAGGTAGTGACAACGGCAAAAACTTTGGTTTCAAAAAAGGCGGGCCTTCCGCCGAAAAAATAGAGATATCCGAAGAAAAAACCGAGAGGGATCAGTGCAAATCCAAAATACCTCGCCTTGTGCGGAAGCAGGCGAAATTCAAACTCCGGCATTGTGTGTTTTAATTAATTAGAATTGGTGCTGTAAATTCCTACCTGTTTAACTGAGCCATCCTCAAACTCCACCTTGAGGCCTACCAGACCGAATTTATGGTTTGTAAAATAGGTTACTTTGTTCACCCCGGGAATGCCTCTGCCTGTCTCCTCAACATCAATCGTTTTGATCAGCATCCAGCCCCAGAAGAAATCATCTTCCGTGGATTTCGCGGTTACCTCACGCTCAATCTTCCGGCCCCCGGTCTTCAGGGAATATTTATCCCCCACCGAGGCAGTGTTATAATTGACCAGCAAGAGGTTCCCCTCATCATATACGTTCATAATCCCATTCTCAGTGATCTTTGCCTGACCTCCGGAAATGATCGTGTTGCCGCTGATTGTCGAGCCCGGTATGTATTGGGCCATCGTCACCCACTCCGGCTTGTCGATCCGGCAGGTGTAATAAATCGTCGAGATTCCGTCAATAAGGTCAGAAATGTTGCAGGTGATATTCGAGATTCCGTCTGTCCCGGCAATGCTGAAAGTATTCCCCACCTCACCGATCGGCGACTGCGCTCCACCCAGATCATTACCCAGATAATTGTACTTCTCACACGAGGTCAGCATCAACCCCATGAGAACAATAGCGAGCAAAGTTTTCATAGCGATGGTTTTAGTCCCCTAAATATAACGATATTTTTCCTTACCCCCTCAACCCCTTACCCCCTAATCCCCTTCAATATTTTCTGCGGCCTCACATACTCCTTCTCCCAAATGGCAACCACCACGGTAGCCAGACAGTTCCCAATGACATTCACGGCCGTCCGGGCCATATCCATCAGCTCGTCGATGCCGAGGATGATATAGATGGGCCAGGTGGGCAATCCGAAGCTTGCAGCGGTTCCGAGAAGGATAACCAGTGAGGCCCTGGGCACTCCGGCTACGCCTTTGCTCGTGAGCATCAGGGTGAACATGATCACCAGCTGCTTGTCGAATGACAGGTGAACACCGGTCATCTGGGCAATGAAAATTATTGCAAGCGAAAGATAGAGAGTGGTTCCGGCCAGGTTGAAACTATACCCGGTAGGCATCACGAAGGCGACGATCTTCCTGGGTACCCCGAATTCTTCCATCCTTTCCATGGCAAGTGGCAACGCAGATTCTGAGCTGGTGGTGGCGAAAGCGATGGTAGTGGGTTCCGATATGGCCTTGAAGAATTTCCTGATGGGGATCCTCAGGAACAGCATGATCGGTATCAAAACCACCAGCACAAAGAGGATCAGGGCAACATACAGCGTCGCCAGCAGTTTGAACAGGTTCACCAGGATGTCGAGCCCCATGTGCCCCACGCTGTAAGCGATGGCGGCAAACACGGCAAAGGGGGCGAAATACATGATGATCGCGGTGAATTTGAACATCACCTCGGCCAGTGATTCGGAAAACCGGATCATTGGGGTATAATACTTTTCCTTCAGCATGGCCACGGCAATCCCGAAGAGGATGCTGAATACCACGATCTGCAATACGTCTCCGTTATAAATGGATTTGGCAATGTTCTCAGGAAATACATGCAAAATGATCTCGGCAGTGGTCTGGGGTGCCACCTCCGGGGCTTCAGCCCTACTAATATCCGCAGGGATGGTAACCCCTACGCCCGCACGTGAAATATTGATTGCAAACAGCCCGATAAAAAGGGCGATTATTGTCACAACTTCAAAATAGACCAGCGATTTCCAGCTCATTCGTCCGATCTGCTTGAGGTTCGAATGACCGGCGATACCGCACACAATGGTGGCGAACAGCAGTGGCGCGATAATAGTTTTGATGAGCCTGAGGAAAATCTTGCTGACCAGGTTCATACCAACCGCGATCTCGGGCAGGTCATGACCGAATTCGGCACCCACGATCATGCTGATCAGGATCCAGGTGGTCAGCGACTTTTTGAACAGGGCATAACCGATCATCAGTGCGATGAAAGTCCACCTTGCGGCAACCATCACCGGTTCCGGGAGGTCAATTACCTTGTAGGCTTTCAGGACCGTGAGCAGGGAAACCACAAAAAGGGTTCCCAAAAGGATGAGTCCGTACGTCTTCGGAACCTTCCCGTACTTTTTGGTTCCGTTACCGTTTGCTGGTTTTTCGGCTTGATCGTTCAAGTTTCAGATTTTGTTGGTACCTGCAAACATAACGATTTGAGGCCAAAATCCGAAGACTGTGCAACCCACCGGATTTACTGCCATAAAATTTATGAAATCTTAATCAGATAAGCTTCTTCTTGCTAATTTTAAGAGCCTCTAAACATAAACCTATGTCAGAATTTTTAGCGGAAATGATCGGGACCGCCATTTTGGTCCTTTTTGGCGATGGTGTCGTTGCCGGTGTAGTACTGAAGGGCACAAAATCTGAAAAATCAGGATGGATTGTCATCACAGTGGGATGGGGACTTGGCGTGGCCCTAGGCATTTATGGCGTTGGGCAGGTGAGCGGTGCCCATCTGAATCCGGCCGTCACACTGGCATTTGCTGCCCAGGGTGCTTTCCCGTGGACAAAGGTGGCCGGCTATATACTGGCCCAGATGACCGGCGGTATAATCGGCGGTACAATGGTGTGGCTGCATTATCTGCCTCACTGGAAAGCAACAGTGGACCAGGCAACCAAGCTGGGGGTATTCTGCACAGGTCCTGCCGTGCGTTCCAGATGGGCTAACCTTCTGAGTGAAGTGATCGGCACATTTGTCCTGATTCAGGGACTGCTGTTCATCGGGGCTAATAATTTTACTGAAGGCCTCAATCCACTGATCGTTGGTCTGCTGATCGTTGCGATCGGAGTTTCGCTCGGCGGAACTACCGGTTATGCCATTAATCCGGCCCGCGACCTGGGACCCAGAGTCGCGCATTTTCTTCTTCCTGTTGCAGGGAAAGGCGGATCCGACTGGAGTTACAGCTGGATCCCGGTGATTGGCCCGGTGCTCGGAGGGGTTACAGGTGCCCTGTTCTATACCTGGATCAACGGTGGAGCCCTTAGTCCCGCCCTGATCATTTCATTCGCGCTGGTGGCCCTTGTGGTGCTGCTCGCAGTGGTTCATCAGATTAAACGGGATAAAACAGAAGGGGAATAATTCATGAATTCCGAGAAATATATTCTGGCCCTCGACCAGGGAACCACCAGCTCAAGAACTCTTTTGGTTAATTCGTCAGGGAGGATCTGTGGCATAGCACAGCAAGAATTTCGTCAGATTTATCCGGCTCCGGGCTGGGTGGAGCATGATCCCGAAGAGATCTGGTCATCCCAGTGGAAAACCATCCGGACCGTTATGGGCGAGGCCGATGTTGAGTTCAGTCAAATTGCGGCAATTGCCATTACAAACCAGCGCGAAACCACGATTGTTTGGGATAAGCATTCGGGGAAGCCGGTTTACAATGCCATCGTCTGGCAGGACAAACGGACCGCACCGATCTGTGAAACCCTTAAATCTAAAGGGCTTGAGGATTATGTGAGGGAAAATACCGGCTTGGTGATCGATTCCTATTTTTCTGCCACCAAGATCAGCTGGATCCTGAATGAAGTGGAAGGTGCGCGCAAAAAAGCCAACAATGGAGAACTGCTGTTCGGAACCGTGGATACCTGGCTCATCTGGAAACTCACGGGCGGGAAAAGTCATCTCACCGATCATACCAACGCCTCCCGCACCATGATCTTCAACATTACATCGCTGGAGTGGGATTCTTTTCTTCTGGAACAGATGGATATTCCTGCCATGATGCTTCCTGCCGTGAAACCTTCTTCGGCGTTTTATGGCTATTTCCAGGAGGACGGAGTATCAATCCCGATTTGCGGCGCCGCCGGCGACCAGCAGTCAGCCCTGTTCGGACAGGCATGTCTGGAGGAGGGGATGGCAAAAAACACCTACGGTACAGGATGCTTTATGCTGATGAACACCGGTGAGAACAAGGTGCTGTCGAGGAACGGCCTGATCACCACACTGGCCTGCGGAACAGGCGAAACCATTCAGTATGCCCTGGAGGGCAGCGTATTTGTGGCGGGAGCCGCACTGCAGTGGCTGCGTGATGGTCTGAAAATCCTCAGATCGGCAGCCGATTCACAGAAGCTGGCCGAGAGCATTGCCGGATCGGATGAGGTCGTCATGGTACCGGCATTTGCCGGACTGGGGGCTCCATACTGGGATATGTACGCGCGGGGCGCCATATTCGGACTGACCCGGGATGTCACCTCGGCTCATCTGGCCAAAGCCGCCCTTGAAGCCCTTGCCTACCAGACCCGCGATGTACTGGAGGCCATGCATCAGGATTCAGGGATCCGGCTGAAAAAACTCAATGTCGACGGCGGCGCGGCCGTCAATGATTACCTGATGCAGTTTCAGGCTGATATCCTTCATGTTACGGTGGAAAGGCCCGAGGTGGTGGAAACAACCGCCATGGGTGCCGCCTACCTTGCCGGAATTCACCTGGGTTGGTGGGATTACCGGATTATTATGTCGGACCGCCGCGTGGAGCGGGTGTTCGAACCTGTGATGGATCCGGTCAGAAGGCAGGATCTGTACACCAAATGGCAGGATGCTGTGAACCGGACCCGCGGATGGGCTAAACCGTAACTATTCACCGTCAGAATATTTTGTATGATTGACCGGAACAAACTCGTTGCCCGCCTGAAAAGTGAAACCTGGGATCTCCTGGTTATCGGCGGAGGGATCACCGGCGCCGGAATTGCGCTGGATGCGGCAACCCGCGGCCTTAAAACCGCACTGATCGAAAAGAATGATTTTGCCTCCGGAACCTCAAGCCGGTCTACCAAACTGGTGCACGGCGGACTCCGATACCTTAAACAGCTGGAGTTTGCACTGGTCAGCGAAGTGGGCCGCGAAAGGGCGATCGTCCACGCCAATGCCGCCCATCTGGTCATTCCTGAAAAAATGCTGATGCCGCTGGTAAAGGGGGGAACCTATGGGAGACTTGCCTCTTCTGTGGGTCTGGAGGTGTATGATATCCTGGCCAATGTGAAAAAGGAGGACCGCCGCCATATGCTCTCGCGGGAGGAAACCCTCAAGGTTGAACCCCTGCTCAATGAGGATGTGCTCCTCGGAGCCGGTTACTATTCTGAATACCGGACCGATGATTCCCGCCTGACCATTGAACTGATCAAGGGTGCCCTCCGGAAAGGTGCGGTGTGTGTGAATTATTGCGAGCTCAAGGAGTTGACTTACAACAAGAAGAAGCTTTCAGGATGCAATGTGCTGGAGCACCTCCAGGGTGAGCTGTTCGATATCAATGCCCGCTTTATGGTCAATGCCTGCGGCCCCTGGGTGGATCATATCCGGTATCTCAACGGTTCTATCGGAAAGAAACGCCTGCACCTGACCAAGGGGGTGCATATCGTGGTTCCGCATTCGAGGCTTCCGGTTAAACAGTCAATCTATTTTGATGTGCCCGACGGTCGGATGATCTTTACGATTCCCAGAGGACGAACCACCTATATCGGTACCACCGACACTGATTTCTCAGGAGACCTGGATGATATCAATGCCACACGGGAGGATGCCGGATATCTGATTAATGCGGTGAATGCAACCTTTCCATCCATCAAACTCAGCCTTGACGATATTGAATCCTCCTGGGCAGGCGTTCGCCCACTGATCCATCAGGAAGGTAAATCAGCCTCGGAGATTTCGAGAAAAGACGAAATATTCATTGCACCCGACGGATTGATCTCTATTGCGGGAGGTAAGCTTACCGGTTACCGGAAAATGGCACAAAAGACAGTTGATCAGGTGGTTGCTAAATACAAGGAGGTGTACGGATATGAGTTTGGCCCCTGTATCACCCGACATATCCCGATCACCGAAAATCCGCTCTGGAACGTGGAGGAAGTAGCCTATTACAAGGGAGTGATCGCTCAAAAACTGGCACCATATAAACTGGATGCCGAATGCGCCGGATACCTGGTGGCCAATTACGGAAAACAGGCTGATCTGGTGATTGATTGGATGAAACAGTTCAGAAGTAAGGATTCTGAAGAGACCCTCATCCGGTCGGAACTGATGTTCGGAATGGTCAACGAAATGATCTGTTCTTCAGTGGATTTCTTCGACCGGCGGACAGGCAGACTCTATTTCAACATTGCAAGTGTCATCAGGTTCAGAGATCGGATACGGGAGGATCTTGCGCTGTTCAAGGGCTGGAATGAGTATCAGACCAACCGCGACAAGGAACAGCTTGAGCACCGGATCAGCGGAGCACTGGCATTCAGGACCTGATTATCAGTTCAGCATCACCTGACCACCAGTAACAGGGATCGCCTGGCCGGTCTCATATTCCTGCTCCATGACATAATACACGGCCTTCATTACGTCCGCTACGGTGCATCCTCTCCTTGCCGGCACCAGACTCTCATAATAATGCTTTACGTCGGCAATGGTTTTAGCGTTCGGAACCTTCCCTGATTTCAGGTACTGCACAAACAAACCATGTTCCGGGTCTGACCATAACGGACCGTCAAAGAAATTTCCCGGACAAATCGAATTAACCTTGATCTGATAGTCAATCAGTTCCAAAGCGAACGACTGAGTAAGCCCGATGCCTCCGAACTTACCGCCGGCATAGGTGAAATTCTTCTTGCTCCCCCTTAATCCCGATTTGGAATTGATCTGGATAATGTCGGTGAAATAGCCGCGACGGTAGCTGGCCTGAGTCTTCATAACGGCAGAAGCGTATTTGGCGCACAAAAAGTAGCCCGTGTAATTAACCCGCGTCATGCGTTCAAAAACCTCAGGGCTCATCTCGTCAAGTCCGCCTGCATGCAGAATACCGGCATTGCTGATAATGGCATCCAGCCCGCCGAATCCGGCCACTGTGGAGGTGATCATCGACTTAACCGATTTCGCGTCCGAAACATCAGTCTGAATGAACAGGGCCCTGTTATTCCTGGCCTTTTGATTCAGCCCGGATTCCAGTTCCAAACCCTTTTCCCGGTTGAGATCCGCAATTACCACATTGGCCCCCTCATTGAAAAGATCCTGGGCGATTCCCTCGCCAAACCCCTGCGCGGCACCGGTGACAATGATAATTTTGTTCAGAGCCTTTCCGGCAGCTGATCCTTTCGACATATTGTGCCGGTAATTCTCAGATTCCCAGTTCTCAATGAAGAAAATATTTTCTTCTGACAGGAAGTGCGGACCTCCAAACCGGTTGCTCAGGTAGCTGATCTTCATCAGATCTTCAAATACATCCAGCAGAATGTCTGCCATCTTGATGCTTTCATCCGCAGCTATGAGCCCTATTCCCTGCACCAGAATTATTTTTGGCTTGCACCCATAGGCTGTTTCGTAACTGGTCAGTTTTTCGGTGAATTCAGCCAGGATGGCACCTGCATCTGCCCCGGCATTTACATACAATGGCCGTGACTTGCAATAAACAATATTATCGGGGGTAAACGGCAGCATCACCCGGACCGCCTTGTCAGGGTCGTCGGTAAAATGATGTGTGAGTGTATTCTGCCTGATATTCAACACCTTGACGGAATCTTCAGATAGCAGCATCCTGAGTGCGGGAACCACCTCCTGAACCAGATCTGAAGGTGATTCCGGAGTCAGATCGAATTCATGCGGATTCAGGCGGTTTACAATTCCGAGGCAGGTGTCATAAAGGTCCCTGACTTCCGCAACCGTATCGGCTGCCACAAAAATTCCGTGATTCTGTACCATGATCACCGAAGGATCCTTTCCAAACTGGCTCCGGTACGCATGAATGTCCTTTTCCAGTTTCTTGAACAGCACATATCCCGGATCAGTATATTCAACCAACATGACATCGGCGGGAAATTCTTTTTGGATCACTTCTCTGAAGTTTTGGCTGCAGAGCAGTGCGTTCATGCGGGTAGGGTGGGTATGAACCACAAACCGGTATCCGATCAGGTGGTGGAGCGGCGTTTCAACAGAGGGCCTCAGTCTCTTTTCATTTCCGATGGTCACTCTCATCATCCCTTCGAGGATCATCTGATCCCTCCTGAAAGGATCATCGGGATACTCCGCGGAGATTACTTCCTGGATCCCTTTCCTCTCCATTTTGATCAGATCCGGCTCAGAAAGGGTTGCCAGCCTGGTGCCGCTTGCCTTCACAAACAGGAAATCGTCATCCTTGTAAGAGGTGTTGCCTCCACCGCCAATCACAAATTCCTTGTTGGTTCCGTACAGCCGTGAAACGGCAATGAGTTCGGAAATGGGACCTTCCATGATTAATGTTTGTTAATAAATTGATTAACAACTGTTTTACCTAGTTCAACCACACGGTTCTTCTCAGCCTGACTGAGTTCGTTCCACCGGCTGACATCACTCTTGCTGCCGATCGAACGAAGATGCTGATGGGCTGCAAGCGCATGGCATCCGTCAGCGGAGATCTGGTTCAGATCCTCAGGCAACGGGGTTTTGTTCTTACCGGTCACCGTCAGCGGTACCATTTCTGGTGTATTGTGCTCTGTCCCAAAGGTGATGATAAAACCGCGGGAATGAAAGAATCTTACAAAATCGGCCAGGGCCTCCGGATCATTCCTTCCGGGAATCAGTTCAATACAAAAGATGTTCCTGTCGCTGAACCAGCGGAGCAGCAGATCACGATCTCCCTCAAAATCGGTGAATTGTCCCTTGGCATCATCCAGAAGCACTGGGTAACAGGGTATTCCACCCGCCCCCTTGATGATCCCGATCACCTTCTCCACACTCAGGAAGGCCTTTTCATCCTCTTCAACAAAGGCTCTGCCCCCTGCTTTGAGCAGGTTGTTCCGGATCTCATTTTCAAGAGCGGCATGATTTTGGGGATTGGAAACAGGATCCTTCCCTCCGAAAATGCTTTTCAGAACAGATATCTGACCCTCTGGCCCCGGGTGTGCAGTTTCAACAGCAATCCTGATCGCTTTGGCGATGTGTCGTTCCCTGACGAGCCCCTTTGAATAGTGATCCCGTATGGTGCTGAAATCAAGAGTGAACCCAGCTTGGATCTCATTCAGGATCAGATTAGTTTTTTCAACCATCTTCTGAACCTGAACCTGACTTTCATGAATCACTCCTGTCAGGAGGCTTTGCAACTCCGGCTGGAGCTGTACCGGGAAATCGAGTGCCTTACCGCTGAAATAGGTACGTCCGGGATTGTTCGGATCATTGACACGGATCCCTCCGGACTGGAAACTTTTGTCAAGCGCGATGAACTCAATGTTGAACAGGGGATAAACTCCGTATTCACGGGCAAGTCCGCTGAATTCCTCATAACCGCTGGTGACGAAAAAATCATTGATCCCCAATATCCTCACATTCTCTTTTAAGGCCATCTCAAAGATGTCCGGCATGTTGTCAAACGCACTGAAGGAGCAGGGCGTGTGAATGTGGCCGTTGACAGAATAATCAGTCATGCTTATACACCGTATTTGTTTCTTCTGATCTGCTCATTGGGGGTAACATTGCTGGTTACCGTGTGTCCTTTCAGGGGCAGTATCCTTTCATGGATTGCGTCAAGGATCCAGGATGGCTGCGGGAAGAACCAGTTCTCCAGTTCATAGGCGGGAACGATCCAGTTCCTGGATCCCACGACCACCGGAGGCGCATCGAGGTCGTCAAAGGCCAGTTCGGTAATGGTTTGGGCCATCTCTTTCAGGAAGGATCCCCGGGAGGATGCATCACTGGTCAGGAGGATTTTGCCCGTCTTCTTCACAGAGGCCAGCACAAGTTCATAGTTGAAAGGCGACAAACTCCTTGCGTCAATGATTTCTGCGGTAAGATTATACTTTTCCTTCAGGATGTCAGCGGCCTTAATGGCTGTGTATAAAGTCGATCCGATTGTCAGGATCGTGATATCCTCACCTTTTCGCTTGATGTCGGGCTCTCCGATGGGGATCTCGTAGTAACCCTCCGGGACTCCGCCTTCATGGAACTGCTCACCGATGTCATAGATCCTCTGGCTCTCGAAAAAGATAACCGGATCGGTGCCCTGCAGCGCTGCATTCATCAGCCCTTTGGCATCATAGGGAGTGGCCGGGAACACTACTTTCAGCCCGGGAATGTGGGCAACCAGTGCCGACCAGTCCTGCGAGTGCTGCGCGCCATATTTGGAGCCTACGGATACCCTTACCACCACCGGCATCTTGATAACGTTACCGCTCATGGACTGCCATTTGGGCAACTGGTTGAACACTTCGTCGCCCGAGCGCCCAAGGAAGTCGCAATACATGATCTCGGCCAAAACCCGGCCCCCGCACATGCCATACCCCACGGCCGTACCCACAATGGCACCTTCGGATATCGGTGAATTGAACAGCCTGTTGTAGGGTAGTGCCTCGGTCAAACCCTTGTACACGGCAAAAGCGCCGCCCCAGTCGCGGTTCTCCTCCCCATAGGCCACAAGCGTCGGGTCCTTGTAGAACCGGTCGATAATGGCCTCAAAAATACCGTCGCGCAACTGATACTGCTTGATCTTGGAAACAGGTTTACCATCAGCATCCAGATGAAAACGAACTTTCCCACGGATCGACTTAACCCTCGGGTTCTCCTCCATCGGCATGAGCACCTGGGGTGTACCATCTTCCATACGGTCAACCGAATGATTGGAAAACATCATCTCACTGATGGCTTCAGGTTGGCTCACAAGATTCAAAAGCGGTGAAACCGAGTCATCAATGGTTAATGAAAGGGTTCTCTGCATCTCAGCGATCGTATTCTGTCCGATTCTATCGAGAATCTCACGGCTGGTTATTCCAGCTTCTATCAGTTGTCTCCCGAATGCCTGAATGGAATCCTCCCTTTCCCAGGCCTCGATCTCCTCTTTCGAACGGTAGGATGAGGCATCCGACGGCGAGTGACCGCTGATACGGTAGGTCAGGGTGTCAAGCAGCACCGGTCCCTTCTTTTCTTCCAGGATCTTCTTCTTCCGTTTGAACGCGTCGATAACGGCCAGCGGATTGTACCCGTCGACCCTCTCGGCATGCATCATCTCCGGATTCACCCCGGCACCCACACGGGCCAGAATGTCGAAGCCCATGGTCTCGCCGCAGGTCTGACCGCCCATGCCGTACTGATTGTTCATAAAATTGAACAGGATAGGCAGTCCGCCTTTAAATTCTCCTTCCCATAAAGTTTTGAACTGGTCCATGGCCGCGAAGCTGATCCCTTCCCAAACCGGACCGCATCCCATGGAAGCATCGCCGATATTGCAGACCACAATGCCGGGTTTCCGGTTGACCTTCTTATACAAAGCAGCCCCCACTGAAATGTCTCCCGATCCGCCTACGATCGCATTGTTCGGATACACTCCGAAGGGCGTGAAGAACGCATGCATCGAGCCACCCAATCCCCTATTGAAACCATTCTCCCTGGCAAATATCTCGGCCAGGGTTCCGTACAACAGAAATTTGATCCCCAGCTCTTTAACCGAACCTGAGTGCCCCCTCTCGGCAACCTTCAGCGTAGCCCCGTCGAAGAAATTCTTCATGATCGACATCAGGCTTTGATCATCAAGCCTGGCAATCGCCGATAAGCCCTTGGCCAGAATCTCCCCGTGACTCCTGTGCGATCCGAGGATAAAGTCGTCAATGGTAAGATTGTATGCCATACCCACCGCCGAGGCTTCCTGACCGATCGAAAGATGGGCCGGCCCGGGGTGGTTGTATTTGATCCCGAAATACTCATTGGTCGTCTTGATCTTGTTCAGCATCACCTCAAATTCCCGGATGATGACCATGTCGCGGTAAATCCTGATAAAATCATCCGTGGAAAAGTTCTTCTTCTCCTCTTCGATGGTCCTGTTGTATTGGTTTACCGGTATGGTGCCGAAGGTAATTTTACCCGGCTTGCGGACATTGGCGGGGTTGATGTTAAGAGTGCGTGGCATGAGTGGAGGTTATGATTGTTATGATGGTTATGATTGTTATGATTGTTATGATTGTTGTGGTGGTTGTGGTGGTTGTGCGGTTAGTCGTGGAGGGTGAAGAGGGTTTCTTTGATGATTTCCGATACGGTGGGATGGGGGAATACGATCTGTTCAACGTCTTTCACCCGCATCTGCATCTCAATCATCATCGCCGCTCCGTATATCATCTCGGAGGAGGGATTCCCGATCATGTGGACTCCCAGAATCTCATTGTATTTTTCACCGGTCAGAATCCTGACCAGACCGTTCCGGCCCTCATTTTCGGCTACAAACCTGCCGGCGTAAGCCATCGGCAGACTGGTGATCCGGTATTTGATGTTTTTGGCCTTTGCCTCCTCTTCCGTCAGCCCGACACTGGAAATTTCCGGATTCGTGTAAACCACTGAGGGAATGGCATCATACCTCATCCGGTCGGGGATGCCGCAGATATGATTGACCGCAACCTCTCCCTCACGACTGGCGGTATGGGCCAGCAGGGAGATTCCGTTGATGTCCCCGGCGGCGTAAACATTTGGCACGTTGGTGCGGCAACGTTCATCGGTTTTAACCGCTCCGCGCACCAGCTCCACACCCAGCGCTTCCAGATTGTATCCATCCGTGACCGGCTTGCGACCGACACTCACAAGGATCTCTGCGCTGGTGACACTTGAGGTTTGTCCGGCTTTTTCAAAAAAGACCGCTTTGCCCTGGATCCGGGTTACTTTGGATCCCAGATGGAAAGCAATCCCCTTTTTCGCCAGTTCCTGACGAAGCATGGTGCTGAGTTCGCGATCGGTTGATCCCAGGATCTCCTCCATCATCTCGATGACGGTGACCCGGCTGCCAATGCTGTTGAAGAAACTGGCAAACTCCATCCCGATCACCCCTCCGCCGATAATGGTCAGAGATTGCGGAATTTCACTGATTTCCAATATTTCACGGTTGGTCATGATCTGGTTTCTGTCGAGTCCCGGGATCGGCGGGATCAGGGCCTCGGACCCGGTGGCCAGAAGAATATTCCTGCATTCATACAAGGTGTCACCTGCCTCGATTTTAATATGATCAGCAGCCCGCGAATGAATGGATGCATGCCGGTTGACAACCTCAACATTTCCTCTCTTCAGCGCGGCTGCAATCCCGGCGACCAGTTTGGTCACCACCTTGTTTTTACGCTGCATGATCTTACCCAAATCGAAGGTTACCTGTTCACAGTGGATCCCGTATTTGTCGCCGTCACGCGCCTGGTCGTACAATTTCGCTGTATAAAGAAGGGTTTTGGTAGGAATGCAACCCTCGTTCAGGCATACGCCGCCCAGCTTTCGCTTATCGAACAGCACAACGGTAAGACCCTTTTGCGCGGCCCGTTCGGCGGCAACGTAGCCGGCCGGACCTCCTCCAATGATTCCTAAGTCAAACATGACCGGTATTAGTTTAGAATTGAATATCCAGATTTTCTATTTCAAGCCTGATCTCCCTCAGCAGCGCCGAGGCCGGTGCTCCGTCGAGGGCCCGGTGGTCATAGGTCAGGGATAAACCGATGTATGGAATAAACCCGAAAATCCCGTTCCCAAGATCGGCGGGTCTTGTGATGATCGTATTGACTCCCAGGATCGCAACCTGCGGCAGATTGATCACCGGCGTGAACAGCTCCACCCCGTAGGATCCGAGGTTGGAAACCGAAAATGAGGCCGATTCGCTGGCCAGCAGTTCGGGATTGATATTTCCCTTCTTGCAGCTGGCAGCCACCGATCTAAGGCTGGCTGAGAGCTCGCTGATGGAAAGGTCATCCGCATTTTTCACCGCGGGAACCATAAGCCCGCGGTCCGTATCCACAGCAATTCCGAGATGCACCCTGCTAAAAACACGTACCGTATCGCCCAGAAAATGACTGTTGGCCATCGGATGCTTTTTCAATGCCCTGATCACTGCGTAGCAAACCAGGTCATTGATCGTGATATTTTCAGGATAGCCCTTATCGAACGCCTCCTTTGCCACCTTGCGAAGTTCAAGCAACTTTCGGGCATCAGCGCTGGTATGATGGGTAAGCTGAGCTGAATTCTGCAGCGACTCATGCATTTTGGCGGCAATGATCTTCCGCATGTTCGATATCTTCCGCACCTCATAATCTGTACCTGAAGTTTCCCTCATTTCCAGCACATCCCCTGAAGTAACCCGGTTTCCGATACCCGTCCCTTCCGGCGGCAGCGGCTTTCCGGTTTCCCTCGCCAGCTCCCGCGCCAGGATCGTCGATGGCTGCCTGAACTGAGCTGCCGATTCGATATCCTGTTCTATGATACGTCCTCCCGGACCTGTCCCAACAATGTCCTTCCACCCAATCCCCAACTCTTCCGCTCTCCTCCTCGCCCTCGGCGAAATAGCTGTTTTGCCTCCCTCCTCCCAACTCCCCCCTCCCAAACTCTCTATGCTCTCCGCTCCCTCTCTATTCGCTTCTTCTGCCTTACTCTCTCCGCTCTCCGCTCCCTCTCTATTCGCTTCTTCTGCCTTACTCTCTCCGCTCTCCGCTTCCTCTCTATTCGCTTCTTCCCCCGGTTCTCCAATAAAAGCCACCACCTCCAGCACCGGCACCTCATCCCCCTCTTCATAATATCTTTTGAGCAGAATTCCCTCCGCCTCCGACTCATATTCGAAAGCAGCCTTGTCAGTCTCATAACTGAACAATACTTCACCCCTTAAAACCGGATCGCCCGGCTGCTTGTACCAGCTTCCTATGATGCAGGTCTCAACGGATTGCCCCTGTCGTGGCATTTTTACGGGTTCAGCCATGGTAACTTATGATTACATGTTTATGAACTGATTTTTTTTCTTTCTTCAAAAATACTTAATTTTATTGTTGATTTGATTAATTTTGATTAGAAAAATCTGATACTTGTATATACATGTTATAATCTTGTAATTACATTATCAGGATTAATTACATCATGGCAAGGGAGATCCCGCAATATCTGAAGGTGTATGAAATGCTGAGG
>Ga0172371_10004888_pt1 | contig 20045 bp, 13 predicted proteins | sample Lak12m_FD_114543 | JGI IMG/M metagenome (GOLD analysis project Ga0172371, IMG submission 114543) | Freshwater microbial communities from Kabuno Bay, South-Kivu, Congo - kab_022012_12m | ecosystem: Environmental > Aquatic > Freshwater > Lake | place: Democratic Republic of the Congo: South-Kivu... | reverse complement strand
GGGGGGGGCAAAAGAAAAAAGAGGGGGCAAAAATGGAAAAAAAAAAAAAAAAAAAAAATAGATGTAGAATATACCCAATATTGGCCCGGAGCAGGCGGGCGCCGATGCCGCCCTTTACCGCGTCAGGCAGGTGGGACGCGACCAGATGGCTGTGAGCGAGGAGCTGGAGGGCTGACGATGGGAAGTGAAATCATCACCACCCGGACGGGCAAGGTAGGGCTGGGCGAGGATGGGATTCTGCGCGGCGTGAGCCTGTCCAACGCCCGGATGACGCTGGCGGACGCCCAAGAGAATATCGCCGCCGGTCACGCCGTGGACGGCGGGATCGCCAGGCCCGTGCTGATGGACATCCGGCAGATACAGGCCATTGACTGGCAAGCCCGCGCTTTCTTTGCCAGCGAGACGAGCGTCGCACACTCGCGTGCCGTGGCGCTGCTCATCGGCACACCGGTCAGCCGGATGATCGGGAATTTCTTCCTGGTTCTCAACAAGCCGCGGGTGCCATTGCGCCTCTTTACCGATGAAGGTGAAGCCATCGAATGGCTCAAAGGATTTCTCCCATGAAGGCATTGGAAAAACTCTGGGCGCGCCTGACCGAGCCGCATCACGCCATCCGCGAGCCGGAGAAGCGCGGACGGGCGAAATTGCTTGCGTCACTGGCCTTGCTTGCCACATTGCTGTGCCTGGTCTTTATGATTGTTGACCTGTTCTTCAGGGAGGCGAGTCCCGCTCACTGGCAAACCAGGGTCACGGCGATTTCGCTCGACTCATCGGTGGCGATCTTGTTTGCCGGGGTTTACGTCCTGAGTCGCACACAACACTATACACTTGCGGCGTTCCTCTTGGTGGGTGCCGCCTCTGGTTCGTCATTCCTGGCGCTCTTTTTACTCCCGCCGGATCCTTTGTTCCTTGCCTTTTTGCTCCTTGGGATATTGAGCAGCGGACTATTTCTTTCAAGGCGCGCGACAATGATCGTTTTCGGTGCCACTCTACTTGGACTGGCTGGGGTTGCCCGATTGTTCTCTTTTTCCAGGTTGGATTTGATCACGGCTCTATTCCTGATCATCTCCGTCACCGCGCTCGCACAAATTACGTATGTGTTCCATGAACAAGATCTCAAGCAAATCAAGCAGCAGGCACGCCAACTCGCCGAGAGCGAAGAAGATTACCGCAGCATCTTCGAAAACGCTATGGACGGCATCTTCCAGAGCACGCCGGGTGGTAAATTCCTGCGCGTCAACCCGGCGATGGCGCGGATTTTTGGCTATGTCTCACCACAGGAAATGACTGCCAGCGTGGGTGACATCCGGCAGATACTATATATTAATCCAGATAAGCGGGAGGAGTGGAAGCGTCTCCTGGAGGAGAATGGCAGCGCGATCGGTTTCGAGGTACAGGAACGCCACAAGGACGGCAGCGTCATCTGGACCCTCTCGAACACACATGCGGTGTGCGACGCGTGCGGCACGCTGCTTTATTACGAAGGTGTCCTCCAAGATATCACCTTGCGCAAACAGGCAGAGGAGGCGTTGTTCCGGCGGGCGGAAGAACTGGCAGCGCTCCAAGCAACGATGCTGGAGATCATCACCATCCACAATGTTAAGGATGTATTGCAGGCCATTGTCGAACGAAGCGTCGCTCTCCTGCTGGCCACCAGCGGCGGCCTCTATTTGTGCGATCCCGAACGGCAGGAAGTGCGCTGTGTGGTCAGTTACAATACGCCGCGCGATTTCACCGGCACGGTGCTGAAGTATGGGGTGGGTGCAGCGGGTGTGGTAGCTCTAAGTGGACAACCATTGATCATCGACGATTATAGAGCCTGGAGCGGCCGCGCCGAGGCGTTCGAGGAGGAGCAGCCTTTCGCGGCAGTGCTCAGCGTCCCGATGATCTGGCACGGGCAGGTCACAGGCGTGATCCACGTGCTGCGCAACGCGAATGTCGAGTGTTTCACCCAAGCAGATCAGGATCTGTTGACATTGTTCGCCAACCACGCCGCCATCGCAGTAGAGAACGCCCGCCTGCATGAGGCAATGCAGCTGGAACTGGAGCAACGCAAGAAAGCTGAAGAGGCGCTGCGCCTCGATGGACAAATCATGGCTAACATGGCGAATGGCGTAATTCTCGTACGCGTCAGTGACCAGGCCATCATCTTTACCAACCCACAATTTGAAACAATGTTTGGTTATGGGACCGGCGAGTTGATCGGGAAACATATATCAATAATCAATGCTCCCACCGATAAAAGCCCTGAAGAAATTGCGCAGGATATTATGAAAGCATTGAAGGAGGATGGTATATGGAAGGGCGAAATTCAAAGCGTAAGGAAGGACGGTACCACCTTCTGGAGCTATGCGAGCGTTTCCACCTTTGAACATGGAACTTATGGAACAGTCTGGATCGCAGCGCACCAGGATATCACCACCCGCAAGCAGGCCGAGGAAATGATACGAATAAGCGAAGAACGATTCCGCACCATCCTGAATGAATTGCAAGATGGCTTCTACGAGGTGGATCTGAAAGGAAACTTCACATTCTTCAACCCGGCTTATAGCCGCACGCTCGGTTTTGATGAGGAAGAAATGATGGGGTTGAATTATCGCAGTTATATGAGCCAGGAAACCGCCCAAGCTGTATATAAGACTTACAACAAAGTATACAGGACAGGAATCCCGCAGCAAGCTGTCAGCATGGAAATGATCCGCAAGAATGGAACTTATCGTTTCATGGAAACCTCCATTTCTTTGATCAAGACGGATGGCAAAATTGAGGGGTTCCGCGGCCTCGTGCGGGATGTCACCGAACGTAAGCGCGCCGAAGAGACTCTGCGAAAAGCCCACGATGAGTTGGAGGTACTCATCCAGAAGCGCACCGCGCAATTGGAGGCCTCCCTCAAAGCCCTCCGCACCAGCGAAGAACGGCTGCGTTTTTTGGTCGCCGCCAGCCCGGCGGTCATTTATACATCCAAGACATCTGGCGATTTCGCCGCGACATTCCTCAGCGAAAACGTAACAACACAACTCAGTTACACCGCGCGCGACTTTGTGGACGATCCGAATTTCTGGGCGAGCCACATTTACCCCGAGGACGCGCCGCGCGTCTTTGCCGGTCTGCCGCACCTCTTCGAGACCGGGCATCTTGTCCACGAATACCGCTTTCGGCACCAGAACGGCGAGTGGCGTTGGATGCGCGACGAAATGACGCTGGTGCGCGATGCGACCGGCGCGCCGCTCGAAATCATCGGCTGTTTGTTCGATATCACCGAGCGCAAAGAGGCGGAGGAAAAAATCACCGCTGCCCTCCAGGAGAAAGAGATCCTCTTGCGCGAGATACATCACCGGGTCAAAAATAATCTGCAGGTCATTTCCAGTCTGCTCAATCTTCAATCGGATTACCTCTCGGATGAACATGCGCTGCAAGTCTTCAAACAAACGCAAAACCGCCTGCGCTCGATGGCGCTCATTCACGACCAACTGCACACCGGCACCAACCTTGCCGCGTTGGACTTTGCCGGCTACATCGAAAAGTTGACCAGATACCTGTTCCAAACTTACGGGGTGGAACCGGATACGATTCGCTTACAGTTGGACATCGCCGGCATTGCCCTGCCGCTGGAAACTGCCATCCCCTGCGGTTTGCTCGTCCACGAACTGGTATCGAACGCCCTCGAGCACGGCTTTCCAAACCGCGCCGGCGGAAACCTTTGGATTCGCATGCGGCACAAAGGTGGACGCTATCGACTCGTCGTCGGCAACGATGGCGTCGCATTGCCGCAGGCGGTGGATATTCGCCATCCGTCGTCCTTCGGCTTACAGATGGTCAACTTGTTGGTGGAACAACTGAATGGGAGCATCGAGTTGGATCGCGCCCGCGGAACGGAATTCAAACTCGTGTTCCATGAAATAAGCTATGCGAAACGGGGGGGGGGTAAAAAGCGAGTGAGTTATGCAAGAGTAATGATACCGGATCGTTTGCTTTGTTGAATGGAGTTAACGATGCCAAAAACCAATCAACCTACCGCCAATGTCCTCGTCGTCGAGGATGAACGCATCACCGCCCGCGACCTTCAGCGGACGCTGCAGCGCGCCGGCTACCGCGTCCCCGCCGTCGCCTTTTCTGGTGAGGAGGCTGTGATCAAGACGCGCGAGCACGACCCCGATCTTATCCTGATGGATATTGTGATGCCCGGGGAGATGGACGGCATTCAAGCCGCGCAGGAGATCCACCAACAGCGCGACGTGCCGATCGTCTATCTCACCGCGTACGGTGACGCCGAGATCGTCGAGCGCGCCAAAACAACGGAACCGATCGCCTATGTTCTCAAGCCATACGACGAGCGCAACCTGCTGACAACCATCGAGCTCGCCCTGCACCAGTACATTTCCGCGCGCAACCGCTCGGAAGCGGAAATCCGCGCAAGCGAAGAGAAATATCGCTCACTCGTGGACAACGCCCTGACCGGTGTGTACCAGACCGCGCTGGATGGCACGATCCTCTTCGCCAACCCGGAACTGGCGCGCATGTTGAATTTCGACTCGCCAGCCGATTTGATCGGAACGAAGGTTTCCGAGCGTTACAAGAATCCCCAGGATCGCGCCCGCATGTTGGAAATCGTCAAGCAGGAGGAACAGGTGCGAAACTTCGAAGTGGAGCTGCTAACCAGGGAAGGCCAAACGCGCACCGTGCTGTTGAGCGCCCGGCTCGAAGATGGGACTCTCTCCGGTATGATCCGCGACATAACCGCGCGCAAGCAGGCTGAGGCGCAGAATCGCTTTCTTGCGAACCTGGTCGAAAGTGTGTCGGATGCAATCATCGCGATGGACATGTCGCAAAACATAATAAGCTGGAACACTGCCGCGGAAGCCATGTACGGCTGGAAGGAAGCAGAAGTACTCGGACGATCCGCAAAAGAAATCCTCGATACAGACTTTCTAAAAAATTCACGTGAAGCAGTGACGAAGCAAATCCTGGAACAAGGTTCTTGGAGCGGTGAGGTGCTGCAACTGCGCCGCGATGGAACGAGAATTCCAGCCTGGTCTTCCACTTCGCTTTACAGAGACTCGCAGGGCAAGCCACATGGGATCGTCGCGGTGAATCACGACATCCGTGAGCGCAAGAGGGCGGAAAAAGTTCAGGAAACAATCTACAAGGTTTCCCAGGCAGCAGTTACCACGGACAGCATGGATGAACTCTACCGTTCCGTCCACAACATCCTCGGTGAAATCCTTCAGGTGGATAACTTCTTTATTGCGCTATATGACCGCGCCAACGACCTGCTCAGTTTCCCCTACTTCGTAGATCAATACGATGAACCCACGCCTCCCCGTAGACCCGGGCGCGGCCTGACCGAATATGTCCTGCGCACCGGCCGGCCGTTATTAACCACTCCCGACATATTTGATCAACTTATCCAGCGAGGAGAGGTGGAGTTGGTGGGGACAAACTCCTTCGATTGGCTGGGAGTGCCCCTGAAGGTGAGTGAGCAGATCATTGGCGTGATGGTCACCCAAAGTTATACGGAAGAAGTTCGCCTCAGCCAGAAGGAATTGGAACTGATGGAATTTGTTTCCACGCAGGTGGCGACCGCCATCGAGCGCAAGCGCGCGCAAGAGGCGGTGCACCAGAGCGAGGCTCGCTATCGCTCGCTGGCAGAGAACTTTCCCAACGGCGCGGTCTTTCTCTATGACCATGACTTGCGCTATCTTGTTGCCGATGGTGCTTCGCTGCAAGCGGCTGGTTATTCGCCTGAGCGCATGATTGGACGAACGTTGCCGGAGGTGTTGGCCTCCAGCCCTAATCTGAATCGTTTGATCAAACTGTATCAGGCGGCATTGGCGGGCAAAACCACAAGTCTCGAAACTTACTCTGGTGATCGCAATTACGAGAACATTTCTGCACCTGTAAAAGATGAGAAGGGCGTGATCCTTGCCGGGATGGTGATATCGCAGGACATTACCGAGCGCAAGCGGGCGGAGCAGAACCTGCAGGAGAGCGAAAAGAAATACCGGTCGGTTGTAACCGCTATGGCTGAAGGCGTCGTCTTGCAGGAAGCCAGTGGCTTTATTGTTGCAGCAAATACGGCCGCAGAGCTCGCCTTGGGACTCACAATAGATCAAATGATGGGGCGTACTTCTATGGATCCGAGCTGGCGCGCTATCCATGAAGATGGTTCTCCCTTTCCTGGGGAAACTCACCCCGCGATGATTACATTAAAGACAGGCAGGCCATTGCAAAATGTGATTATGGGTGTTCACAAACCAGATGGTTCTTTGACATGGATTTCAATCAATTCAGAGCCGTTAATTTCCTCCGGAGAAAAATTACCTCATGCAGTTGTGACAACCTTTCACGACATCACCGAGCGCAAGCGCGCGGAAGAGCAGATCAAACGAAATGCAGCTCGCGCGGAAGCGCTCGCGCGCAACGCGGCGCGTCTCAATGCGCATCTCAATTTGGATGCCGTTCTGAAAACAGTCTGTGAAGAAGCATCCCGCGCGTTGAATGTACCCGCCGCTTTTGTCAATCTGTATAACAGCGAACACGACACGTTGGATTTTGCGGCAAACCTGGGTTTGCCGCCTGAATTCGTAAAGAGTTACCACTCGCCATCGCGCGCCCTCTATGACGAATATTCCAGGCGGCTGGGTCCCATGGTCATCATTCCCGATGTCCAGGCGCTCACCGACATTCCAAACACGGAGGCGTATGCCTTGTTGAACGTGCGCTCCGTCGCCAACGCTCGCATGCAGCGTGACCACCAATTGATCGGTGTCCTCAGCGTGCTGACGATTGACCAGCCGCGCGAATTTTCCGACGATGAGCGCGCCTTGTTCCAAGGTCTCGCCGACCAGGCTGCACAAGCCATAATAAACGCAAAATTGGTTCAGGATGTTCAGCGTCAGTTCGTAGAACGTAAAAAGGCTGAAGAAACGGTGCGTGCGATCCTTAACGCCACAACCGATTCGCTGTTCATGTTGGATACAGCCTATACCGTACTTGCCTTGAATGAAACCACCGCCCAACGATTGAACCGAAAGTCCGAAGAAATCCTGGGACATACCATTTCCGATTTTCTGCCCCCTTCACTCGCCCAAAAACGCAAGGCACAGATCGACGAGGTGGTTCACTCAGGCAAATCTGTTCGTTTCGAAGATGAACGTGCCGGAATGACATTCGAGAATAGTATCTATCCGGTCCTCGGTTTCGATGGCAAGGTCGCCAGCGTTGCCGTTCTTGCCCGCGACATCACCGAGCGCAGGCGTGCGGAGGAAATCATTGCCGATCAGGCAACGCAATACACCACCATGCTTTCAGTGGTTGACCAGGGTTTCTGGCTGGTAAGTGATAAGGGAAAACTGATGGATGTCAATAATGCCTACTGCAAAATGAGCGGATACACACGGGAGGAATTATTGACTCTGTCCGTCCCGCAACTGGAAGCATCCGAAGCACCCGAAGAAACAGCACGGCATATACAGGGCGTAATTGAAAAAGGGACAGATTCTTTTGAAAGCACGCACAGGGCAAAAGATGGAACCATATTCGACGTTGAGGTTACTGCTGCTTTTTGGAAAGAAAAGGGTCTGTTCTTTGTCTTCGTTAAAGATATCACCGAACGTAAGCAAGCTGGACAGGAAAAACAAAAACTCATCGCGCTCATAGAAAGTAGTGCCGACCTTATTGGCATCTCCGCACTCGATGGTCACGTACTCTATCTCAATCGAGCCGGGCAAGAACTCGTGGGACTTGGATCGAGTGAAGTTCAGTCCAAGGTGATATTTGATTTCCTTACGCCGGAGGACACACTCGCCCTACAGGAACAAATCATCCCTGCCGTTATGCAGAATGGGCGATGGAATGGTGAGACTCGCTTCCGGCATTTCAAGACTGGGCAGTCAATTCCGGTCGAGTTGAACGGTTTCATTATCCAAGACCCGGAGACACACCAACCTATTGCGATGGCTACTGTTAGCCGTGATATCACCGAGCGTAAAGAGATGGAGCGGCGCATTGCCGATGCGCTGAAATTCAATCAAACCATAATTTCCTCGTCTCCGTTTGGTATCACTGTCTATCTCGCCTCCGGCGAATGCATCTTGGCGAACGAAACGATAGCAAGGATCGTTGGTGGCACGCGCGAACAAATTCTCCAGCAGAACTTTAGGCACATAGCATCGTGGCAAAAGTCGGGCTTACTCCAAGCTGCCGAGGAAGCGCTGGCGAGTGGAACCGAACGGCGTCACGAGTTTCACATGCTGACGACGTTCGGAAAAGAGGCATGGTTAGATTGCCGCCTTGTTCCATTCAGTTCGGGTGGTGAGCAGCACCTGCTGGTACTTTTTGATGACATCAGCAAGCGCAGACAGGCAGAACAGTCGTTGCGTGAGAGTGAAGAACGATTTTCAAAGATTGTTCATCTCAGCAACACGGCAATTGCCATCGCAACACTTGAAGGTCCCATTATCGAAGCGAACCCACGCTTATCGAGTTTGACGGGCTTCAGTCGAGATGAGATTATCGGTCACTCGTCGTTCGAGCTGGGTCTTATCAGCCCAGAAACCCGTGAGAGATTAATCCAGCAACTCCGTAAAGATGGCTCAATAAATGATATGGAACTGGAGCTTCGACGTAAGGATGGTAACCCCCTCATTACTCTTCTCTCCATGCACATGATCGATCTTGGCGGCAAACGGCATGCACTGACGATGTTCCACGATATAACCGACCGCAAGCGGGCGGAGGAGTCCTTAGCCCTGCAAGCTCGCATCGCCAACATCGCCCTCACGGTCAGCGACGAAGAGATGTATAACGAGGTGTTGAAAGGGATCCTGGAGACCATGCAGAGTCCGTTCGGGGTTTTCGGTTACATTGACGAAGATGGGGCGCTGGTGGTGCCAACCATGACCCGACAGGTTTGGGACCAATGCAAAGTGACAGGGAAACCGATCCGATTTCCTCGCGAGACATGGGGTGACAGTAGTTGGCCCCGAGCACTCAGGGAGAAAAAGACGAATTACAGCAACGAGGTTTCGAACCGAACACCTGAAGGCCACGTACTTATTCAAAGACACATTTCCACGCCAATTCTGTTCCAAGGTGAAGTCGTTGGACTCTTCCAGGTGGCAAACAGAGAGGCAGACTACACAGAGGCGGACATCCACTTATTAGAAACGATCGCCGGACATGTCGCCTATCTCTTGAATGCACGCTTGTTGCGGGACCGGGCGCAAGAAGCCCTCCGCAAACTCAACGCCGAACTGGAACAGCGCGTCGCCGAACGCACCTCGCAGTTGCTTGCCGCCAACAAGGAGCTGGAATCCTTCTCCTACTCGGTCTCGCACGACCTGCGCGCCCCGCTGCGCAGCATTGACGGCTTCAGCCGGATATTACTCGAAGATTATGCTGGGAAGCTGGATAAGGATGGACAAGGAGCGCTTGAGCGGGTGCGCGCCGGTGCCCAGCGCATGGCGCGGCTGATTGACGACCTGCTTAAACTCTCTCGCATCACTCGCGTTGAAATAATCCGCGAGCAGGTCAATCTGAGCGAAATAGCGAATGCAATCCGGGTTGAGTTGGAAACCGTGCAACCGGAACGCCGCGTGGAGTGGGTCATTGCTGAGGGGGTTGCCGCGGAATGTGATCCCACCCTGGTGCGCGCCGTCCTGGAGAACCTGCTCGGCAATGCCTGGAAATTCACCGGCAAGCGGGAGAAGGCGAGGATCGAGTTTGGCGTGATGGCAGAGGGCATAGAGCATAGGGCAAAGAGCGAAGAACCCTCGGCTCTACGCCCTACGCCCTCGGCTGTGTACTTCGTGCGCGACAACGGCGCCGGGTTCGACATGGCCTACGCCGATAAGCTCTTCGGCGCGTTCCAGCGGTTGCATTCCGAGGAGGAATTCCCCGGCACCGGCATTGGCCTGGCGACCGTCCAGCGCATCATCCACCGTCATGGCGGGCGCATCTGGGTCGAAGGCGAGGTGGATAAGGGAGCAACGTTCTATTTCACGCTAAAAGGAGAACCATGATGCCCGACAAGATCATCCTGCTGGTCGAAGACAACCCCGATGACGAAGCGTTAACTCTGCGCGCCCTTAGAAAAAGTCACATTCTGAACAAAATCGTTGTGGCACATGATGGCGTCGAAGCGCTCGATTACCTGTTCGGCGTTGGCATGTACGAGGGTCGCGATACAAGAATACTGCCGCAAGTAATTCTGCTGGACCTGAAATTGCCCAAAATAGACGGTCTGGAGGTGCTGCGTCGCATCCGCGCCGACGAGCGGACGAAACTACTGCCGGTCGTCATCCTCACTTCATCGAAGGAAGAACGGGATATCGTTTCAAGTTACAGTCTCGGCGCCAACAGCTACATTCGCAAGCCGGTGGATTTCGACCAGTTCAGCGATGCCGTGCGTCAATTGGGCCTCTACTGGCTGGTGTTGAACGAATCGCCGTACCCGGAGGGAAGAAGGCATACGGGGTCGCTGCATGCCCGATGACACCCCCGTATTGTCATGCTGAGGCGTTCTGTGCCGACGCAAATCGTATCCAAAGGGTATCCCCTCGTAACGAGGAGACTCTTCGCTGCCCCTTCGCGAAGAACGCTCAGGGCTTCGGCTCAGAGTGACAGAAAGAGGAAATATGCCCACCCCCATCCGTGTCCTGCACATCGAAGACAACGAAGATGACGCCTTCCTCATCCGGCGCGAGCTCGAGCGCGGCGGCTTCGAGTTGGCGGCTTATCAGCGCGTGGAGACCGAGCCAGCCATGCGGGAGGCTATCGAGAAGCCAGATTGGGATCTCCTGATGAGCGATTATCAATTACCAAATTTCAATGGCTTGGAAGCCCTGAAGGTTTTCGGTGAATCCAACCTCGATATTCCCTTCTTCCTCATTTCCGGCGCGATCGGCGAACAAACCGCGGTGGCAGCCATGAAGGCCGGCGCGCACGATTACCTGATGAAGGACGACCTGGCGCGGCTGGCTCCGGCAGTCGAACGCGAGTTGCGCGACGCTGAAACGCGCCGCCAGAAGAGATTGGCCGACGAACGCTTTCGTGCCTTGATCGAGCATACCTCCGACCTGATCCTGGTGCTCAACCCGGACGGAACCGGCCGTTATGTAGGGATGGCACTGGAACGGCTGCTTGGATACAAGGAGGACCAAATGGTGGGAAAAAGCGTCAAGGATTTTATCCATCCCGACGATATGGCTTCAATCGCCAGCGCCATTGCCCTCTGCCTGAGAAAGCCAGAGCCAAAAGGACAGGTCGTGGAACTCCGCGTTCGCCACGCGCATAACGGGTGGCGCACCTTCGAGGCGATTGCCACGAACCTCCTTGACAACCCGGCGGTTGGCGGCATCGTGGTCAATGCCCGCGATATCACCGAGCGCAAGCGCGCCGAGGAACAGATCCGGCGCCAACTCGATCGCCTCGCCGCCCTGCGCACCATTGACCAGACCATTGCCAGCGTCCTCGATCTGCGCCTGATGCTCTCTCTCCTTCTTGACCAGGTGATTGCCCAATTACACGTGGATGCGGCAGACGTGCTGTTGCTCAATCCCCATACCCAGACCCTGGAATACGCTGCCGGGCGCGGCTTTCGCACCAATGCCATCGAGCGCTCACGCCTGCGTCTGGGGGAGGGTCACGCCGGGCGCGTTGCCCTGGAGCGTCGCACAGTCAGTGTTCATGACATGCGTACAGAGAAAGGGATCGTGCGAAGCAACTTGCTGGCTGGAGAAGATTTCGAATTCTATCACGGCGCGCCGCTCATCGCCAAGGGCCAGGTCAAGGGTGTGCTGGAAGTGTTCCTGCGCTCCCACCGCGAACCTGACGATGAATGGCTGAACTTCTTCGAAACCCTGGCCGGGCAGGTAGCCATTGCGGTGGATAATGTCACCCTCTTCGAGGGCTTGCAGCGCGCCAATCTCGAACTCGGCCTGGCTTACGACGCCACCATTGAAGGTTGGTCTCACGCTCTTGACCTGCGCGATAAAGAGACCGAGGGCCACAGCCAGCGCGTCACCGACAAGACAGTGGAAATCGCTCGCGACTTGGGCATGAGCGAAGAACAACTCATCCACGTACGGCGCGGCGCGCTGCTGCACGATATCGGCAAGATGGGCGTGCCGGATGGCATCCTGCTCAAGCCCGGAAAACTAACCGATGAAGAATGGGTCATCATGAGCAAGCACCCCCAATTCGCTTACGATATGCTTGCGCCGATTGCATACTTGCGCCCCGCTCTCGATATTCCTTACTGCCATCACGAAAAATGGGACGGCACCGGCTACCCGCGAGGCCTAAAAGGCGAGCAGATCCCGCTCCCGGCGCGCATCTTTGCCGTGGTGGATGTCTACGATGCTCTCACCTCCGACCGCCCATACAGCAAGGCATGGACGAAGGAGAAGGCGCTGGGATACATCCGCGAGCAGTCCGGCCATCATTTCGATCCCAGAGTCGTGGACGCATTTCTCGGGAAAGTGGCAAACATAGGATAACTATGTTCCCTAACTCATGCGGATTTTGCAGCGCTTGAATGATGAGCTGCCTGGAAGGAGAGAGACTATGACCACCGCGGCTGCAATTACTTATCCCACCATCCTGATCGTCGAAGACCATGAACAAATGCGCACGGCATTGCGTGAACTGCTCGCCCTGGTATTCAAGGGGTGTGCTCTGCTGGAGGCGTCCAGTGGAGAAAGCGCTCTGGCGATCGCTTTCAACCTGGCGCTGGATCTCGTCATGATGGATGTATCCCTGCCAATGATGAGTGGCATCGAGGCGACGCGGCAGATCAAGCGCATCTGCCCAAAGACGCAAGTGGTAATGCTCACCATCCACGAGGAGCCGTGCTATCAGGAGGAAGCCATGGCCGCCGGCGCCAGCGCCTACGTCTTCAAGCGGAAAATTGGCGCCGATTTGATACCCACCTTGGCCACCTTGCTCCATTCTGGCGAGGTCCATATTGCCTCGAGAAGGGCAGAGGGATTCATTCGGAAGTGCAATTGAAAAGGGGTGCTATGACCATCGAGTTCGACGACAAGGGAAAATATTACACCGATGTGGTCAAGAAGGTTGCCATCCCGGCGATCATCCAGACTGCCACCCTGTGCATCCATGGCAATATCCATGCCCGGCCCGATCAGCGGGTAACGGATGTGCTGGATGTTGTTGATAAGTTCCTGGCAGTGACCAACGTAACGGTATATTCACCGGAAGGACAGGTGCTCTACCGCGCCAGGTTCATCAGCGTCCAGCGCTCACAGATCATCTGGATCATTCCCGAGAGCGATCTCCTCGACACGAGCGTCAGGGCAGGTGAGCGATGAGCACAGGCGAGTCTCATACCAGCCCCAGCCTGGGAGGGCCGGAATATGGCCAGCTCAAGTCCTACCTGATGGCAGCCATCAGCCGCGATCTGGAGGCAGCCAATCCGCCAGCGGAGCAGCGTGCCGCCCTTGTTGCCAGGCGGCTGGCGGAGGCCTATGCCCAGATACAATCCCGCCTGCAACTTGCAGAAAATGTCAGACAGGCTCTTTTCCTGGAAATCCAGAATGAGATCCTTGGTTATGGCCCGATCCAGCCGTTGTTGGATGACCCGGCGATCTCGGAGGTGATGGTCAATGGTCCGAAGGACGTGTACATTGAGAAAGAGGGGCGTCTCACCCGGACCAACATTGTCTTCGAAAATAATGACCATGTGCTGCGGATCATCGATCGCATCATCCTGCCCCTCGGCCGGCGCGTGGATGCCGACAGCCCAATGGTGGATGCCCGGCTGCCGGATGGCTCGCGGGTCAACGCCATCATCCCGCCGGTCGCAATAGACGGCCCGTCCATCACCATCCGCAAGTTCGGCAAGGATAAATTGTCCATTAACCAGCTGATCAACTTCGGTTCGATCACCGCGGGCATGGCAGAGTTCCTGCGCGCCTGTGTGATAGGTAAGTTAAGTATTCTCATCTCGGGAGGCACCGGCTCGGGCAAGACCACGCTGCTCAACGTCCTCTCCAGCTTCATCCCGGCAGATGAGCGGATCGTCACCATCGAGGACGCAGCCGAACTGCGTCTCCAGCAGGATCACATCGTGCGCCTGGAAACCAAAGCAGCGAACGTTGAGGAGCGGGGCGCAGTCACGATCCGCGCCTTGGTACGCAACTCGCTGCGTATGCGTCCTGACCGCATCGTGGTCGGCGAGGTGCGCGGCGGCGAGGCTCTGGATATGCTCCAAGCGATGAACACCGGACACGAAGGCTCGCTGACCACCATCCATGCCAACTCGCCGCGAGACGCCATCTCCCGTTTGGAGACGCTGGTGATGATGGCTGGCATGGAACTGCCGCTCAAGACCATCCGTCAGCAGGTTTCCTCGGCGATGGACGTGATCATCCAGCAATCGCGCCTGCGGGATGGCACGCGCAAGGTGGTGGCGATCACGGAAGTGGGTGGCATGGAAGGTGATACGGTGGTGCTGACGGATATCTTTAAATTCGAGCAGACCGGGATTGACGGCGAGGGCAAGGTGCTGGGCCAGCTTAAACCCACGGGGCTCCGCCCGCTCTTCAGCCCGCGCCTGGAAGCAGCCGGCTTCAAGTTGAGCGCAACGATATTCGGCGCCACCCCTGCTGATATCCTGGCGGCCAACCGCCAGCGACGCTGAATTCACGAAGAAAGAAACCTCATCAATGGCCCAACCAAGTCTTACTCCCGAAGTGTGGATTTTCGGTTTTTCGCAACTTATCCATGCGCTGGTGGTTAATACGTTTGGTAGTTCCAAACTCATTTCAGGAGAATACCATGAAAGATTTCAAACCCCTTCTGGGAACCATGCGGCTCCCCTTCGTTATCCTTGCCCCGGCCTGCGTGCTGGTGGGACTGGGCGCCGCACTCTACACCCAGGGCAATGTCAACTGGTTCCACTTTGTTCTGACCCTCATCGGTGGCATCACCTCGCATATCTGTGTTAACGTTTTCAACGAGTATTACGATTTCAAGACCCGCCTCGACGAGAAAACACAAAAGACCCCGTTTAGCGGCGGCAGCGGCACGCTCCAGGCGCACCCCGAACTGGCTCCCGCGGCACTCACCACGGCCATTGTCGCCCTCGCCATCACCGGCCTGATCGGGCTCTACTTTGTTTTTGTGCGTGGCTGGTGGCTCCTGCCGGTGGGCATCCTCGGCCTGGCCCTGCTCTACGCGTACACCGTCTGGATGGCGCGCAACCCGGTACTGTGCCTGCTGGCCCCGGGTCTCGGTTTCGGTACGCTGATGGTCCTCGGCACGAACTTCGCCCTCACTGGTGTCTACTCCTGGACCGCGTTCGTTGCCTCGTTCATCCCCTTCTTCCTTGTCAGCGACCTGCTGCTGCTCAACCAGTTCCCGGATGTTGAAGCCGACCAGACCATTGGCCGCAAGCATTATCCCATCCTGATCGGCCGCCGGAAGAGCGGTTATATCTACATCGCCTTCCTCCTGCTGGCATACTTAGCGATCATCGTGAGTGTCATCCTGCACCTGCTCCCGCTGTTCAGCCTGCTTGCCCTGTTGACCCTGGTGCTGGCAGTACCGGTCATCCGCAATGTGCTGAAAAACTCCGAGAATGTGGCGGCGCTCATTCCCTCGATGGGTCAGAATGTGCTCATCAACTTGCTGACGCCGGTGTTGTTGGCGGTGGGGTTGTTTATCCATTAACCAAGGGTGGATCCCAAAACCCGCCAATCAATGTAGGATAATAGACTTGCCCTTCACTTGCACGCATCCACCTGAAAGGGTTCTTTTCGTGTCCCCCTAAGTTTGGCCATCAGGGGATTTTCGGTTTTACGCTCATGGTCATAGGCCAATCTACCTGATTTTCGGAATGCGCCGGGATGAAATCGCACCGTATTTTGGTCGAGTACCAATATTTCTGATGGTGCGAAATGCTCAACACAATTGATCATTCGCGCCTGGCGCCGGATGGTCCCCATTTCCATCACGACGGCAGTTAGGAATCAGTATCTAAGGGGGCTGGAAGGGTTAAGTATTATAGAGACGTAAATCGCGATCAAGGAAATCTATCATGGAACAAAGTATATTCTGGGCACTATTAGGTTTTATTGCCGGCAGTATCCCTTTTTCTGTCCTGGTTGGTCACATTTTTCTAAGGAAAGACATCCGTCTTTATGGCGATGGAAACCCGGGCGGGACGAACGCTTGGAAGGCCGGCGGATGGCGAATTGGCCTCTTGGCTGCGCTGTTGGATATTTCCAAAGGCTACCTGCCAGTTCATTTTGCTTGCCGATATGGCGTCTCAGGATGGTTTCTCGTCCCAGTTGCCTTAGCCCCAATCCTGGGCCACGCCTTCTCCCCCTTGTTGAAATTTCGCGGTGGGAAAGCCCTGAGTACTTCTGGAGGGGTATGGCTGGCCTTGGCAGGCCCCAAGATATTGATCGTGTATGCCCTGCTGACATTGCCGGTCCTGGCACTGCAAGTTGAACATGCGGTGGCTGCAAACGCCGGCATGCTTTCATTACTCGGTTATACCCTTTGGTTCGACCGCTCCCCCTATCTGGTGGCATTTGCCCTCCTCAATATGGGCGTAGTCGCCTGGAAACACCGCAAGGAACTCAGCTATCCCATCCAACTACGTCCATGGATAACCGATTTGCTTAGGAGAAGCGCATGAGCGACCTTTGGCATACCCATTATTTGGTTGTTGTTATATTTCTATCCCTCGGCCTGGTCACGGCCCTCCTAAATTCCCTGACGATGCGCCGATTCGACCAATTTCCATCCGTGTCCGAATATCCTCGTCTCTCTGTGCTTGTCCCAGCGCGCAATGAAATTCTCAATATCGAATCGTGTGTTACATCCCTTCTCAGCCAGGATTATCCAGCCTTCGAAGTGATCGTTCTCGATGATCATTCGACCGACGGAACTCTCCAGACCTTGAACAGGCTCGCCAAGGGGGAAAGCCGCCTTCGGGTCCTGACCGGTCAGCCTCTGCCTGAGGGCTGGCTGGGAAAGCATTGGGCCTGTCACCAGTTATATCAAGCAGCGACCGGCGACCTGCTGCTGTTCACAGACGCCGATACCCGGCACGCGCCAACGATGTTGCGGGACAGCGTCTCTGCATTATTAAATGGGGGAGCAGATTTGGTTACCGCCTTCCCGCGTAAGGAGGTCATCACTTGGGGCGAACGGCTGATCGTGCCGGTTATCAGCTTCGGCATTTTTTCTTTCTTGCCAATCTACCTTGTCCGTTCTCTGCGTTGGCCCTCTCTCTCGGTAACCATTGGTCAGTTTATGCTTTTTCGTCGAACAGCGTTCGAGACTGTCGGAGGCTATCAGGCCGTTCGCAACCACCTCGTGGACGATGTGTCACTTGGTCGTAACATCATCGCGCATGGGTTCCAATGGCGTCTGCTGGACGGCACCGAGTATGTCACCTGCCGAATGTATCACAGCTTTTCAGAGGCGGTGGGTGGCTTCAGCAAGAATGTGTTTGCCTTCTTTGACTACCGTATCCTTCCTTTTTTCAGCGCGCTGGCGCTAATTGCCTTTGCCTTTCTCGAACCACCACTGGCGCTCATCTCTCGGTGGTTGAATATGCCAATGAGCTCTTTCCCACCCAATCTGGCAACGGTGGCAGTGATCGAATCTTATTTGCTTTGGCAAATCGCTTATCGGCGCTTCAAGTTTCCGGCTTATCTGGTCATTCTCTACCCGTTAAGCTTGGCATTGTTCATTCTGATTGCGTTGCGTTCGTTTGCCCTCGCCCTGACCGGCAATGCCACCTGGAAGGACCGGAGTTTGGATCGCGTGGCCGTGAGATGGTTATAATATCTTAGAGTTTGCTGAAACTCATCCGTGAGCAGTCCGGCAGGAAGTTTGACCCGCAGGTGGTCGCTCATTTCTTCCAGTTATTGGGAGAAGCCCTATGGTGACCTTGATTCCAACCTGTCTTGTCTTGGTGATTGGCAGTTATCTGCTTGGCTCTGTTTCCTCTGCAATTATTGTCACCAGGCTCTGGGTGCGAAAGGATATCCGTACACTTGGAAACCTGAATGCAGGAACGGCGAATGTCGCACGCAGCGTTGGAGTGAAGCCAGCGATCCTGGTTGCGATAGCGGATTTCTCGAAAGGAGCAATCCCTGTGATCGTGGCGCGCATGGTCGGGTTGACCGATATATGCGCGTTGGCCGGAGCGGTAGCGGCAGTGATTGGCCACAGTTTTCCCCTTTACTTCCGCTTTCGGGGCGGCAAGGGGCTGGCTCTCTCGGTCGGAGCGCTGCTGGTGTTCACGCCGCTTGAAACGTTGCTCGTGCTTCCCATTCTGGGATTGGTGTATCTGGTCATCACGGGCAGCGCCGTAACGGGCGCGCTGGTCAGCCTGACCGTCCTTGTCGGATTGAACTTGTGGCGTGGGTACCCGCTATGGGTCGCCTTGGCGCCTCTGGTTTTGCTGGTGACGATGGGGCTGTGCGCCATTCCGCAAGCGATCTATGATTGGCGTCATCGTGAGAACAAGTCAGACTTGCTGGCCTATTGGCTGGCTCCCAAAGACAAGGTTGGTGAAGGCGAAACCATCGCGATCGTCACTGATAGCATCGCCTCTCTTCCTGCTGAAATATGCAGCCGGGATAATGTACATACAGTTCCGCTCGTATTGATACTGCCGGATGGGAATTATCGCGATGGCGTGGATATTGACCCGCGCGAGTATTACCGTTTGTTGCGAGAGGAAAAACTATCTCCCAAGACCTCGGCGCCCTCACCGGGAGAATTTCTTGCGGTTTATAATCGCCTGGCCAGGACATATAAAGCGGGGGTTGTCGTCACTGCCCCAAAAGGACTCACCCAAAGCTGGGATTCCGCCAGGTTGGCAGGTGAGATGGCTGCCAATCAATTCGAAGTATATGTGATTGATAGCGGAGTAGCTGGCCCTGCGCAAGGGTTCATTGCCTTGGCAGCAGCACGCGCCGCGGCCTCCAATGCAAATTTGGAGGCTGTCCTGCAAGTAATCCAAGCTACCCGGGAGAGTGTAGGATTTGTCGGTGTGCTGGATACGCTTAAGTTTCTGGCTGAAGGGGGGCGGGTGGCGGATGCTCGGCAGTGGATAAAGTCAACTTTGCGTGTCTATCCCATCTTATGCATTGCACACGGGCAAATCCGCTTGATTGGGATGGCGCGGACAAAGGCAAAGGCCATCGAGCGGATGATACATTGGCTCAGAACGACATTAAAGAATGACAAGGTTACCCTGGCGTTTTGTCATACGGATGCGCCGGAGGAAGTTGCCCTTCTGACTGCGGAATTGAATGCCAATTTCCACCCAACCGAATCCTTTACCGTTGAATTAACGCCTGTCATTGGGGCGCACACAGGGCCGGGGCTGATCGGCGTTGCTTGGTGGCTACAGGTTGGATGACATTCCCTGGATTTAGGGAAGAAGGAACGCCGGGCTTTATGACGGGACAACCAGGACAGGGCAAGGAGCGTGATGTAGCACTTTCAGGCTCTGGCTGCCGAGCAGGATGCCGCTAAGTGTTCCCAGGCCGCGTGAGCCGATCACGATCAGGTTTACTTGGCGCGTGCTGGCGACTTTCAGGATGGCTTCCGCTGCTGGGCCTTCCAGCACCTCTGTTTTCAAGGCTCCCGGGATCGTTCCAATATCCTGCAGAGCCTTCGTCAATACTTCGCCCGCGGCTTCCATGCGAGCTGATACTGCCTGCTGGAAATTTGGTTCACCCAGGTAGGATGGCACAGGATCGAAAGCGGTAACCACCCATAAATCTGCATAGGTTTGGCGTGCCAGATTTCCTGCCAGCTTGGCAGCCTGGGATGCGTTGTACGAGCCATCTATCGCAACTAAAATGCTCTTGAACATGGCGCACCTCCTCTTCGCTTCTAACAGAAAGCCTCATATAAATTAGTATACACAATACCTTCGCCAATTATTGGTTTGAAACCGGCTGAGAAACCGGGTGAATAGCGCCCAAACGGGCGATTTGCTGGAAGATCTCGGCTAATAAAATGCCATCAGGCTTATTCGGAAGCATTTT
>Ga0172371_10004887_pt1 | contig 20048 bp, 20 predicted proteins | sample Lak12m_FD_114543 | JGI IMG/M metagenome (GOLD analysis project Ga0172371, IMG submission 114543) | Freshwater microbial communities from Kabuno Bay, South-Kivu, Congo - kab_022012_12m | ecosystem: Environmental > Aquatic > Freshwater > Lake | place: Democratic Republic of the Congo: South-Kivu... | reverse complement strand
TATACCTACATTAAGAATGATAATGTTGGGATTAATTGCAAATGATGTAATTTACAATGATGATTCATTAATTAAATTCTTTTCGCATACGTTTTATTCAAAGAAATTCAAAGACATGGATGAGCTAAATTATAAAATTTATAGAGTTTTAGAAGAGATAATTGAATTTGGGTTCGTTAAAATAGAAAAAGATACCATAAAGGCAACAGAGATAGGGAAGAGGGTTTCTGAACTTTACATTGATCCGTTATCTGCACACAACATTATTTCAAAATTAAATGAACTAAAAGGAAATGTTGATAATTACAAACAACTTTTAATGATTTTAGTAAACACTTATGAACTAAAACCTTATTTTAGACCAAATGCTAAATTAAGCGAGCCTTTACAAGAAGAATTACAATCTGAATACAAAGAATTAGGATTAACTTATGAAGAAATTGTGGATGATTGGGAAATGCCTGAGAAATATTTTACTCAAAAAATATTAAATGATTGGATTGATGAAATCTCTGAGCAGGAATTAATTGATAGATATAATATTTTACCTGGAATAATGCACAACAAGATTGTAATTGCGCAATGGATTGCATATGCTATTTCTGAAATCTCTGAAATCTTAAATTATCAAAATGTAAAAAAACTAGCAAACAAATTAGAGAAAAGATTAGAGTTTGGAATAAAGGAAGATCTATTACTTTTAACAGAGTTGCCTGGTATCGGAAGAGTCAGAGCAAGAAAATTAATGCAGCACAACATAAGGACAGTTTTAGATATTAGAAAAGCAGATCAAGCAATACTTGCAAATATTTTAGGAATTAAGGTTGCAGGAAAACTTTTAGATCATCTAAAAATAGAGCACAAACTTCAAACAAAAGACAATGTACAAAAAGGATTGTTTAATTATTAATATCGCACAGATTCTGCCAAATAAACAATAAGGTCAATACCTAACAAAAAAATACCCTTTTTAAACCTGTTGTACTTATTTGTATTATAATTATGTTTACGAAGGAAAATGGAGGCCCTTATATGGAAGAAAATACAAAATTCTATGTAATTGTAGGATTATTTGCAATAGTAATAATTCTATTTGGAGTATTAGTTTTAGCAAAAACGCCTAGCGAAATAAAATTAATACCACAAGAAACTGATAACGATCACGTAATCAGTGTGCAAGGCTATGCTGAAGAAAAAGTAAGCCCAAACGAAGCATACATCTACTTTACAATTGAAACAAAGGCAGAAACTGCTAAAGAAGCACAAACTAAAAATGCAGAAATATGGGATGCTTTGAAAAAACAATTTAACAACAAAGATTATCTAAAGTATCAAACAGAAAGCTATAATGTTTGGCCTGATCAAGAATGGGATGAAAACACAAGAAAAACAATAACTACAGGATATGTAGTTAACAACAGCATCAAAGTTACATTAACAGACATTTCAGAATCTGGAAATATCTTAGATATAATTGTTAAAAGCGGAGTAAACAATGTCAACACAATTTCATTTGGCTTGTCACAAGAAGAACAAAACAAAATAAAGCAAGCTTTGTGGAAAGAAGCTGTTGATGACGCAAAAGATAGAGCAGAAACTGTTGCAAATGCTGCTGGCGCAACTTTGGTTCAAACACCTAAGAGCATAACTTTAAATGAATATAGTTATAACCCATATCCATATTACAGATATGATTATGCTATGGCTGAAAAAGGTTATGATACTCAAGAAGCAGGCAATACAGAAGTTACTCCACAAGAGTTAACTGTATCTGTAAGCTTAAGTTTAGTTTACGAATACTCGTAAGATTTAAGCAAAATAATTAGATGCTACCAATCAAATGGTAGTTCTCTACTTTTTTTATTTTTACTTTTTTCCAATCAAACAGTTTAACTTTTTTGTTCTTTATTATAACTGAAACATAATTCCTAGTTCTTGATAATGTGTTTCCTTTAACATCATACTCGTTTGGATAAACTTCTATTGTTTTACCAACATAACTTTTCAATATCCTAATCGCTTTTGCTCTGCCTAAAACACTCATTCTTCTGCTTCTATCTTTCTTTACTTCTGTTGTTAATTGTTTCATCTTTTGAGCTTCTGTAAACGGCCTAGGCCAAAATTGTGAAACATTCACTATCAAAAATTCTTTGCCTTTGATAAAGTTATATGTTTTCTCAAAATCTTTATCAGACTCGTGAGGAAATCCTACAATTACATCTGTTGCTATTGTTAATTCTTTATATGAGAATTTTTTGTTGATGCTATCAAACAATGAATTCAATTGTTTTAATGTATATGGTCGTTTCATTTCTTTTAAAACAGAATCTGATGCACTTTGAACAGGAATGTGTAAAAACTTATAAAATGCTTTTGTCTTGTCAAAAAACTCTATCAATTCATGTGTATGTTTTTTCAAAAGCCAAGGATTTGCCATTCCAAATCTAAACATTGCTTTTCCTTTGAATTTCTTTTCAATCTCATTAAGCAAATCAATGTACGTTAAACCTATATCATAACCATATGCTCCGTTGTCTTCACAACTTATCCAAAACTCTTTTGCTCCATTTTGTAAATAATACTCTATTCTTGAAATAATATTTTCCAAAGGATAAGACTGAAACAAAGGTTTCGCAAATCTTGTTTTACAAAAGGTGCATTTGCCCAAACATCCTATCAAAGGCTGAATTATAGCAATTCCTTTTGTTTTATAATACAACTTTGTTTTATCAAATCTCTCAAAATCTAGAACATGAATTGGTTTATTAGATTTTGCTATTTTCTTGGCAAGCTCTAAAATCTTATGAACACTATATGGATTTAATAATGAGTATTCTGAATACTTTTTAATAAAACTTGAATCAGATGGTAAACAACCTGCAATTATTATTTTACTTTTTTCTTTTGTCTTTGAGATTTTTTTAACAAAATCCATAATCTTACTTTCTGTTGGGCCCTTTACTGTACAAGTATTAACAATTACAATGTCTGCACCATCAACATCTACTTCTTTCCAATCTGCATCTTGCAAAATGGTTGACATAAAATTAGAATCTGCTTGATTTGCAGCACAACCATAAGTAATTATTGCAAATCTATTTGTTCTTTTCATTGTCTGCACCTAGTTTATCCTTTAGGTAATCTGCGGTATTATTAACAAAGTTATCTTGAATGCTCTTTAATGGTATCTTACTATACAAGAAATACAAAAGACCAACTATCGCAAACAGCCAAATGTTAAATATTCTTTCAATTAATGCAGCAGTTATTGCCAATGGTTCTGCAATTCCATAATCTTTCATTAAAAATGCAAAGGTAAACTCAAATGCGCCAAACCCCCCAGGCAACATTGATGCATTTCCAACAATATGTGAAATTGTCCAAACTGCTGCAACAGTTATCAAAGGTAAATGTATACCTAACATTATCAAAACCAAATACATTTTTGCAATTGCAACGATATAACAAAGAATTGTTAACATAGTTCCAACAACTATAATACTCTTTTTGACTGTTAAAAACTGATATGCTTGATCAAGAAGATGCTTTTTCAAATAATCTGCACCTTTGTAAAAATAGTTAAATCCAAATACATTTTTTAAAGAGGTAAAATTTGTATAAAAGAAATAGAATATATAAAAAACACTTAATGAAATAATTACCATTAATGAAAGTTTCCATAAAAGTGCTTTATCTGCAAGTATTATCGCTGCAATAATTCCATAAATTACCATTGCTATTGAATCAATTAGATTATCAAATATTATTGCCAATAAAGACACATTAAATTTTGCCTTAAAATAATGTTTTGTCAAAAGCAATCGCAGATATTCCCCAAAAGGTCTGGGCGGAACAACTCTTCCAAATGCATATCCTGTCAAATAACCAAAAAATGTTTTGAAAGATCTATCAATATCAAAAAACATTCTAAACCTTTCAGAATACAAAAAGATTTCTACAATTGATAAACCTAAAAGAATAAAAAAATACTTTACATCAAGATATAAAACAGCATTTACAAAATTGTTAAAATCTACTTTGTACAAAACAAATCCGAGCAACACAAATGTTATAATGGTTAAAAGTATTGTTTTCTTTGATGAAAATATAGGTAACTTTGAAAGCTTCTCTTTCAAACTATCATTATTTTGTTTTACCAAAAAGGATCAGCCTCAACTAAACAAGAGTTTTACTCTATGCTTTGATAATGTAGGTAAATTCTTGAAAATACTTTTGAAATCCAAAACCCCAAACCTTGGATTGTAATAATGTAACATGTCATTCTTCTCTATTTCGTTCGCGCCCCAGAAAACCTTTGCAAGCTTGTTTTGTTCTTTGTATTCCTTCAAATATGGTTGAACTAATTTCTCATAATTTTCTGCATTACCCGTCATTAACTTATGATAATACATCTTGAATTCATTTGCAAAATCAAGGTTTGGTGAAATCCAATCCATATTAAGGTTATTTGTAATTCCTAATGCTCTTCCGCCTAAATAAATATCTCCTTTTTGTGCAACAACATTAGGATTAAATATTGGGATTTTCTCCTCAGCTTTGGTAACTAACTCCAAATCAAAATCTTTCAACACCCTTTCTAACTCTTTTTCCAAGTTTTCACCAAACATACTAAGGTGTGCATGTTCTGGTGCAAAATTTGATATCCACCCATATCCGTCTTTGAAAAAGAAAATAGTTAAATGCGTTTTTGGGTTTTTTCGTTTAACTGTTGCATAAAGGTGTGTTTTTTGTTTGATGTCATTTCCAAGTTTGTTGCTCAGTTCTATATCTTCAAAATTCAAAACATACCTAGATTTGTGTAATACGCCTCTACTTGCAACCTTTATGAAAACATTCTCGCCATGCTTGTCAATAAATGAAGTATCTTCATAATATTCTATTTTTCGTCTTACGTCTCCAAAGAGTTGATTTTTGTAAATACCCATATCAACAAGCTTTGTGTAAGTATCAAAAAATCTAGAATTGTTGTTTATATCAATAACTTCAACATACGTAACATTTTTTATTAGTCCAAGCCTATACTTAATTCCAAGCTTATCAAGTAAGACATCATCTGCCAAACAATATTCTGCACCATAATCAAACTTTTGATTGGTAATTAATGTTACTTTCCAGCCAAGATCCTTCAAAAGCTTTGCATAATACAAGCTAATTAAATCATTTCCTATTATTAGATAACTCATTACATCACATATGATAAGGTTATTTATAATATATGTCGAAGAATGATCTTTTTATACTTTTCGGTATATTCATATTTTTTGGCACAAAAATAAGGATTATGAAAAATCCTTAGAAATAGCATTCAGAATATTGCACAAATATACCTAAGAGGTTAAGAGTTCGAAATGATTAATTTAAAATTGTCAAGAGTTTATATGTTTTATAGTAACGTGAGTGACCAAAATGATTGAACTTCAAGCCAGCGAAAAAGAGCCAGGTTACTTTATCCGTCTCGTTTTATCATTGTCTATACTTACTAAAACCCCAGTCAAGATAGATAATATCAGAGAGAAAGAAGAACAAAAGGGATTAACAAAATCTGATGTAATGTACATCAAGCTATTTTCACAAATGAGCAATGCAAAATTAAAAAATGTTGACAAAGGAAAAACCTCTTTTACTTTTGAACCAAGTGAAGAACACCCAAATTGTCAAACCCTTGTTATTAATTTGAGCTTTCCTGCATTAGTCCCATTGTTTTTACCCTATCTAATGTTTATCTATCAAAATAAGAACTGTAAGGTCAGAATTAATGGCCCCACAAACAGAGAAAAGAAGATCACTATTGATTACATAAAAGATGTTATTTGTCCATTGTTAAATGAGATAAACGTAAAACAAAGAATTGACATTACAAAAAGAGGATATTACCAAGATTCTGGTTCAATAATTTTGAATACTAAAGAAACAAAAGAAATTTTGCCATTAGAACTTTTGAAACAAGGAGAGATTGACAGAATTAGAGCAATTGTTCATTCATATGGTTATAATGATGCAATTAATGAATACATGTTAGATGGCGCACAAAAAAGATTAAAGTTGGAAAATATAAAAATTAGCGCAATTGAAAATACTCATGTTGAGAACAGAGAAAAATACAAAGGTTATGGTATTGATTTGTTTGCAATACATGGAAATATTGTTTTGGGAGCAAATTACACCAGTATTAAAAAACAAGCATCACAAGTTGGCAAAGAGGCTGCAGATAGGTTAATTAGTACGATTGCTAGAAAATTACCTTTGGATAAACATGCGTCAAACATAATAATACCATTCTTGTGCTTTGCAAAGGGTAAATCAAAGCTTTTGGTAAACAAAAATGATGATTTTATTGCTATAGGAACTGATATTTGTACAAAGATGTTAGGTACTGAGTTCAAAATGACAGATGTTGATGAAGACAAAATGATCTTAGAAATCATCCCAAAAACCAATAAATAAGCTTTTTAAAGTTTCCCCTTGATATTATATATACTTATTCTAAAGATCTACTCAAAGGCTTACAATATTACGTAAGTTTCTTGTGATAGGCTCTAGATTTTCAAAAACTCACATTTATTTTGTATAAAAATAGTAAGTAGGAGGTTTCGGGTGAACCTCCACCTAAGGAACCTTAGGTTCCTTGGGTCGGTGCCAAAGTAGCTCAGTTGGTTAGAGCGCCAGACTCATAAGATATTATGAGTAATGAGATCGATCATTAGAGCGATCAATGATTATATTGATTACTCTCTGGGTAATCTGGAGGTCGGGTGTTCAAGTCTCCCCTTTGGCATGTCCCTTTTTCTAAACCGAAAAATTGACACCAAAAAAACTTATGTTATTTACTGTTCTTTGGGTAAGCTAATTCTTTTGTTGTGTAACATTTTTATTTGTTTGCTAGTTTTATTCTATATGGTTAATGAAGTTCGTTTTGTTGGAGAAGTTTGTAAAACTTGTCAAGGGCACATGGACATAAAAACAAGAAACGCTTTGTTGGAAGCATCATTATTTCTTGCTAAAGAATTAGATTTTGATGTGGCTAATGTAAACCAAGCTATTACAAAAATGCCACACGAAATATTTATCACTAGGGACGATATAACGGGAAAAATAATAGGTGTTGCAGCTTTAGAAAAAGATCCAAAAGAAGAAATGAATTGGTTGACCTATCTTGCTATAGAGCAAGAATATAGAGGCCTAAAAATTGGCAAATTTGTAATGGAAGGTGTGAAACAATTGTCTGGAAATAAAGCAATAGGTTTATCATTTGTACCATCCAAAACAAGAACTAAATTTTATGAATCATGTGGTTTTAGAATAATGAAACCACCACACGGCCAACACAAAGCAATTTATCGACCAAGATAAATTCTAGCATCTACAACAATTGCTTTCTTATCTATTTTAATTGGATTAATATCCAATGTGTCTATTTTATGATTATTTGTAATATTTTGTATTTTTAACATTGCATTAATTAGAAGATTTTTGTTAATTCTCGCAACTGTAACTTGATTTCTCAAATCTAAGATCATTTCATTTGCATCTTTTTTTGTAATTGGAAGTTTTCTAAACACAACATCTTTCAATGCTTCAGCGTTTCTTCCACCAATACCTAGCATCATTAAGTAGCCAAACTTTTTATCATTTTTTATTCCTAAAATAAACTCTTCACCTAAAACTTCATTCTGAGCAATTAAATATTTTGCATTTAAAGCCTTAAAACGCCTCTTAATTAGAAGAGTTTGCTTTTTCAAATGCTTTGCATCATTAATTCTAAATATTGCCCCAGATTTAACTTTATGCACTGCTAAAGAAGACATTATCTTAATGTAAGCAGGAAACTTGTTAATCAAATTAAGTTTATCTAAAGAAAGTTTCTGACTTTTAACAGTAGTTAGATATTTTGAAACTAATTCTTCAGACTTATATTCATCAAGTATTTTAACCATCATTATCACTAAAGGATCATACCTGTAGAATAGATAATGGTAAAATATAAAAATTAGATACAAACTCAACTGGAACTATTGATTAAGATTTAACAAATGTTTTTGCATCAGTTGCTGCTCTTTGAGATGACTTCATAATAGCCTCACCTGATAAATCTACTGGCTTTCCTTCAATAACACAAGCTGTTACCTTTCCAAAGTCTTTCATCAAGTTATCAACTGCTTCTCCACGTTTTGCACTGTTATCAGTAACAGGAGCTCTTGTAATTAGCGCATTGCTCTCGTTTGGCAAATCAGCTACAGATCTTCTTCTTGACAATAATTCATATACCATATAAATTGAGACTAATGTCAGAGTTATACTTGAAATAGATTCCATGTTCAATAATGCTGCTACAAAGACTATTGATAACACTATTACTATCGCTTTCATATATTCTTCACTTTATAGGTTATGGAGCCTATCTCCGATCACATTCCGCCACCGCCGCCTAACCCCTTTAAGAGATCAGCGTATTGGTCATTTGGATTATATGAATCCTGTGATCCTTCTTTGTTAAGTATCATATACAATACGACACCGCCAGCTGCCACGTATATAGAATACTGTTCATACTGCGTGCCCTTTATTATATATAATAAGGACATAATAGCCAAAACTATTATAAAGGTTTTCATGTTTTTACCCACAATTAGTAGGACTCCCCCCACCAACAACATCAACCAGTAGAGGTTGTATTGCATTGCAAGCATCATAACCAGTAAACAGACCACAAACATGAAAAGGTCCATATTTACACCTTAAACATCTCTTTACCGTATGTTGTAAATAGGTAAAATCCTAAAACAAGCCAAATCAGGTCAGGATGTTGGTAAAATATCAAAATCATAATAATTAGGGCAAACAATACTGCTGCTCTTACATCTGCAAGCTTTCCCTTTCCCCAAGCGTATATGGTGATCGCAAAGTAAAGGAATAATGCAAGCCAAATATCTCCTTTAAGTGTTCCTAATTCTACTGTGAACAATAATATACTGCCTAACATAGAGATCCCTAACATATATTAAAACAAGAGATTTATATAAAAAGTTATGCTTTATCAAAAAACACAACCATAATGACCAATGCCAAAGTCATTTCTTCCTTAGCCCTGATGAAATAAGCATTTTGTCTTTTTGTGCTTTCTTTTCTTTTTCTGTTTTACATTTTTTGCAATCCCAATCAGAAATGATTCCATCCTTTATGTGATAAACGTTGTCTGCATGTTCTATCAAATCTGGATTGTGTGTTACTATAACGAATGTTTTATTTTCTTCATCTCTAAGCCTTAATATCAAATCTATTATGCTTTTACTTGTAACTGAATCCAAATTTCCTGTTGGTTCATCTGCATAAACAATCTCTGGATTATTAATCAAGGCTCTAGCAATACTCACTCTTTGCCTTTCTCCACCTGAAAGTTCATTTGGTTTGTGGTTTATTCTGTGTTTTAATCCAACCTCATCAATTATTCTCATTGCCCTCTCTTTTATTTTACCATCATGACCATCTGGAATTGTTGGAATTAACACATTCTCCAAAATATCCAAAGTTGGAATTAAGTTAAAAGATTGAAAAACAAATCCTAAGTAATAACGCCTAAACATTGACAAGCTATAATCATCCATTTGATCAATTTCTTGATTTTTTATGTAAACTTCGCCTGAAGTTGGATGATCTAATGCACCCAAAATATTAAGCAAGGTAGATTTTCCGCTACCTGATGGCCCAAGTATCATTACTATTTCACCTTTCTCGACCCTAAGGTTTATACCTCTAAGGGCACTTACTTCAATTTCCCCAAGCTTATAAGTCTTGTGTACATCTTCAACCTTAATAATTTCCAAATAACCACCAAATAGTATATATAAGAAATCAGTTAAGTTTATATAGATTTTATCATTCTTATTTTTATCTAACACAAAACACATTCACGGGGGTTATTTCATGCGTAATTTATTTGTATCATTATTATTTTCGTTAGTATTATTTTGTTCATTCGCATCTGCTGAACTAAACGATTATTATTACATTTTGAGTGTTAGTGAAACATCTGTCTATCCTACAACAATTTATCCAAATAGCGAGGTAAGTCTTAATTTAACTTTAGAAAATATTTCTGATGCAACTAACGCAACAGACGTAAGTATAGAAATTAATCCAAATACAAATTATTTTAATGAAATAAAATCTACAGATGCCTTAAGTGTAATTAAAAATCGCCAAACAGGAACGTTATCTTTAAGATTCAAAGTAAAAAATGATACCCCTGGAGGATATTATGCAATACCTTACAGTATAAAATACCAAAGAGGCGGAGAATTTGTTGTTATTGATTCACAAACTTCAGTAACTGTCACAAATTATGATAAATTAAATTTAGTTTTAACAAGCTATCCTACTGCAAAAAAATATTTAGATGAAAATGTTTCAATTTCAGGATATGTAAAAAATGAAGGTAACACTACCTTAAAAGGAATCTCTATCAATACAGACTTTGGAACTGAGAAATTAATTCCACTTGGCGAAGTAACACAATTCATTGGAGATTTAGAACCTGGAATGAAAAAGGATTATTCAATTAGTTTGATTATACCAAAAACTGCAGATATTGGCGTTTATGATATTAACATAACTGCTTCTGATGTTCTTGGAAATGATGATTTAGAGAGAGTTTCTTTTATTGTAGAAGATAAACCAACACTTATTGTATCATCAATTGATAAAGCATTAGAACAAAATCAAAAATATTTAATGCAAGGATCACACTTTTCATTATCAATACAATTAGAAAACATTTCGAAATCAAGAGCGAAATCTGTTACAATGGCAATATTAGAAACAACTACAGATATTGAAGGATCAACAATTGCCTATGTTGGTTCAGTTGATGCTGACGATTCAGGCGCAGGTGTTTTCGATCTTTATATAACACCTACTGCAAAAACCGGAGACCAAAGATTAACTGTTGAAATTACATATTTGGATGAATATGATGTTGAACACAGTTTTACAAAAGATGTTTCATTGTTTGTTGATAACGCACCAAAAAGTAATGCCTCAATATTCTATGTGATACTTGTAATCATATTGTTAGGAATTGGATATTATGTTTATAGTAAATATTCAAAAAGATCAACAATAAAAAAGATACAATGATTAGATGATTAAATTTGTTAAGCTTGCATTCCTGAATAATTACCGTAGAATAAGTAGAACTATTCTTGCAGTAATAGGAATTATGATTGGAATTGCAGCACTTATTGTTTTAGTTTCTGTTGTTGATGGCATGTACAAAAACATGTCTGATACAATAAGTCAAATGCAAGGATTAATGGTTTACAAAGCTGATATTTACAGCCCTGTATTTGGTACGTTAGATAGCTCTTATGAGTCAAAACTAAAATCTGTTCAAGGTGTTGACAAAGTAATTCCTGAAATGATGCACGTTATTGGAGAAATTGACAATAAGAAAACAACTTTTGGTGGTCCAGGAAATACTCCTGTGCTTATTGGCACAAAACCATCTGATTTCAAATATTCAACGTATGGCACCATGACCAAAAAAATAATAAAAGGTTCAAAGCTAATTGATTCTGACAAAGGAAGAGTTCTGATATCTGACAAAATGGCAGATGATTTAAAAAAGACTGTTGGTTCAAGAATTAGATTTGATGGAAAAAACCTAACTGTAAAAGGAATATTTGAAGCAGACTCAAGCTTTGCAGATAAAATATTCATTACAACACCCGATGAAATCAGAGATATTTATGACATCCCTGCAGACCAAGTAGGCTTCTTTACAGTTTTACCTCTGAATGCTTCAGAAACAACAAAGTTAAAAAGTATTATCGAGTTTAGATTTGATGATTTACAAGCAAGAATCTCTCAAGAACTAATTGATCAGATTGGAGGTATCTTAAACAATCTTAAAATGTTGGTTATAATAGTATCAATTGTTGCTGCGATTGTTGCAGGTATTGGAGTTATTAACACAATGTTAATGTCAGTAATGGAAAGAACAAAAGAAATTGGAACTTTGAAATCTGTTGGTTGGACTAGAGAAAATATAATTACATTAATTTTGTTAGAATCAGTATTTGTTGGAATTATTGGAGGAGTTTTAGGTTTACTTTTAGGATATGCTGGAAGTTATTATATTGTAGAAGTTATTGGATTTCCATCTTTCATAACATTTGCAACTGCGGCAAAGAGCTTTGCGTTTGCATTTTTTATAGGTCTGGTTGGCGGAATATACCCTGCATACATTGCATCAAAACAAGACCCAGTAGAAGCATTAAGAGTAGAATAATCTTAATGTTAATCTTAATCTAATTTTATAAATAAATTTACTTACTCAAAAAAGTTTTTGTATTTCTTTGTGTATTCTAGAATCAGTTTTATTTCATCTTCCTTTGTTAAATATTGTGTGTTAACAATTAAATCGAAAACATTCCAATCTTTTGTAATATCAAATGTATACTTCTGCAAATAAACTAATTTTGATTCTGCGTCTTTTGCTTTAACTATTTGTTTGGCACCATCCAAATCAACCTTATCTCTGATCATTACTCTTTTAACTCTTACATCGTATGGCGCAGTTAACAAAATTCTTAATGCTTCTTCTTTGTAAAGCCAAGGCATGGTCCAAGAATCTAATACAAAATCATCTTCGTTATCAACGATATCCATTAAATGTTTATCAAACTTCTCATCTAAATTAGATTTTAATCTTTTCTCAATTGCTTCTTTTCCCCTAACTTCATGATAACCATCAGATCGAACATTCATCCCGGTAAATTCTTTAAGGAGCCACGAACATTCATAATACTTTAGCCCCAATTTACTTGCAAGTTCTTTTGCAATTGTGTTTTTTCCAGTACCTGTTAATCCGGAAATAAAAACCTTCACGCTGATCCCTCTAAAGTATTTGCTGTTCGATTCTGCTTTACTGCAACTGTTGTAATTCCCAATCTGTTCTTACTAATTCCAATTAGTGAATCTGCCATATCAACAGATTCTGGATTGTGGCTAATCATTATTATTTGGCCATTGTTAGCTAACTTTTTAAGATACGCCATAACCTTTTCTGTATTCTTATAATCTAATGCTGCGTCTATTTCATCAAACAAATAGAATGGTGCTGGCTCAAACTCAACAATACTTAAAACAAATGCAATTGTTGTTAATGACTTTTCACCACCAGACAATGAACTTAATACACGTTCATGACTTCCTCTCTTAATAAGGATCTGCATTCCTGCAATATCTAAATTCTTGTCTGTTAATGATAGATCTATATCTCCCAAACCAAATTCTTTTGTAATTCTTTTGAAATTAGCTCTAAGTTTGGTGTAATACCCCATAAATATTTTTTCTTTTTCTAAACTTATTTTATCAATGTCTTTGGATACTTCCTCTCTTTCAACATCAAGTATATCCATTTTCTGTTTTATTTCGTTGTATTTATCAAATATTTCTTGGTAATCTGCAATTGCTTTTAGATTTACACTTCCCAAACCCTCTAACTCAGTTTTAACCTCTAAAATATATTCTCTCAATTCAGATATTCCTTTGTTTTCATAGTCATCCAAAGACTCGAAATCAATATCTTTGTTTTTGTTAAATTCAACAAATGATTTTACTTCATCTATCTTATCATTTAATTGTTTTTCCTTAATAAATATTGATTCTCTAATATGGTCTTTGTCTGCCTCGCCCTTAACTATAAAATCATTCAATCTATTTTTCTCATTTTTTGCATCAGACAAATTATTTTCAACAATCTCACATTCTTTTTTCTTTCCTAAAACCCTTGACTCAAACTCTTGTTTCTCTTTAATCAAATCTTTTACAACTTTCTGTTGTGTTTCAAATTCTTTTGTCAACTTTATCGTTATTTTTTCTAACTCATTTATTTTTTCGTTTGATTTCTTATGGTCATTATGTAATGCTGTTTGTTTTTCTTCAATTCTTGCAGATTCTATTTTTACGATGTTAATTTCTGATTCCAATTTTGATTTATGGTCAAGAAGTTCAAGATATTTTGAAAGATTTTGGACATCTGCAACACTTATCTTACCTGAAAGTGCATCTTTTTCAAACTCTAATTTTTCAATTTCTTTAATGATTTTTGTTTTATCTTCTATTTTTTCCTCAATAACATAGCTTCTTTTTTCTTTTTCTAAAAATTCTAATCTCTTTTTCAACTGTGTAAGATTTGCATCTTTGTTTCTTATGTTGCTTTCAAGATTTATTTTAGTTTCTGAAAGTTTTGATATTGAATACTCTAATTCCATTAACTTATTCTTTAATTGTACATATTCTTTTTCTGCCTTTTCAAATTCTCTTTGTTTTGCATTAACTTCTGTTTTTAGTTTAGCAATTTTGCCTTCAGGTAAAACATTCTTTATTATAACTTTCTTAGAATAATCTTCATTTCCCTTAAATAAGAACACAAATGTTCCAAACTCATTCTTTTCTTCTTTCTTAGAAACAAACGAATCTATTTCTTTATCATCACTTACAAAAATAGGTTCTTGCAACTTAAAATCCAAACTTCCCAAAGTTTTGATCTCTTGTTCATATTTAACAACACCATTTTCTAATTCACGTCTTTTATCGAATATATGCTCATGTTGTGTCTGCAGTTCTGACTTCTCTTTTTCCTTTTGTTCTAGTTCGTGCAATATCGAATTAAATTGGACAGTAAGATCCTTACTATCCTTAGATATCATTTCATTTATTGCGATTATTTCTTTATCAACATCTTTTAATCTTAATTCAGTATCCTTCCTTATTGCTTCTGCAACTTCAATACGTCTCAAACTATCTTTGCTATTTGTCAATTTTGATTCGATATCTTGTAATCTTTGTTTTATTTCTTTATTTTGTTTTTCCTGTGATGAAACTTTTTGTTTTAGCGCATCCAAATTTCCATACTTTTTTGTTTCTGATTCAATCTCATTCAACTGTTTTTCTAAAGATTTTTGTTTTGAGATTAAAACTTGTTCTTCTTTCTCTAATTCTGATTTTAGTTTACTAAAGTTTTGTAATAATTGTTTTGCTTCTTGATAAGCATTTTGTTTTTCTTCTAATTCATTTCTTAAATTTTGCTCTTTATAATTTTCAACACTAAATTTACTATCTATATTCGAAAAATCTTTGGTCTGTTTTTCATATTCTTCCATTTTCTTTTTCAAATCTTCTTCCAATTTCCCTATCAATTTAATTTGGTCTGCTATTTTTTTACTAGATTCTACAAGTTCATTTTCAAGGTTAGACAATCTTGTTGTCAAAGATGCTGCATCTTTCTGTAACTGTCTCTTTTCTTTCTTTAATATTGTTGCTTCAGTCAAAAGTTTTTGCCTATCTAAATACAAGTATCTCTCAGCAGAAGATTTTTCTTTCTCCAACTTATCAAGCCATTCTTTACGTTCGTTAAGAACTAATTTCACTTCATTTATTTTTTCATTTACTTTTTCAAGATTCTTTAACGCTTTTTGTTTTTGTTCATCAAATTTTGAAATATTTGCAATCTCATCAATGTACTTTCTTCTTTCAAGATCTCCCATTTCCACAATCTTCTTTACATCATCCTGTAAAACTATGTTGTGGCCATCACATCTTACTTTGTATTCTTGTAAAAATGCTGAAATTGCTTCCAATGTTGTTCTTTTACCATTTAATCTAAAAACCGACGCCCCATCTGTTACATATCTTTCTATTGTAGTATTATCATCAAATGTCAATTTAACTCTTGCAAATTCTGCATTCATTCCTTTGTGTATTAACTCATTTATGCTCTTATAACGTAGAGTTTTTGGTGAGTTATTACCCAATGCAAAAACCATTGAGTCGAAAACATTACTTTTACCTGATCCATTTGATCCAGTAATAACTGTCAAACCCTTATCAAACTTGAAACTCTGTTCATGAAAAGATTTAAAGTCATTAAGTTCTACTTCTTTGATATACATCTTAGTCACTGTTCCTTAAAATTATTTATTTGTTATAAATGCAAGAAGCCAAAACGCAAATACTGCATCAACAAATGCAGCAATTATTACTTCCAACGCTAAAATAATTAGTTCGTTGCTTGTCAAATAGTATAAGAATATGCTGTTGCCCAATAACCAACTAACCACTTGATAAATTATTGCAAATACTAACATTATAAAAAATATTGAAAAATATTTACCCTCGGTCTTATTCCAAGAATCCACAAATGCATCCTTTACTTTCTCATTGTCATCAACAAGATAAACTGGTAAGTAAATCCATCTAGGTAAAAGTACTATTGCCAAAATTAACACAATCAAGTAATATATTGACCCAACAACAACATTAAACGAAAGTAAGATGCCAATAAGCACAATTATAAAAAATACAAAGTAAAATGAGAACATTAATCCAAATACCTTTAATGCACCAGAAAATACACTTTTTTTTGCCTTTCTTGTCTTATTTAACAACATATTCAAAGTTATTGTTGCAACTAAAGAAGATGCAAACATTATTATCAAAACGCATAAAACAAACAAAAGGACTTCGAAAAACGCAGTCTTTAATAGATATGCAATTGTAAAAAATGTATTTCCAGGAACTACAAAAAATAACAAAAGCTGAGAATACCAATCTGTAACAAAAAGGCTAAATAAACCTATTGGAATGAGTAAAACAAACAATAACAAGAAAGCTAATGGACTTTCTATAAACTTTTTGAATGCTGAAATCGCGTTTAATAACATAAAAATACACCCCTTCCGCCAGAATTGTCTGAAACGCCCTCTAAGGCCTTATTTTCGATTTTATAATCATCAACAGATACTTTGCTAAGCAAAAAACAAACAAATATAAACTCTTCTCTCCACTATATATCTACTAGTTTATATATATACGACTTAAAATATATAAATCTGTTGTTTGTCGAATTATGATATTATAAGGTGAGACTATGCACGTACCAAAGGAAATTAAATTATATTGTAAGCATTGTAAAAAACACACTGCTCACAAACTTAAGATGTTTAAACCGGGAGCTACAAGAAGTGTTGCTGCAGGACAAAGGAAGTTCATACAAAAGAGCAAGCACGGATATGGTGGAAAGAACGAGTACATTACATTGAAAAAGAAGCAGACAAAGAAACCAACATTTGTCGCAGCATGCCCAGTATGTAACAAAAAGCAATATTATGTAATTCCAAAAAGAATGAAGAAGATTGAATTCAAACAGTAGCCTTTTAGACAAAAGGCTGCAATTCATCCAAAACTTACATTGTTTTGTACGGATTTATATAGGAATTGTTATGATTGACTTTTCTAAAGAATTTGCAGAGATAAAAACCGTTTTGGAAAACATAAAAAAAGGCGAACAAGCCCTTATAATTGCGCACAGCGATGCAGATGGTATTACTTCTGCATATGTGCTTTCCAGAATTCTTGAGAAATATGGTTTAGAGTATAGAAAAGATTACAACACTTGGCTTGCAGAAAATGCAACAAGAAGTTTTATTAAGGAAGATGAAAAAACAAGAAATCTAATTAACAAAAACCAATATGTGTTCTTTGTTGATTACTCATTAGAAGATTATTCATTTATCAAAGGTGTTTCTTGCACAATTGATCATCATAAAATCGAATCAAAAGCAAAAATCCAAATTAATCCCGCGGGACAAGTTGAATCATTAAAAGTACCTTCTGCATCTGCATTGGTTTATGCACTTTATGATTATTTATTTGGAGAAGATGAACTTGTAAAAAAGATTGCATTTATTGGAGCATTGGGAGATCTGATGGTTTTTAATTCATTACCATACTTAAAAACAAACGAAAATGATGAAGATTTCTTTGTGCAAAGATTGCCACAAATAACTTATTATCAAATGTCAAATATATTTAACCTAAAGAATGTAGATAAGAAAAATGATACTGTAATTTATGAATATATGCTTGAATCTCTAAAAGGTTCTGTAATGCCATTATTATTTTTACCTAATGAATTTAAATCAAAAATAGAAAAAGTAAAAAAAGCAGAAGTTGTTGCAATTAAAAAAGCACTTGATAGAGTTGTAAAATATGAAGAACAAAAAATTGTAATATTAGAAACAAACAAGGCATTAGAACCATATTTCGAAAGATTAAAAAGTGTAATGCACGCATTGTTTCCAAGATATTCTACATTTACAATTACAAAACTTCCTAACAAGTTAGGATATAGGTTTTCTGCAAGGTCACAAAAAAATATCGATTTAGTAAAGTTTGTTGAATATTTGAAAACAAAAATTCCTGATTTAAGAGGGGGCGGACATCCATTTGCTGCAGGATTTTTCTGTAAGCCAAAGCAATTAAAGAAAGTTAAAAAAGAGATAATAGAAAATGCAAATAATTTTCCTAGAACTAACTAAAAGTTGTTGAAAAATAAAATATATAGAAATTTACATAAAAAAGAATACGTAAACTAAAATTCCTAAAACTATTAGAAGCGCAGTTAAACCACCGCCACCACTCTTTGGTGCAGCTCCTTCGCCTTGTTGTCTTGCCTTCATTTCTTCTTCTGTTTCTTCTCGTTCTTTTCTTCTTATTTCTTCTTCCTCAAGCGCTCTACGCTTTGCTTCTTCATCTTGATGTTCACCAAATTTATCACTCATTCTGAATTTCTCAGGTTTTCCTTCACCTACTGCATCTATGGGCTCATGTTCTCCAGCTTGCATCATATGTCTAAATAGGGCTTCATGCACTCTAGGATCTACTTCTGCACCTGGCATTTGCATTCTTTTTCCCGTCTTTCCCTTTCTAGCCATAAATCTCATTCTCTCTGCCGGAGTAAGAACTCTTTCAGGACTCATACAATAGAAAAAGAAGTAAAAGAATTAAAAATAGATATGGGGTTGGAGGGATTTGCAAGTTCAAGTTTTTGCTCACAGAAAGCTCGCTAAAACATTAAACAGGGCCTCACATCCTCACAAATGTTCAACAACGAGTTCAAATCCCGAAAATAAAAAAAGATGGGGTTGGAGGGATTTGAACCCTCGACACATAGGTCTTCAGCCTATTGCTCTTCCGGGCTGAGCTACAACCCCTCGGCCACGCGGAAACCTAGGTTTCCTCATGGTGACGTTCCCACTGATCCTTCCTAACGCTACAATCTGTTAATTTCCTCTAAAGATTTTCTTTGATAAAAGATCAACTTCCTCTTTTGTTAATCTCTTCTGGATTTCTCTAGAATACATTTGTACTCTTTGTGCTAATTCAATCAATCCATCTTGTAATTCATACATTGAAATATCAAATCTTGTTGGCGACAATACTTCAATTGATGATGGTGTGTAAAACATTATTATGTGAAGTAATGTTCTAAAATCTTTTGCAGTAAAAGTAACATCTAAATATCCAAAATATGAATTATCTTGAGCAATTATATCTGATGTTTTTACATCGTAAATTGTAATGCCCGGCTCTCTTTCTAAAAGTTCTTTCATTCTTGTTAAATGTAATTTGACAACATCTTCAACTAATCCTTCTAAATCAATTATCATTTGGATTTTTAATCTGAAACTGTCTTTGTCTGCGATTTCTTTTCTTCTCTTCAATTCTTTTAAAATATAATCATCAAGTCTATACTTAGTTGGAAAATCATCTGTTTTTTTAACTATGTTTAATTTCATCATGTTGTTTAATTCTTTTGTTGTGACATCAAATCCAATTCCCAACAATTCTGTTATTTCTTCTGTTGTTTTTGGTCCTGAATTTAACAATACAACAATCTTACGCTGTGTTTCGCTAATACGCATCATCTTAATCAACCTGAAACTTTAGTTTTCTATTAAACTTTCACTTTACCTTCACATTTGCCTTTATATATATAATAAAAAGAGTACTATATTATAGAAAGAATATGTTTTTAAAGTTTAGCTATTTCTATATAGTAGCTTACATGATTAGAGATTTTGATAAGAGGTGTTGTTATGTTTAATAGTAAAGGACAGGCATTTAGCGTATTTCAGCTATTAATTGCTGCTGTTGTTGCATTAGCAATTTTAGGTTTATTAATG
>Ga0172371_10004885_pt1 | contig 20051 bp, 24 predicted proteins | sample Lak12m_FD_114543 | JGI IMG/M metagenome (GOLD analysis project Ga0172371, IMG submission 114543) | Freshwater microbial communities from Kabuno Bay, South-Kivu, Congo - kab_022012_12m | ecosystem: Environmental > Aquatic > Freshwater > Lake | place: Democratic Republic of the Congo: South-Kivu... | reverse complement strand
TGAACGCGCCGGTCTGGTTTCGGGACCCGTTGGCCTGGCAGCAGCTCGTCTCGTGGACGCTCTTGATCCTCTCGCTCATCCCGCTGGCGCTCGGTCTGCGGCAACTGCGGCAGGCGCGGCGGGCCGAGCAGGAGCGGCCGGATGCGGCCCTCCTGGCATTCGAGAAGACGGCGGAGCTGGTGACGACCGGCGTCTACCGGTATATCCGCCACCCCATGTACAGTTCGCTGCTCCTGCTGGCGTGGGGCGTCTTCTGGAAAGCGCCGTCGTGGTCGGCCGCGGCGCTGGTCGCCGCCGCCACCGCCTGCCTGATCGCGACCGCCAGGACCGAAGAGCGGGAGAACGTGCGCTTCTTTGGGGCGGCCTACGCCGCCTACATGCGACAGACCAGGATGTTCATCCCGTTCCTGTTCTGACGCTGCCAAAAGCGCAGGTGCAACTGTCGCCGGATCGCCGGGCGCCGCGCGGCTGGTGCTCCTGGGCGCGGCCGCGCTGTTGACCTACATCAAGGTCGTGGAGCAGCGGGAGATGGTCGCCCGCTTCGGCGAGGCGTACCTGGCCTATCGCCGCCGCGTGCCGTGCATCATCCCCAGGCTGCGCAGGCGTAGCTAAGGGGTGCGGTTTCGGTATGCGAAGACCTGTCAGGTTTCATGATGTCTGTGAATTGCCGAAAGAATGAATTTCGAAACTTGACAGGTCTCCAGATCCTCGCAGAGCCCAAGCCCCCCATGAAAGGAGCGCATGGAAGTCCTGATCAGGAACGAACGTGCAGAGGACACCCGGGCTGTTGAAGAGGTGACCAGAGAAGCCTTCTGGAACCTCTATGTTCCGGGCTGCAGCGAGCACTACATCGCCCATACGCTGCGCAAGCACAGAGATTTCATCGCCGAGCTGGACTATGTCGCGCTCGTCGCCGGACGGGTCGTCGGCAACATCATGTACACCCGGGCCGGCCTCGCTAATGACGCGGGCGAGAGCCTGGACATCGCATCGTTCGGCCCCCTGAGCGTGCACCCTGAATTCCAGAGGATGGGCATCGGCTCCCGGCTGATCCGGCATTCGCTGCCTGCCGCTCAAAGGCTGGGATTCGGGGTTGTCGCCATCTACGGGGACCCCCACAATTACTGCAAGCACGGCTTCAGGAACGGCAAGGACCTCGGCATTAGCGACAGTAACGGGGATTATCCCCACGGACTGCTGGCCCTGGAATTGGCGCCGGGCGTGCTGACGGGACGGCAGTGGCGGCTGCAGATCAGCCCGGCGTATGAATGCAGCGAGAGCGAGGTGGAGGCATTCGACAGAGAGTTCCCGCCCAAAGAGAAGGGATACCGCACCAGCCAGGAGATATTCGCCATCGCGGTGCGCTCCTTCTTGAGATAGGACGCCTGAGCGAAGAAACAAGCATCATGACTCACCCCATCACCGAACTGATCAAGCAGCGGTATTCGAGCCGCGCTTACGTCAAGGCGCTGATCGCGCCGGAGCAGGCCGGATCGTTGGCCGCCTGCGCCGCAGCGGTGAGGGCCGGGTCGTTGGGTGCGCCGCTCCGCTTCACGCTGGTGGCCGCCGCAGCGGGGGACAGCCGGACGCTGCGGGCTTGCGGCAGGGCCACCAAACGTTAACACAGGCGCCTTGGCCGGGTCCGGGGCTGGCGATCTCGACCCGGCCGCCGTAAGCCGTGACAATCGACCGGACCAACGCCAACCCCAGCCCCGTGCCGGGCACCGTGCGCGAGCGGGACTTGTCGCCCCGGTAGAAACGCTCGAAAACGTGCGGCAGGTCAGCTGCCGGGATCCCCTGGCCGGTGTCGGCGATGCAGCTCAGGACGCCGTCTTCCGAAAGGGAAATCTCCCAAGCGATCTGGCCGCCGGCGGGCGTGAATTTGAGGGCGTTGTCCAACAGGTTGCGGAACACCACCGTGAGGTGGCTGAGGCCGGCGCACACCGGCACGGGCTGGCCGGCAGACGTGATGGAGAGGGCCACGCCCTTCGCGCTGGCCAGGGGCTCGATCTGGCTGCACAGGCCGGCAGCCAGGCGGTTCAGATCGATTTCCTCGCTGGCCAGTTCGGCCCGCCCGGCATCAAAGCGCGAGAGCAGCGACAGGTCCTCCACAAGATCTCCCATACGGACCAGCTCATCGTCCAGTTCTGCGACGTAGCGCTCGGCCGTCTCGCGGTCCAGACTCTCGTAACGCAGCGCCTCGGTCCGCAAGCGCATGGCCGTGAGCGGCGTGCGCAGCTCATGGGCTGCGTTGCGGGCGAAGGCGCGCTGTTCTTCGAGCATCTTCTCCACCTCGCCGGCCATCTGGTTGAAAGCACGGGCGACATCCCCGACCTCGTCCGAACCGGGATTCGGCACCCGGTACGCCAGATCACCATGCGCCAGCCGCAGCGCCGAATCGCGCAGCCGGAACAGCGGACGGGTGATCGAACGCCCCAACCAGACGGCCGCTCCGATGGACAGGCATAAGAGCACCAGGAAGGCGAGCCCAAGCGTCACCCAGCGTTGGCGCACCATGGTCTCGACGCTGGCTGCGGGAACGGCAAGCTGCAGCAGGCCGACGACGGGGGCGCCGTTGTAGACGACCGGCGAGCCGACATAGATGGTCTCAATGCCGGCCTCGTTTTTGCGCTCGGCAACGCCGACCTGCCCGCCGAGCGCAGCCCCCATCTCCGGCATGCTTGCGAAGTCATCCTGTCCCCTGAGCGTGGCCGCGCCCGGCCGGGGATCGCTGGGTAGGAAGAGCGTCAGCGTGCCGTCCACCTGCCCCGAAAAGCGCTGCATCAAGCCGTCAAGCTGCTCGGCGCTCATGCGCTCCAGGCTGGCGCCGTCGGCCGCGTCGCCAAGCTGCTGGCCGATCAGCGCAAGCTCGTCCTTCAGGTGCTGCACCTGCTGGCCTTGCATCGTGGTGCTGAGCTGATCGGCTGCCGCGCTGATCTGGCCGGCGGCCAGCAGAGTGAGGACGGCAAAGCCGGCGAGGATGATGGCGCCGTAGGCCAGCAGCAGCCGCGTGCGGATGCTTGCGAGCCACGGCTTCATGACTGGCCTCCGGGAACGAAACGATAGCCGACGCTGCGCACGGTCTGCACGTAGCGCGGCGCGCTCGGGTCGTCCTCAAGTTTCTCGCGCAGCCAACGAATGTGCACTTCCAACGTGCGCATGTCGCCCAGCCACTCGGTGCCCCAAACCTTGTCGAAGATCTCGGCGCGGCTCACCACCTCACCGGCCCGGCTGACCAGCAGGCTCAACAACTCGAACTCCTTGTAGCGCAGCTCCAGCTGGCGGTCGTCTTTCCACACCTGCCGGCGCTCGAGGTCGATGCTCAGGCCGGCCAGCGTCAGAACGTGCTTCTGGTTGGCCTGGACGGTGTCGAAATCCACCCGCCGCAGCAGCGCCTTGATGCGGGCCACCAGCTCACGCGTGCTGAACGGTTTGGTCACGTAGTCGTCGGCGCCCAGTTCCAGGCCCAGCACCCGGTCGATCTCGTCGTTGAGCGCGGTCAGCATCAGGATGGGCACCACGCTGTTCCGCCGGATGGCTTTGCAAACGGCCCAGCCATCCATGCCGGGCAGCATGATGTCGAGCACCACCAGGTCCGGCGCCTGGCTCTGTACGAGCTGCAGACCAGACGGGCCGTCGCCGGCGTGGTGAACCTTGTAGCCCAGGCTTGTCAGGGTCCGAACCAGCGGCCCGGAGATCAGCGGGTCATCCTCAATCAAGGCAACGGTGGCCATCTTTCACTCCTCACTGTGGGACCAGTATCGCGCAGTTTCGAACGAAACGCACGGGCGCCTGGGGAGCTTCTCAGACCTTCAGAACCCCAGGAGCTTCTTGATCCAGGTCTGCGCCAGCCAGATGAGCAGGGGCAGGAGGATCACCGAGGTGAAGCCGGCCAGGGTCCCCGCCTGCCAGGGCCAGGTGGACAGGCCGGCGATCACGGAGCGCTCGACCTGCAGCGCATCCATGACCTGCTTCAGCCGGCCCAGGTCGTGGTCGGCCTGGCCATCCACAGCCTCGTGCATCTGGGTGAAGATGCCTTGCAGCCGGTTGAGCACGCCTGATTGCAGGCGCTCCTTCTCAGCCTCCATGGCCGCGTGCATGTGCAGCAGGGTGTAGCAGAAGGCGATAATGATCACTAAGAGCCCCAGGCCCGTGACGATCAGCCAGGCGGGGCTGCGCCAGGCCGCGGGGGAGAGCAAGGCGTTGGGATAGCTCAGCAGAAGCCAGCCGGCCAGGATGCGGGCAGTCAGGCCGGAGAAGGCGTACAGCGAGCGATGGTTGAAGAGGTCCAGCCGGTCGGCATAGGAATAGATGCGGCCGATCAGCCAGAGTTTGCGCGCCAGATCGTACATCAAGATGCCCACCACGCCGAAGGTCAGGCTGGGGACGATCGCTGCGAGGATCACGGCCCCCGGCGCTTGCGCGAAGAGCGCCACCTGGCCGCTCCCCAACAGATAGTTGCCGGTGAGCGCCGCGATCATGGTCAGCAGCGCACAGGCGAGCGCGGGCAGGGTGGGGGTTGCGGTGAGCTCGGCTTCCAGCCACCGGAAGCGTTCTGGCTCGAGATGAAGCGCCGGTGCGAAGGCTGCGAGGGCCTGCCGTGAGCCGTGCCGCACGTATTGCATCAGAGCCAGGCTGTACGCGATGACGTAGCCGTTCAAGATCGTGTCCAGGTTGAGAGGCCAGAAGGGGCCACCGGTGCTCAGCGCCAGGAGCGCCTGGAAGAGTATGACGGCTGCGAGGCCCACGCCCAGGCAGAAGAGGAGGTAGGGCCCGGGCAGGCGGTCCATCCACCGCAGCAGGCTGTTCAGCCAGTCGCACCGCGACGCGGCCGCGGGTGATAGGAATTCGGGCGGAGCGGCAGGCGCCCCGGCCTGATCGGTGAGATCGGAAACGTCCATGGTCATGACTCCCGAAAAGCTGCGAGATGATAACACATGCAGCATACTCCCGGCCGCGCTCCCCGTGGTTATCTGGGGCTTAAGTATCCTTAAATGGCGCTTAAAGCGTAGTCCCTGCAGACAAGGACCTTACCCCCCGTCGTACTCCGGCCCGCAGATTTAAGGGCCGCTTAAGGATATTTGAGCCGCAGATAACCACGCAAAGTCATTGCGAGAGTATACTGCGATCATCAGAGGTCACGCAACAAACAAGACAGGGAGAGGAAAGGAATGTCTCGTCGAATCAATCGGTACCCGATCGCTTTCGGTTTGCTTCTGCTGCTCACGGCGAGCCTGATCGCCGGTTGTGCGGGAGCCGCGGCGCCGGCCGTTACGGCGGCGCCCTCAGCCACAGCCAACGTGGTCGCGGCGCAGGCTGCACCCACGGCAGCCGTCGCAGCCACGCAACCTTCACCAACAACCGCCGCAACGGCAGAACCTGCGCCCACGGCGGCGAAAACGGCTGCCCCGGCCACGGCCGCGGCGTCGCCGGCAACCCAGGGTTCCACCACCGACGCCACGCCAGGCGGCAGCAAGGCGCTTGCCTTCAACAATGCAGCCTGGCACTACGATTCAGCTAATAACGTCTACTGGCAGATCGGCGTGCAGTACGTGGCGAAGCCGGAGACTACCGACTACGAGAGCCTCGGCATTTACGTTCCCGGCGCCTACCTGACGGCGACGGCCAACGGCGATGGCACCTTCACCGCCAAGATCAATCCGCAGGGCGCCGTCAACGGCTATTCGGCGCAGACCGCACCGTTGGTGATCCCGGTGGAGACGCCCGCCTATTCAGCCGCCCAGGCGCCGACCGCGTTCAACTACGACTCGGTGGCCAGTTATCTCAAGGCCGGCTTCATCTTCGTGCAAGCGGGGATGCGCGGCAAACAGAACGGCTACGATGCCAGCGGCAAGCTGGTCTACAGCGGCGGCGCGCCCTGGGGGGTGACGGATCTCAAGGCGGCCGTCCGCTACCTGCGGTACAACAAGGCGGTACTCCCCGGCAACACCGATAGCGTCTTCGTGTTCGGCATGAGCGGCGGCGGAGCACAAACCGCGGTGATGGGCGCATCCGGAGACAGCAAGCTCTACACTCCGTACCTCGAGTCCATCGGCGCGGCGATGGTCGACGCCAAAGGCCAACCCATCAGCGACGCGGTTACCGGGGCCATGGCCTGGTGCCCGATCACGAGCCTGGACTATGCCGACGCGGCCTACGAGTGGAACATGGGCCAGTATGCCACCACCGGCACACGCGCGAGCGGGACCTTCACGGCCGCACTGTCGGCCGACCTGGCCAAGGCCTTCCCCAGCTACATCAACCAGCTTGGCCTGAAGGACGGGACAGGCAAGGCGCTGACCCTGCAGACCTCGGCCACGGGGATCTACGCGGCGGGCAGCTACTATGACTACCTGGTCGGCACCGTCCAGCAGTCGCTGAACAACTTTCTCGTGGATACGAAGTTCCCGTATACGCAGACCACGGGTGGTTTCCCGGGTGGGATGCCGCCTGGGGGCAGGCCGCTGGGCGGCACCCCGCCGGCAGGTGGTCCACCCCCTGGCGGCACGCCGCCGGCCGGGGCGCAGCCCGGGGCGGGGCCCCAGGCGGGAGCCGCCACTTCGACGACCTACCAGACTGTCCAGGAATACATGGCGGCGTTGAACAAGGATGCCCAGTGGGTTACGTACGATGCGGCGACCAACACCGCCAAGGTGACCAGCCTGGCGGGCTTCATAAACAGCCAGAAGAATCCCTCCAAGAGCGTAGCGGCGTTTGACAGCCTGAGCCGCGGCCAGCCGGAAAACGATGCGTTCGGCAACGATGCGAGCGACGCCCTGCACTTCGACGCCGTGCTGACGCAGCTCCTGTCGGCCAACCAGGCGACGTACGCCAACGCGTCCGGTTGGGACGCCGCTTACCCTGCCGCCTACGCGACCGACTTGCAGGCGCTCGATAAGTTAGGAAACAGCATCGCGTACCGGATGAATGCGTACAACCCCATGTACTACCTGCTGCCCTACTACCAGGGCTACCAGACCTCGACCGTTGCGCCGTACTGGCGCATCCGGACGGGGATCCAGCAAGGCGATACCGCAAGCACGGTCGAAATGAACCTGGCGCTGGCGCTCCAAAGCTACAGCGGCGTCAAGAACGTGGATTTCGCGACGGTCTGGGGCCAGGCCCACACGATGGCCGAACGCACCGGAAACTCGACCGATAACTTCATCGCCTGGGTTTCTGGCATCGCGCAGAAGTAAATCATCAGATGAGGAGTGAGAAGAAAATGAAAGCGCACGTCGAATGGATCGCCCGGATTCTGTTGGCGATCGCCCTGTTCACATCGCTGGCCGCCTGCGCGGCCCCACAGCCGGTCGCGCCGGCAGCCACTGCCGCGCCTGCCGGCAACCAACCCGTCGCAGCCGCCCCGACAACGGCGAGCGCCGCAGGCGCCATGCCCGCCCTTCCCGCAGGCCAGCAGCCTCCGGCGGGCGGCATGCCCGGTGGCTCGGGCGCGTCCTTGGATGCCTCCGCCGCCAAACAGAAATTCACCGACATCGCTTACGCCAATCAGTCGGCGAGCCAGAAACTGGATATCTACCTGCCCGACGGGAACGGCCCCTTCCCGGTGATCGTGGCCATCCACGGCGGCGGGTTCGCCATGGGCGACAAGACGGCCGGCGACGTCCAGCCCATGATGTCGGCCCTGGCGCGCGGCTACGCCGTGGTCTCTGTCGGCTACCGGCTCAGCAGCGAGGCCGTGTTCCCCGCCGCCGTCGAGGATGTGAAGGCCGCCGTGCGCTTCCTGCGGGCCAACGCCGCACAATACAAGCTGAACACGGACAAGATGGCAGCCTGGGGCGGCTCGGCCGGCGGCAACCTGGCGGCCATGCTGGGCACTTCCGGCGATGTCAAGGAATTCCAGAACGCGCAATTGGGGAACACCGGCCAGTCGGACAAAGTGCAGGCGGTCGTCGCCTGGTACCCGCCGATCAACTTCCTGACCATGGACGATCAGTTCAAGGCCAGCGGCATCAACGGCCAGGCGCACAGCACGGCTGACTCGTTCGAGTCGAAATACCTCGGCCAACTGATCACCCAGGCGCCGGACCTGGTCAAGCAGGCCGATCCCGAAACGTACATCACAGCCGACGATCCCCCGTTCTTCATCCAGGCCGGCTCGGCCGATAGCAGCGTGCCGACGCAGCAGTCGACTGACTTTGCGGCCAACCTGCAGAAGGTGCTGGGCAAGGACAAGGTGTCGCTGGAAATCCTCCAGGGCGCCAATCACCTGGACCCGGCGTTCGAGACGGCAGCCAACCTCAAGAAGGTGCTCGACTGGCTGGACACGGTGCTCAAATAACCGGGTAATCGGCGCAAGCCGGGCAATAACAGCGAGGCAAAGCCTTCCGGCACCCTGTCCAAGGTGGTGTCGGAAGGCTTCGCCGCTTCAGTCTCCGCGTCTCCGTGCGCCTCCTTGTTGCACAGAACAGACGCTGACCGGTACAATGATTGTCCTGCCGCAACCGTACCGTCATCGCGGGCCTCGGCATAGGCGCTCCAGAGCATCAATGCAACAGCGCTGTATCAAGTGAGCAGTTGCGGCAGCCACTACGCCGACCCAGACCAGAATGCGCCCGGGATGGACGTTTCCGCCTGCTTCCGCATGCGTCGGACCAGAAAGACCCTCATCTGCAGGCCGAAGCCCACGAGCAAGGCTTCAGGAGCAAAGGCCGCCAATCCGACGGCGATTTTGCCATCTGCCCCTCCCATCCCGGCCCCTCCCCTCCACGAAACCCAAGTACCGACGAAGACGGCGAAGACGAGGATAAGGTTGCCGGTGAGCAGCGCCACCGGCCAGGCGATTACGAACAGTGGAATGGTCAGCCAGTTGGAGACATATCGCGTGCGACAGTCCTGCCAGGCGCAGGGCAGCAACCAGGCGGTCATAAGAACGCAACGGGCCAGGGGGTCAGCCAGGCAGCTCATAATCTACTGAGCTGTCAGTTCGCACGCTGTTCACCTCCCAGTCGGACAATCCGGTGTGTCAGCATGTGATTCATCGAATTACCGGCTACGAGGTCGGCTACCTCAAGCCCGAGCTGATCGCCGACACCGCCGCCGAGTTCCTGCGGCTGCTGCGCGACCGCAACAACCGCATGATCTGGGGCGCGATGCTGGCGCTGGCAACCATCGCGCCGCTGCGCGCCAGCGAGCTGTACCAGCAGCGCCAACGCATCCAGGACGCGCTGGCCGAAGGCTCCATCATCACGGTGGACAACGGCATCAAGGTCCTGGCCGCGGTCGCAGCCGCGGACGATGCCTACCGGGCCGAGCTGCTCCCCTACCTGTTCCATCACCTCCAGACCTGCCGGCCGAAGGACGTGCCGCAGCACGCGGAGGTGATCGTGACGGCCGTAGATGCTGCGCATGCCGACGCGTTCATCGCCGTGCTGGAACGCCGGCTGGCGAACATGTCGGCCAGCCAGGCGACCCGGGTGCAGCGGGTGATCGCGCAGGCCCGCCAGGTGACGAGGGAAACGGGAGGATAAGCATGCCGGAGGGATCCATGTCCGCCGCAAGCAAAGCAGCATGGCTCTCACTGGCTGGCGTCACGGCGTCCGCCTACCTGATCTGGATTCGCCCCTGGCAGTTGCGCTGGGGGGCGACCGCTGCAGAGGTCAGCCGGCCCATGCCGGGCGATGCGTTCGTCGCCCGGCCGCACTTCAATGCCACCCGGGCCATCACCGTGCAGGCCGGCCCGGAGCATATCTGGCCCTGGCTGCTGCAGATGGGCCTCGGCCGCGCCGGCTGGTACAGCTACGACCTGATCGACAACCTGGGGCGTCCGAGTGCGCGCCGCATCCGGCCCGAATATCAGGAGCCGCGGGCCGGCGCCCTGGTGCCGATGAGTCCGGTGGGCGAGTTCGGGGTCACCATCCGTGCTTTTGAGCCGCGCCAGTGGCTGCTGTGGGATGACCAGGGCCAGGGCAAGATGACCTGGGTCTGGGGGCTGTATCCGGTGGACGAGAAAACCACGCGCCTGGTCTCCCGCGTCCGGATGCGTTATGACTGGTTGTCGCCAACGCTGCTCTTCAACTTGTTGCTGGACGTAGGCGACATCGTCATGATGCGCAAGTGCTTGCTCGGCATCCAGGAGCGCGCTGAGGCGCTGGCCCGGAATCCGGAATACGACGCGAAAAGGCCTGCCGAGTGAAGGAATCAGAGAATGCCCATACGCGAAAGTGAACGTATTGACCCGACTCCCGCGCCGCAGCACGCGGGCCTGCGACCGCGCTTGCTCGCCTTTGCGCTGGACTACCTCGTGATCGCAGCCTACGCGCTTGTGTTGGCCGCAGTGACCTTGCTGGTTGCGAATCCGCTGCGCAGCAGCCTGGCGGTCCTGCTGGCAACGCCCGCCTCCCGCGATGCCGTGGCGTTCGTGACCATCGTCCTGCCGGTGATCCTCTACTTCGCCCTGGGGGAAGGCTCGGCCCGGCAAGGCACGTGGGGCAAACGCCGGCTGGGGCTGCGCGTGACCGGGTTGGACGGCGGGCAATTGCCGTTGAGCCGCGCGCTTGTCCGCTCGGCCGTGAAGTTCCTGCCCTGGCAGATCGCCCACACCTGCCTGTTTCACTACCCCGGTTGGCCCCTGGCGCCGGCCGCGCCGCCGGCCTGGGTGATCGTGGGCTTCGCCCTGGTATGGCTGCTGGTGCTCAGCTACCTGGCGATGTTGGGATTCAGCCAGTCCCATCGAACGCCTTACGACCGGCTGGCCGGGTCGCAGGTATTGGTCAGGGTTCGGCAAGCAGACTACCCATCCCAAGAAAGGAAGACACCATCATGAAACCTATCTACTGGATCCCCCTCTTGGCGTTGCTCGGCGGCATCCTCGGCTATGCCATTTTTCGGGCAACCGGCTGGCTGGGCGCCACGACCGGCGTGATCGTCGGCGCCCTGATCGGCGCGCTGCTCTACAGCCGCGGCAGTCAGGGCCGTGGTCCGGTAGGATAGGCGTTGGTTAGTGAAGGGGCAGCAATGCCCGATGCCGCAAGAGAGCAGATGGTAGTCGCATCAGCCTGACTGCACGTTACGTGCTCTTGGTCGTCGCCGCCCCGAACCGCGCCTGAATCCGCCGCGCCAGGAAGGTCAGCCAGGGAGACGGCTGCTTCTTGTCGGCGAACGACCAGCCCCGCCACGCCTGGTACATCGAGCCGGCGGTGTAGCGGCCGGCGGCGTCCGCCTGCGCGGTGATTGCCGCAACCATCTCCGCGAAGCGGGGATCGGCATGGACGAAGGGATAGCGGCTGAGCACCTCGGCCACGTGCAGGATGTCGTACCAGACGAAGGGGTACTTGAGCTTGCGGAAGTCGCTGCCCATGCCGAAGAGATAGTACTTGACCTCCGCCCGGCGCGCCCAGTGGCCCAGCAGCATCTCAACGCCCCATCGCGCCGCCGGGCTGTCGAGCAACTCCGGGACGAGTGAAAGCGCCTTCAGCGCATAAACGTTGGCGATGGGGCAGGGATCGGTCTTGCGGCCCGGCCCGCGGAACCGGCCCAGCTCCGGCCCGCAGCGGCAGCGCCAGCCGGTCTCGTCAACGACGTTCACCAGGTGCGCTACGGCCGCCTGCACACCAGGCTCCTGCCCCAGGCCCAACGCCAGCAGCACGTAGAGCAGCGTCGGCGCATCGCACAAGGCCCAACTCCAGGTATCCTGGCCCGTCCCGCCGAACGCGGGCGCGACGTTGAGCAGGCTCTGCAGCGCGCCGTCGGGAGCTTGATGCGCCAGCACGGCCTCGGCCGCGCGATCCAGGCCCGGATCGGCCGCAGTCAGCCCGAAGTCGGCCAGCGTGCTCAGTGCGTAGAGCGGATGGCCCGCGTCGTTGTGGCGCAGGATGGCGCGGCCTGGCCACGTCGCAGCCAGGGCGATCAGGCTCTGCACCTGCCCATGGGCCAGCAGCGCGGCGCGCGCGGCGCGCACCTCGGCATCATCTTCTGGCCGGCCGAGCAGGTCGCGCAGCGTGCGGTAGCGCGTCCAGGGTTCCGCCGAGTCCAGCAGCCACTGGATCACTACGGTGTTCATCGTCCTTTCCAGGTGATATAATACAACATAGGTAACTATATCGGCAATGTCACATTCCCATAAAGCAGTTGGTTGACCGACCGTAGCGTCCGTCCAGCAGTAGGCCGCTCATCTGGAGGCGCTCGCCGTGAGGCCAGACCGCCCGGAAATGAATTTCCGGGCTAACGAGCGGCGCCCGCTGAAGCAGGCTGGATCGGTCGGCGTTCTTTTCAGCCCTGTTCACAGGGCGCTGCTCAGATAGCCCGGTCGATTTATCGCCGGGCGGCCTGGCCTGGCGCGAATGTGACATTGCCGATCTATTCAGCCGTAGCGGAGCGTCCTGAGCGCAGCCCGCTGGTTTTCGCGGGTGTAGTCGAAGGATGCGGAGCGATCTTGGCGCAATGGCCGCGTCCTTCGACTGCGCACGGCAAACAACGCCGTGCTCCGCTCAGGATGCTTACATCGCGATAGAGGCTGAATAGTTACCAACATAGAAACCGTATGCCAAACATCGTCATCCAATCGCTCACCGCCGCCAACCAGGCCGACCGCAACCACTGCGACAACTCGTTCACCTGCCGCAGCGTCATGCCGGGGACGCGCGAGATCGCCCTGTTCTGGTACTTGCTGTTCTGAAGGAGCCTATGCACTCATGCCACCAGCCCAACACTATCCCGAACCCACCGTCGGCGCGCTGATCTTCGATCCGGCGGGCCGGCTGTTCTTGATGCAGTCTCACAAGTGGGGCGGCCGGTACGTCGTGCCTGGCGGCCACGTCGAGCTGGGCGAGACGCTGGAAGCCGCGGTGCGCCGCGAGGTGGCCGAGGAGACCGGTCTCAGCATCCGTGACATCCGGTTCGTCTGCACCCAGGAGTTCATCTACGACCCGGCCTTCTGGCGGCCGCGACACTTCATCTTCTTCGACTACGCCTGCCGCACCGATCAGACCGAGGTCAGCCTGAACGACGAGGCGGAGGAATACGTCTGGGCCACCGTGGACGAGGCGCTGCGTCTGCCCATCGAGCCCTACACGGAGAAGGCGATCCGTGCGTATCTGGCGCAGCAGGCCGACATCGGGTTGTGCCCTACATGAACTTCAGTCAAACCGGTGTACTATCCGTGCCGTATTAATCCTATACTTAGCTTCGCGTTCACGCGCTTATTCCTTGACCTGAAGGAGCTTCTTGATGACCGGACAGGACAGACCGCTCATCGTGCAGCCCGGCGCAGGCCCGGAGCTGCAGGCGTTCGGAAATACGCTTTCGGTGCTGCTCAGCGGCGAGCAAACGAACCAGGTTCTCTCAGTGATGATCGAAACCACACCGCCGGGCGGCGGGCCGCCGCTGCACGTGCACAGCAACGAAGATGAGATCTTCCTGGTGATTGAAGGCCGCATCAGCTACTACGCGGCAGGCTCTTGGACCGAGGTAGGCGCCGGCGGGGCCGTTTACCTGCCCAGGGGCGCGGCGCACTGCTATCGCAACATCGGCGCGACTCCCAGCCGTCATTGGATCATCACGGCACCAGCGGGCTTCGAGCAGTTCTTCGCGGATTGTGCGGAGGAGTTCGCCCGGCCCGGGGAACCAGACCAGGAGCGCATCGTTGCCATCCACCACCAGCACGGGATTGAGCTGCTCGGTGAGCCGGGGGGGTGATGAGAACGCGATGAACCCACTGCTGCTTGATCTGCCGACCGAGTTTTCTGCCGGGCGCCTCCTGCTGCGCGGTTACCGGCCCGGCGACGCCGCCATGTATTACCGCATGCTGCGTGCAAACTGGGATCACCTCTACGAATTCTTGCCCGCCCGTCTGATGGCCGTACAAAGTGAAGACGATGCCGAAGCCGTGATCCGGCAGGTCGCGGCAGACTGGGTTGCGCGCGATCCGCTCATCTTCGGGGTTTGGGAAAAGGCCACCGGCACGTACGTGGGCGAGACCTACCTGGCTAATGCCGATTGGCATGTGCCGCGGATTGAGGTGGGGTACTTCATCGTCCAGGCCAGCACCGGTCAGGGCTATGCGACCGAGGCCGCCCGCGCCGCCATCCGGTTCGCCTTTGAGCAGCTGCGTGTTCTGCGTGTTGAGCTGCGCTGTACGGCCGATAACGCGGCAAGCTGGCGCGTTGCCGAGCATTGCGGATTCACCCTTGAGGGACGCTTTCGCCAAAGCCACCGCAAGAAGGATGGCGCAGTCGTTGACATGCTGTGGTACGGGCTGCTGCTTTCGGAATGGCAGACCTCTCATCGCCCGGCCGATACCGTTGGACAAGCCGGCCGGAGTTGAGTCACATGCTTGACCTGAAGCGCCGCCGCGCGGCGCCGGCTGCCGGCATCATCGCCGCTCTCTGGCTGGGCGGCGCGATCCTGCTGGCAGCCGCCGCACACCGCGCGGCTGGCGAGCTGATCTTCGCGCCGCGTTTTGCCAGCCCGGATGCGGCCAAGATCGTGCGGGCCTACTTCACCGCGCGGCAGTTCGGCTGCCGGGCGCTCAGCGAACGCGCGCTCGCGCCGGACGTCCGGGCACAGCTCCACGCGCCGAACACCGTGCATCCGCTCATTGACGACCCCTTCCTGGCGCGTGACCTGGTCGTGTCCGCGCCGCGGGCGATTCGCACGTACCTGGCGTAGCAGGCTGAGAGGTAGCGCTGCCTCAAGAACTCGAGCCTGAGCTGGGCTGATGTCGAGATTCGGATTCTTCCCGAGATTTCTTCCCATGTGATCCGGGTGAATTCCCTCTATGTCCCCATGATCGTTGGTGTTAGCATGAGATCATCAAACGATGGCACGACCGCCACCCATAAAGGAGATCTCTGCAAATGCAAAACACATCTTTGGCCCGCAAAGCGGGTGTCGTTGGTATGGTTGCCGCCGGCCTATGGATCGTCAGCGTGATCATGCAATACAGCTTCGGTCTTTTCAATCCCGACGGCAGCCCGCTCCGGATCGCGCATCAACTGCTCGCCGTGGCAGCCCTTGCCGGCATGGTTGTCGGCTTTCTGGGCTTGATCTGGAGCGGCGCGGTCCAAAGCCGCCTGGGAAAGACGGGCGTGTATCTTTACGCCATCGGCTACGGCCTGATTATCGTCGCCGGCCTGGCCGGACTGCTGCTGCAGGGCCAAGACAGCCCCGTCTTCATGCTCTACCCGCTTGGCGGCATCCTGTACGACTTGGGCGCCTTGTTGGCTGGGATCGCAGTGATCACCGCCAAACGCTGGACTGGCTGGCAGAGGTTCATGCCCCTGATGAGCTTCCTGGTCATCTTCTTCGCGGTCAACCTGCCCAACTTCTTGGGCGTGACTGACGGGCCAGGCATGATCGGTGAGTTGCTCATGGGGGCCTGCTGGTTCGGCGTGGCGCTGGCCGTGTGCACAACCCAGGCCAAAGGCGCCGCCCTACAATCGTCGCCAGTTACCGGCTAAACTTGACATTCGGATGTTTTGCCGTTAGCTTTCCCTATCGCCAACGCGTTCTCGGGGATGCTTGATTCTCTATGAACGGTTCATCGACTCCTGCACGTTCTGGCTTCACACCCGCTGGTTGGGTGGTGCTGGTGCTGGCTCTCGGTTTGGTCTTTCTTAGCGCCGCCCAACTGGCATATCGCTTCACCTTGCCCACCGACGGGTGGGCAGTTCACCCCACAGATGACTTCGACGCCCCGGATTGGGTTTATCGGGATAACCTCGCCGGCGCGCCGTCCGGTTTGCAGAGCGGCGACGTCGTAACAGCCGTTAACGGCCGATCGGTTCAGGGAACAGCCAGCAACAGCTATGTTCCGTCGCCGCCCGGCTGGGGGGCCAATCAAGCCGTGGAAATGCAAGTCCAGCGCCAGAATCAGTCGCTGTCGCTGACTGTCCCTCTCCTCCATTGGATGTTCCAGGCCCTGTGGCGCCACATGCTCCTCCGGCCCGAGCTGCTGGTAGGGCTGTTGGGCGCACTCGCCTTCTTCGCTCTGGCCCTGTTCACCTTCTGCCAGCGGTCAGACATTCCCGCCGCTCGCGCATTGTTGATATTGAGCGCAACCTTCCTGGCCATCAACCTCAGCGGTCTGCTGCCAGACGGGCTATCAGTGCAGTTCAACAAGCCGGCCTTCTACGCAACCGCGCTGTTCGGTTACTTGATCATCGGCGTGCTGCTGGCCCCCGCGCTGTTGGCGTTTACCCTGCTTTTCCCGCAGCCCAAACGCGTCATCCAGCGCCGGCCCTGGCTGGAATTGCTCCCCTCTGGGATTGGCATCGCGGTGGGCATAGTCATCGTGGTGGCGAACATCCCGATCCTGGGTTGGGCGGCAACACTGGCCATGGTTGCGGCTGCCATCATCAGCTTCATCCATTCCGGCGTCACCCAGAGCGATGCCATCAGCCGCAGCCAATTCCGCTGGGCGGTCGGCGGATCGGTGATTGGCCTGCTTCTGGTGTTAGCGGTCTTTCCGGCGGCCGCTGGCCTGGTTCACCAGCCCTTCTTGGCCGATTTGATGGGGGCCGGCCTGCATCTCGGGTTCACGGTGATAGGCATCTCTCTCGCGATAGCTATCCTGCGCCATCGCCTGTTCGGACTCGAACTGGTCATCAATCGCACCCTGGTGTATGGGACGCTCACCCTCTGCATCATCGGCATCTATATGTTGGTGGTAGGCTACCTGGGCATGCTGTTCCGGGCACAAGGCAGCCTGGCATTTTCCCTGATCGCGACCGGCATCGCCGCAGTCCTGTTCGCACCTTTGCGCAACCTGGTGCAGCGCGGGGTCAACCGCCTGATGTACGGCCAGCGCGATGAACCATATCAGGTGCTGACACGGCTCGGCCAGCAGCTAGAGGCCGCTCTGGAGCCCACAGCGGTGCTGTCGGTGACGGTCCAAACGGTGGCTCAGGCGCTCAAATTGCCATACGTCGCCATCGCACTCCGACAAAACGATGAGCTGCAAACCGTCGCCGCTTCTGGCGCGGCGCAAAACGAGATCAGCCGCTTCCCCCTGGTCTACGCCAGCCAGACCATCGGCGAACTGAAGGCAGCCTCCCGCGCCCCTGATGAGTCCCTGACCCCGGCTGACGTACGCCTGTTGTCTGATCTGGCCCGGCAAATCGGCGTGTCCGCACACGCCGTATCGCTGACCGCCGATCTGGAGCAAGCGCGCCTGGCGCTGGTGACAGAACGCGGCGAAGCGCGGCGACAGCTCGGCAGCGACCTGCACGACAGCGTGGGGCATCAGCTTGTGGGACTGAGCCGGCAAGTTGAACGCCTGACCGCCATGGCCGCCGCAGACCCCGCGCTGGCGCGCGACCTGGCCGACATCAGCCGCCAGCTGACGGCCCTGACCGGACATGTGCGCGGCTTAGCCCACAGGCTCTTTCCACCCGAGCTGGAGCTGTTGGGGCTGGCCGGCGCCCTGCGGGAACGCATCCAGACCCACTCCGGCTTGCGGATTCAGCTCGACGCACCGGACGCGCTCCCTCCCTTGCCGGCTGCAGTTGAAGCGGCAGCTTACTACATTGCGCTCGAGGCCCTGGCCAATGTGGAGAAGCACGCCGAATCGCAGGCGTGCCACATCCGCCTGGGATTAACGCCCAACCCCTCGGCCTTGCAGCCGGACACGCTGGAATTGGATATCAGAGATGACGGGCGCGGGCTGACTACACCAACCGCCAGAGGCCTGGGGCTAATTTCGATCCAAGCTCGAGCCGCTGAGGTCGGCGGCTCCTGCCGGGTTGAACCCAATCCGGGCGGCGGAACGGCTGTCCTGGTGCGGATTCCCTGCCCCGTGAAAAAGGAGTGAAGTCCCCGCTATGGACACCATTCGTATTCTCATTGCCGATGACCAAACCATCACCCGCAGCGGGCTACGCACGCTGCTGACCGCGCCGGGTGACGTGGAGGTGGTCGGAGAGGCGCGTGATGGCGAAGAAGCCATCGAGCTGGCGGCCGCGCTCCAGCCCGATGTGATCCTGATGGATCTACGGATGCCGGGCGTCAACGGCATCGAAGCGACCCGCCGCATTCACCGCACCAGCCCGCATATCAGCATCCTGGTGCTGACCGTTTTTGAAGATGATACCTCGGTGTTCCCGGCCATTCGCGCCGGCGCGCAGGGTTATCTGCTCAAGAACACCGAGCAAGATGAGCTCCTGCGCGCCATTCACACCGTAGCCGGCGGCGGCGCGATCTTCAGCCCTGGCATTGCCCAGAAGGTGTTAGGCTACCTGCATACGCCGCCCAATGCAACGAGCGATGTCTTTGATGAACTCACGGCACGCGAACGCGAGATCCTCGAGCTGATCGCCCACGGCCAGACCAACGCCGAGATCGCCACACGCTTGAACCTGAGCGCGAAGACGGTGAGCAATTACATCTCCAATGTGCTTCTGAAGGTGCATGCCACCGATCGGGCCAAGTTAATGTTGATGGCGCTTGAAGCCGGGATGGGTCAGGCAGACAAGCGTTCGCTAACCGCCTCAGCGGATTGATGGAAAATGCGTTAACCTCCCGCTGCCACGAATCCGAGCACGACCTGCGGCAGATGCAGGACCTGCTCATGGCCGCGCGAGCCGCCACCACTGACGCGCCAGGCATGACGCGCTATCCGCACATCGGCGTCGCCACGTTTCGCTTCTTCATGGTGGCCTGCCACTTGAACCCCTATGAACACGTCCGGCTCTGGCATGACCGGCAGGGGCACCTGGTCGCCTACGCGCTGCTCGGCGAGGATCCCGCCTTCGATTGCGAGGTGGCGCCGGAATATGAGGGGGCCAGGCTGGAGGCTGAGGCGTTGGACTGGGCGGAAACGCTTCTCGACGCGCTCCGCAACGGCGCCCTGCGCCGCCGCAATCCCGGCCAATGGGGCGGGCCGCTCGTCACCGGCGTCCGGCAGAACGATACCGCGCGCATCGCGTTTCTGGAAGGGCACGGCTTCCGCTATCGCGGGGAGTTCACCGAGGTTAACATGCTGCGTGAGTTGGCCGAGCCGATCCCACCGACCGCCCTGCCCCCCGGCTGCCAGGTCCGGCCCCTGGCGGATGACGCGGCCGAGATTGCCGACCGGATGGCCGCCTATCGTGAGGTGTGGCTGCCGTGGACCGACGGCAACATCAGCGACGAGGACTACGCCCGCTTCATGCAACTGCCCTGCTACAATCGTGAGCTCGACATCGTGACCATCGCGCCCGGTGGGAACGTCGCCGCGCTGGTGACCGGCTGGGCTGACCCGGTCAACCGGATCGGCGAGCTCGATGCGGTCAGCGCGCGGCCGGCCTACCGCCGGCAGGGCTTGATGCGCGCGGCGCTGCTGGAATGCCTGCGCCGGCTGCAGGCGGCCGGGATGACCCATGTCTGCGTCTCGACCGGGGAGACGAACACGCCCGCGCGGCAGCTCTATGAGTCGGTGGGCTTCAGGATCGTGAACCGGTATCTTGATTACGTGAAGTAACAACCGTGGTCCGGTTAGCGGGTTGGCGCGGGGCGCCAGGCAAAGATGGATATTGGGGGTAGAATGGCCGATATGAGCGGAGCAACTACCGAATCGCTTGACCAGACCACCGGTCGCCCAGCGGATTTGTCTGCCCTGATCGCCAGCGCCATCGCGGAACTCGATCTGCGCCAGATCGCGATTACGCGGCGCCTGACGCCCGCTCAACGCTGCCAGGAAGCCCTCTCAATGATCCGCCTGGCCGAGCACGCCCGACGCAGCGGGCGGGCGCGTATCGGCTGCGTAAGCGGCGACCGGAACTGAGCGAAGCTGAGGCGCTGCGCATCATCCGGGGCGCACCGAAAGATGATACGACCTATGGTTGAAGCGTTCATCCAAAACCGTGACACAGCGCCCGTGTTCTGACAGAATACGGGCGCTTCTCCGTTGAGTTGCCGCACCCCCTACAGCTCGATCCACACCTTCCACGCCGCGGGCACATCGCCGCTGGCCACCAGGTAGCTGGTGCGCGGCGACTTCGGCTCGATGAGCAGCTTCATGCCCGCCTCGTGCGGCGTGCGGTCCGCCTTGCGCTGGTTGCAGCGCGCACAGGCCGCAACGGTATTGCCCCAGGTGGCGACCCCGCCCTGCGACG
>Ga0172371_10004882_pt1 | contig 20061 bp, 28 predicted proteins | sample Lak12m_FD_114543 | JGI IMG/M metagenome (GOLD analysis project Ga0172371, IMG submission 114543) | Freshwater microbial communities from Kabuno Bay, South-Kivu, Congo - kab_022012_12m | ecosystem: Environmental > Aquatic > Freshwater > Lake | place: Democratic Republic of the Congo: South-Kivu... | reverse complement strand
TAGAAAGATATAAAAACCTTCTCTGACCAATAATATATACAATATAAGTATAATTATAGTATTTTGTACATAATTGTTCTATTTATTAAATTTTAAAGGTGAAGGTATGGCTATTTGCGTAAGTTGTAAAAAAGATTCTGATAAATATGTAAAATTTAAATGTCCTAAGTGTAGTGCAGAAATAATCAGATGTGAAAAATGTAGAAAATTAGAAATTGATTATTCTTGTCCTAAATGTGATTTTAAAGGAATATAAAATTTAATTGGATGTGTGTTAAGATGGGAGATATTTTAGTTGTTTACGACGTAACTGTTGAAGATCAAGATTTTTTAGATAAAGTAGAAAAAGATGTTAAAGCAATTAATGTTGGTAAATTGCAAAAAGTAGAAAGAGTGCCATATGTATTTGGTACAGAAGCAATAAGAGTTGCTGTTGTTGTGCCTGATAAAACAGATGGTGTTTTAGATGCAATAGAAGATTATTTGAACAATATTGAAGATGTTTCATCTATTAACAATGTTGCAACAACTTTGGTGTAAATATTGAGATGGTTTTGTATGACATTTATTGATGCAGTTGCTAAGTTTTTTTCTAATAAGCAAAACTTACAACAGACCCCAAAAAATGAAGGTGTATTTTTATGACATTTATTGGTGATGTAATTGCTAGAGAAGAAGAGTATTTAGCAGGTAAAGGAACATTTGTTGATGATGAGGGAAATATTGTTGCAAGTGTAATTGGAAATGTATCTAAAGATGATAATAAAAAAGAAATTTATGTTAAAGGAAAATTCTCTTTGCCTCAAGCAGGAGATTATATTACTGGATTAATCAGCGATGTTAAAGAAAAAGTTGTTTTAGTTGATATTGATTCTGCTTTTTCACAAGATAATGTTAAAAGAGCATTACCAAAAACATCAGGAGTAATTTTTATTGCTAATTTAAGCACATCCTATTTAGAAAATCCTAGGCAAGCAGTAAAAATTGGTGATGTAATAAGAGCACAAATAATTGATCAAGATGCAGGTGCATTTATTTTGACATTGAAAGAAAATAATTGCGGTGTTTTATTGGGTTTGTGTGGTAAATGTAGAAGTAAATTAATTGAAAAATCAAAAGATATGAAATTAAAAGATTGTTCTGTTATGGTTTGTTCAAAATGTAAAGCTGTTGAAACAAGAAGAACAACAAGAGATTATATTTACAAAGGTGAGCAGAAATGAAAATTGAAATTATTGAAGAAACAAGTAATAAGATCAAATTTAAAATGTTGAACTCAAGACATACAGTTCCAGAAATGTTGAAGAAACAATTGTTAACACATAAAGAAGTTACTATGGCATCAGGTATGTTAAGACATCCTGAAGACAAAGATTCAGAATTTGTTTTGGTTGTTAAAAATGCAGAACCAAGAGCAATATTAATTAAAGTAATTGAAGAATTACAAAAAGAAATATCATCTTTCAAAGATGAAATGTTAAAAGCAATTCCTTCAGAATCAAAAACAAAGAAATCTAAAAAGTAATTGAGATATTATGGTCAAAGAAGAAAATAAATTCGTGTGGAAATGGAAATATTTAGATCCATTTTTTCCATATGATAAATTAATTGAATATTTAAAGAAAAAGAAATTGTCAAATAAGATAACTGATTTTATTATTTTTATTGTTTATGCTTTAATTTTGGCATATATTATTTTGCGAATTTTGGCATTGATTTTAGGCAGTAGCGAAGCTATGATGATTGTCGTTTCTGGATCAATGGAACCTAAATTAAATATTGGTGATGTAAGCGTATTACATAGCCCGAAAACAATTAATACTACTTATGTTGATTTGAACAGAAATATTAAAGATGTAGCAATGAGAGATTATTTAGAACCAATATATTCAATTGATGGAAATACAGGTTATCCTGTTATAAATGATCTAAATGTTTCTGGGCAAATAGTTAAACCAAATTTGAATGGCGATATTTTAGTTTATTATTCATCAACACAAAAGAAAGAAATAATTCATAGAGCTATTTTAGGAATACGTGCATTAGATGGAACATTTTATATTACAAAAGGAGATAATACAAAAACAAATTTTGTAATGGATAATGATTGTGGCGCATATTTTAATACTGCTCAAGGTACAATTAAATTCCAATGTTTATATCCATATGCATTACAAAAAGAAAATGTTTTATCAAGATACTTTTTTAAGATTCCTTATTTAGGTTGGATTAAATTAGGACCTGCTTATTTGTTAGGTTGGAGAGCTCAATAAAGTGATTCTTTTGACAGAGTATCTTGATGTAGTAAATGATAAAGATGAAGTTATTGATAAAAATACTTATGAATATGTGCATGCAAATAAGTTAAAACATAGAGCTAGCAATTTACTAATTTTCAAAGACGATTCTTTGCAAGAATTGTTATTGCAAAAACGAAGTCCAACAAAAAAATATTATCCTAATGTTTTGTGTGTTGTTGGAGGGCATGTTTCTTCTGGTGAAAATTATCTGCAAACTGCAGAAAGAGAAATGAAAGAAGAATTATTTTCTAATATTGATATGCCTAAATTAAATTTTGAATATTTGTTTCAATGGAATTTAAAAGATCAATACAATAACGAATTACATCATTATTTCAAAATAGTTTATCCTGGGCCATTTTCATTGGATTTATCTGAAGGAATATCTTATGATTTCTATAATATTGATTTCTTAAAAAAAGATTTGAAAATAAATCCAGAAAAATACATTTGGACTTTACCATACATATTAGAATTGTTTGAGAAATTTAAATTATCTTTTGAAAATAAAAAATAGAAACAAATCAATATATAAAATTGATCTGTCTAGTGTACTAATTAAACATTCTTAGTTCTTAAGATTCTTACTTTATCATCATCTTTAATGTATTCAACTTCACAACCATTTGAGATTTTTGCATTTAAATCAGCTTCTTTTGGAATTGGTGCTTCAAAAGTTTCATATGATTGTAAATCCATTAATTGATAAGTTGATCCTAAGTTAGCAACAACTTGTGCATTACCTCTGTTAATTATTGGACTTTTTAATTCATCACCTGATGATGCCAATAAATTGTATTTTCTATCAGTAAATACATCAACACCAACAAATCTTATTTTTGCAGCACCATGCTTTCCTGGTTTTGAGTGTTCTGCACTTGTTATTTTACATGGAAAACCTTCCATTTCAACTACGCTACCTTCTTTACAAGAATTTGCTGAAACATATTTGAAATCGCTCATAATATCACGCTCTTTTTGAAATAATACATAAAAAGTATCTATAAAATAAAGGCGAAAGGGTTTATAAAGGATTTCCTAGACTTATGCATAATTTCAGCGAAATCCTTATAAAGGCTAATATATAAATATATATTATAAGTTATAATTCTCGTTGCAAAGAGTTACAAATTTTAAATTTATAATTAGAGGGATATAAATGGCCAATCGATAAGTTTCTATCAAATACGAAACTGACGACAGGTCCATAAAACAAACGGAGAAGATATTTTATGGTTAGTGTTTACGACGTTCCTGCTGATAAACTAATATTAAAAGCAGCAGAAGACTTAAAGAGTAAAATTAAAGCGCCTGAATTTACAAAAGTAGTAAAAACAGGGGTTTCAAGAGAAAGAGCTCCATTAGATGATGATTGGTGGTATGTTAGAGTAGCAGCTACTTTAAGAAAATACTACACAAAAGAAGCATTAGGAGTAAATTTATTGAGAGGCTATTTTGGTGGAAAACAAGAACGAGGCGCAGCACCGGCAATACATGCTAAAGGTTCTGGAAAAATAGCTAGATTAAGTGTTCAACAATTAGAAAAAGAAGGATTCTTAACAAAAGCAGACAAAGGAAGAAAAATAACTCCAAAAGGAAGATTATATTTAGATAAGTTTGCAAAAGAAGTTGCTGAAGATACAAAGAAAGCAAAAGCATAGTGAAGTATATGCAAGAAAACGAAAATCAAGAAGCAATAAATGCAGAAGAAATGAAAAAGATAGATACGATTCTTTATAGAATCTTAACTCCAGAAGCAAGAGAACGAATAAACAATGTTCGTTTAGTAAATCTGGAAAAATATTTGCAAATAGCAAGTTTGTTAGTTAATGCAAGTCAACAAGGTAAAATAGAAACCCCTATTGATGATTTAACTTTAAAACAAGTGCTAATGCAAGCAGTAAATAATAGAGAGTTTAATATTATTAGAAAGTGAATGAATATTTAGGTGATATTTTATGGCAACAAATAAGAGTTCAGAAAAAAAGACATTTTTAAGAACTGCAAGAAATAAAGTTAAGAAAGGAATTTTTGCAGCACCTGTTTGGGTTATGCAAAAAGCAGGAAAAAGATTCTACAATGACAAAGCAAAGAGAACTTGGAAACAAACTGAATTTGGTAAAGAGTTCGAGAAAAAGAAAGGTGAGTAAAAATGACTACTGAAAAAAAAGTTACAATAGGAATTGATGTTAGAGGAAAGAATTTTAATCACAAAGCAAAATATGCTTTAAGTTTATTAAGAAGAGAAATCCAAAAACATTTTAGAACAACTAACTTTGCAATATCTACTGCAATTAATGAATACATTTGGAATAAAGGTAGAATAAATACCCCAAATAAAGTTACATTAATAGGCGTAGAAAAAAATGCAAAGGTGTATTTATTTTTAGATACTCCAGAAGATTTAAAAAAGAAAAATGAATTATTAGCAGGAAAGAAAGGAGATGTTAAAGATGAAAAAGAAACAGTTAGCAAAAGCAGTAATAGTGGAGAGAACAAGAAAGAAGAAAATAAGACACAACAGAAGACAGAATCCAAACCTAAAGTAGAAAACCCAAAAAAAACTGCTCCTAAGAGTGCAGATAAGAAGTGAAACTATAATGGAATTAGCAAAATTAGATATTAATAATACGCCACATATTGGAATTTATATTGCTTTGGGAAAAAACAAAGCAATTATTCCTGAGCTAGTTTCGCATAATGAGTTAAAAGTAATAAAAGACATATTAGATGTTGAATGCATAACGTATAATGTTGCAGAATCTAATATGAATGGAATTTTATCAAGAATGTATAATAATAAAATAATCTTATCTAAAACTTCAACAGAAAGAGATATTGATTTCTTTAAATCAATTGGTGTTGATGCGTTAGTATTAGATTCTTATTTTGCTGTTGGAAATTTAATTGCAACAAACCAAAAAGAAGTTTTAATTAGTAAAGAGTTTGATGCAAAAGTAACTAAGAAAATAAATGATTTTCTTGGTGTAGAAACAGAAAAGTTTGCAATTGGCGATTTGAAAGCTATAGGATCAAGTATAGTTGTAAACAAAAATGGTTTTGCAGTAAACCCTGTTGCTGAAACAAAAGATATTAAAAAATTAGAAAAAGTATTTGGTGTTAAAGGTAACATCGCAACAATAAATTATGGTGATACTTTTATTGCAAATGGTATGTTAGTAAATGATAATGGCATATTAATTGGTAAAAAAACAACAGGTTATGAATTAATTAGAATAGATGATATTTTTCATGATTGATATATAATGTGTGGGTGATTTTTTATGGCTCAAAAAAATATTAAAGATGTTAAAAGTAAAAAAGATATTAAAGTAAAAGATGTTAAAAAAACAGAAAAAAAAGTTGAACAAAAAGAAAAGAAAGTAGAACATAAACCAGAAGTAAAAACAGCCAGTGCACATTTAGAATCTAAAAATTCAAAATTCGCACAGGATGTCAAAAGCTCTTCTGAAAAAGAAGCCGATTTGACACATGCAAAGAAAATACAATTAAGTCCTCAAGATGCATACAGATTTTTTAATGAAGAAAAAAAGAAATTAGAAAATATTGCAACTGATTTGGAAAATACTGAACAAGCTGTTTTGGAATTAGACAAAACAATTTTTGCATTAAAGGAAATAAAAGATGCTAAAGAAAAAGATGTAATGATTAATTTAGGTATGGGTTTATTTATTAAAGCTAAGTTAGAAGATACTAAAAAAGTGTTAGCAATTTCTGCAGGTAAGGCAGTTATACCAAAAGACCCTGCAAAGGTTTTGGAACAATTAACTAAAAGAAAAACAAGTGCTTTAGATTCAATAAAAAGATTACAAGTTTTGCATTCTCAAACTCAGCAAAACCTAAATCAATTGTACAAATATTTAACTGCTCATGAACAAAAGATGAGACAACAATCACCACAAAACAGACAATAAATTTAGTATGGTGATTTGTTTTGTTTGGTTCATTAAAGAAAGGACTTCAAGCTTTATCTCAAAAGCTTGGTCTTTCTAAGCCAACAGAAGAACAAAAACCAATTGAAGAACCAAAAATTTTTGAAACACCAGAACCTATTTCTATAAAACCAAAAGATGTTATTCAAGAACCTGTTAAGGAAATCAAAAAAGAACCAGTTAAAAAAGAAGTAATTCCAAAACCAATTATTCAAGAAATAGTTCCTGATGCAATTCCTGAAGAGTTAAAGAAAGAAATAGCCAGTAAACCTTTTGAATCTGAAGATTCAAAACATCCGCAGGGTGTAAAGGATTCCAAACAGTCAGTTCAGAATCCTGTACAAGGTGCAACAAACGAGAGTTTGCCGCACAACATCAAAAGTCATCTAGAAGAAGATGCCAATTTGATGCAATTAAAAAAAGAAATTATATTAGAACAACCTATTTTGAAAGAAGAAATTAAAGAGGAACAAAAATTAGAAAAGAAGACATCTATTTTTACTAAATTAAAAAGTGTTTTTTCTGAAAAATACCAATTAAGCGATTCTGAGATTAATGATTTAATAGATATGTTTGAATTGTCTATGTTGCAAAGTGATGTTTCTTTGCAAGTATGTGAGATATTAAAGAAAAGTTTGAGAGAAAAAATAAAGAATGAAGGCATCGCTAAATCAAACCAAGAAGAATATTTGAAACAATTATTTTTAGATATCGTATTTGAAAATTATCCCCAAGCTTTAGATGAGAATTTTTATAATCAAGAAAAAAAACCATTTGTTGTTTTGTTTGTTGGAACAAATGGCTCAGGTAAAACAACAAATATTGCTAAGCTAGCATATTACTTGAAACAGCACAATAAAACTTGTGTTTTAGCTGCTTCAGATACCTATAGGGCTGCAGCAATTGATCAATTAGAGGGTCATGCAAATGCTTTGAATATTCCTATAGTAAAAGGGAAGTATGGACAAGATCCTGCAAGTGTTGCCTATGATGCAGTTGCATTTGCAAAAACAAAGAATATAGATTTTGTTTTAGTTGATTCATCAGGAAGACAAGATAATGCATTGAATTTAATGAAAGAATTAGAAAAAATAAAAACTGTAGTAAAGCCAGATTATATTGTTTTTGTTGCTGAAGCAATCGCAGGTCAAACAGCTTTAATGCAGGCAGAATCTTTTGATAAGTATACAAATTTCAATGCTTTTATATTAACAAAAACAGATGTTGATGAAAAAGGTGGAACTCTTTTGTCAATCAGTTTAGGGTTGAAAAAGCCGGTGCTTTTTTTAGGCGTAGGACAAGAATACAAAGACATTGCATTCTTTGACAAAGAGTTTTTGGAAAAGGTTATTTAATATATTTACAAAGAGATATTTGCGTTAGAACACTAACTTTTCGCTAATTATTGGTGTTAAAACACCCAAAACAACCAATTTATAAATGTTTTGTATTATATTTTATTATGGTTGAGACTTACAAGCAAAACAATTTAGATATTATTTTTAAGTATAATGAAACTATTAAATCAGAATTTAGTCTAGAAAGTCAAAGAGAATTATATAAAGAAATTTATGCGCGAGTATTAAATTTTAAGAAAGAATCAGAATTAAATATATTAGTTATTGCTGGATTAAGGGGTACAGGTAAAACAACAATATTAAAAAGTTTAGTTAATAAATTTCCAAAATCAATATATACTTCTGGAGACTTTTTAAAATCTAATAATATCGATTTTAATGAAATTATTAGTTTTGCAGATAAATTTGATAAAGAATTAATTTTAATTGATGAAATTCATAATTTAGATAACTGGGGAGAATTGTTAAAAATAAATTCAGATCTATATAAAAAAAAATTATTTGTTGTTACTGGCTCATCTGCTTTATTATTGCGAGAGCAAGGTAGCAAAATAAAAAGAAGAGCTATTTTTTATAATATTACTCCATTATCTTTTAGAGAATTCTTAAAAATAAAATATAATATTATTATTCCTTTGAGTGTTGTTAATAGTTTAAAAAAAGTATTTGATGTAAATCTTGATAAAGAAAAATATTATTATGACTTATTAAAATTAGATGTAAATGTATCTCGTGAAATATATTTAAAGTTTAATGAATATTTAGAACGTCAATTCCCACTGACAATAAATTTATCTGTACCTTATATGGTTACAAAAGATGTTGTTGAAAGGGCTATTGAGAAAGACATTCCTTTAATTTCAAATATTACTTCTAAAAATATTGTTAAAATAAGTAGAATTGTACAATATTTGGCATCTAATGAAAAAACTAATGTTAATAAAATTTCTACAATAACTGGATTAAATCAAGATACTGTTGAAAAAATACTTGTTGCTTTAGAACTGGCAGATATTATTAGATTTGTTGAACCAAGCAATTCTACAAATGCATTAAAAGGTACAAAGAAATATTTGTTTACGAGTCCTAGTGTTAGATTGGCATATGGGTTTTATGATTTACAACATATAATTGGCTTTGCAAGAGAAGATTTATTTGGAATGTTAGTTTTTGGGAATTCTTTTGATCCGAAATATATTTATGATCAAAAATCATATGATTTTGTTGTAAATAATTCTGTTTTTGAAATTGGTGGAAAACAAAAGAAGGCAAAAAATACAATAGTAATTGCACAAAATCATAATTTGAATTATGATTTTATTAATAAAACATTGTATATTCCATTAGAGTTATTTTCATTAATTTTATAATTACTAGTAACTTGTTTTATTCTTGGGCCCAGATCAAGAATACAAAGACATTGCATTCTTTGACAAAGAGTTTTTGGATGGCGTTATTTAATAACCTTTCCAATGAACTGTTTTATTTTCAATTTTTAATATCAATTTATTTAATAAATATCCAATTGTTCCAATACAAATTATTCCAGCAATAACCGTCGCAGTATCAAAAATAATACTAGAGTTATAAATTAATTTGCCCAGACCGTAATTCGCACCAAGAAACATTTCTGAAACAATAATTATTATAATTTTATTTTTATTCATCTTACCACCTACTATATATTGATTTTTTATGACTATATGGTATTGTTGTGGTACTCAAAGACAACAGTTTAAATTAATTACTATATACCAGTTATATATGATCGAACAAAAATTAGAGAATATAGGCTTTAGCCCATCAGAGATAAAGATATATTTGTTTTTAATTAAAGCAGGCAATTGTCCCGTAAATAAAATTTGTGTTGGTACCGATGTTAACAGAACAAATGTATATGAAGCATTAAATAGATTAATTAAGAAAGGAATAGTATCATATATAATTAAAGATAATGTTAAATGGTTTAATGCAATGCCAAGTATAACATTATCAAATTATATCGATATAAAAGAACAAGAACTTTCAGAAATAAAAACAGAAGTAATCAAGGAAATTAGTAATTTAACAGAAACAAATAGTTCAGATATTAATTTTGGGGCAAATATATTTGTAGGAAAAAAAGCATTAAAATTATTATTTGATGATTTATTAAAAGATAAATCTATTATTCGTGTTTTATCATCAGAACACCAATTCAAATCACTTTTTCCTACGTATTTTGAACAATGGCACAAAAAACGAATAGACTTAGGAATAATACAAAGAAGTATTTTTTCAGAATCGCATAAAAAGAAGATAGGTTATAAGCAAGGATTAGAACTACGATTTATTCCTGATGAATATAGTAATCCCACATCAACATTTATATCAAAAAACAATTGTCTTTTTGTTCAATGGGATCAAGATCCATTAATAATTAGAATTACTAGTCCCAAAATAATTAAATCCCATATAAACTATTTTGATGTTCTTTGGCAATCTGCAAAACCAAAGTAATATATTTAGTAATCAATTCTGCAGACACCCTAATACCACACATTCATGCAAAAAGATACATTTTTGACCATTTGTGTGGTATGAAATTATTAAACTGCACTATATTGAATTTGAATTTATTTAATTGGATGCCCAGAGGTAAGTTTACGGAAACGGTTATGGGTTTTGTCCGTAAAAAGCGGATAAAATGCACCAAATTTGTCCGTAAAAAGCGGAAGATATATATAGTTCTTAAGGTAAATTATAATATGTTTGAAGAAGTTTTATATAAGCAATATACTGATTTTTGGAATTCCGAAAAGAAATATGTTCCTAGGGCTATAGTCAATAATGTTTTGTCCTCAAATATATCTTATTTGATTATTGGTCCAAGAAGGGCTGGTAAAAGTACATTATTATATAATATTTGTGATGAATTTGTAAAAAAAGGAAAGAAAAAAGAAGAGTTTATTTATGTTGATTTTAATAATGTAAATTTAATAAATTTTTCTTATACTAATTTTGATGAAATATTATCTGTATTTGAATCAAAGTATCCTGATAAAAAACCAATAATTCTTTTAGATGAAATTCAAAATATTAAATACTGGGAAAAATATGTTAGAAATTTGGTTGATAATCAATATAGGGTTTTTGTAACTGGATCAAATTCAGAGATGTTGAGTTTGAATTCTAAGACGATGATTGGTGCTAGATTAATACCATTATTAGTATTTCCAGTTAATTTTAATGAATACCTTTATTTTAAAGGTGTTGATAGTTCTAAATTAAAACTAATGAAACAAACCAAGTTACAAAATTTATTTGATGAATATATGAATTATGGTGGGTTCCCAGAAGTAATATTAAGCGAAAATAAAGTTGAGATATTAAACAATTATTTAAATCTAGCAATAAATGATATTATAAAAAAGTATTCTGAATCTAATGAATCTGAATTAAAATTATTAATTAAGAAAGTATATGAAAATATATGCAATGAAGCATCAGTAAAATCATATTTTACATTCTTTGAGAATCTAGAATATAAAATAGATAAAAATAAACTGTATCGTTATTTTACTTATTTAAGCGAAAATTATTTGGTTCTTTCAAATATGAATCATAAAACATCTACTTTAAAAACATCCTATTTAAAGAAGAATTATTTTGTAGATTTGGGTTATTTGAAATTGTTTGATATTAATAGTTCAATTAAATCAAAATTAGAAAATTTAGTATTTTTAGAATTAAAGCAAGCAAAAAAATCAATTTATTATTATAAAAATGGTGTTGAATGTGATTTTGTTGTTTGTGATAAATATGTAACTGAGGAGTGTATACAAGTAACTTCTGAATTTAATGATACTTCTAAAGATAGAGAAATAAATGGTTTAATAAAATCATTAGATTATTATAAATTAAAATCAGGTACAATATTAACTTATAATCAAGAAGAAACTATAAAAATAGATAAAAAGACTATTTATGTTAAACCTGTTTGGAAATGGTTATTAGAAAAGAAGTAATTTAGTAATTAATTTTACAAATATCTATTACTTCTTTTCTTATTGAATCAATTTGTTTTTCATTTAAACCAGTTTTTAGAATTAGTTCTTTTGTTGTAAAATGCATTAAATCTTTTGCTAATACAACATCGTTTGCGAAAAGTTTTTCTTTAGTTTTTTCATCAATTGAATCTAAACTTGTTATGGGGTACAAATCTTTCTTAACAATTAATTCTCGCAAAGAATTAATTTTAGGATAATTCCAGGATGTAATTTTTAAGTTAACTCCTTTAGCATATTTAATTGCTTCATCAACACATTTTGTATTTGTAACTAACCAAGGAATATCAAATTTATTTACATCTAAAAATCTTGCATAAGTATACATTGCAACATGTAATTTTGTATGTGTTCCCAATTCATTATGATACTTGCATTCAACCATATATTTTATGTTTTGTTTCTTTGCAACAATATCTATTTCATGTATTATTCTTTTTCCTTTAATGTGTTGATCTAATTTAGTTTCATAATCATAGTGATTCAAAATTCGAGCAAAATATTCTTCAAATGGGAAGCCTGATGGTCCTAATTCCATAATTGCTCTTTTCAAATCATATCTTTGCGAGATGCCAGGCTCTTTTTTTAAGTTCTGTAAAACAATATTCAGAATTTCTTTTGTTGTTATGCCAGAGTAATACTTACTTTTAACTAGTTTAACTGTATCTAAAGCAAGCTTTTTTGATGCACCAGTTGTTAAAATAGAGTTATAGATCTTATTTGCATCAAATTTCTCAGAATCCCCTGAAGCTTTAGTTATGTGCATAATATATGTACAAAGCCCAATTTATATGCTTTTTCCTTTATATATTATTCTATGACATTATTCGGGGAAAAGTTAAGAAGCATATTTGATGGCTTAAGCAATAGACATTTTATTACTTCTGATGTTATCGATGAAACTGCCAAAGAAATACAAAAGGCATTAATAACAGCAGATGTAGAAGTATCTTTAGTATTTGAACTATCAAAGAAAATAAAAGAACTAAAAGGAGAAAAGGCTCCTGAGAATGTTGATCCTAAAGAATACCTAATAAAAAGAATTCATGATCTATTAGCTAACTTTTTTGGATCTGAAGCAGATTTTACTAAAAATCCTAAAAGAATTTTGATGCTGGGTTTGTTTGGTTCAGGTAAAACAACTAGTACAGGTAAACTTGCAAACTATTACAAAAGAAAGAAATTAAGTGTTGGAATTATTGCCGCAGATACTTATAGAATGGCAGCATACGAACAATTAAAACAATATTGTTATGAGTTTGAAGTTTTTGGTAATGTGTCGAAAGACGCAGGAGAAACAGTTAAACAGGGTTTAGAACATTTCAAAGCTAAAGATGTTATTATTGTTGATTCAGCAGGAAGAAATGCATTAGATGCGGAATTATCAAAAGAATTAGCTAGCATCAAAGATGCATTAAACCCAGATATGAGTTTTTTAGTTTTATCTGCAGATATTGGGCAAATAGCATTAAAGCAAGCAAAAGAGTTTAATGAAATTGTTGGAATAAATGGAATTATTATTACTAAGTTAGATGGTTCTGCAAAAGGTGGGGGTGCATTAGCTGCGTGTGCATATTTGAAAGCACCAGTATATTTTGTAGGTGATGGAGAAAAAATTGAAGACCTATCTCAGTTCGACAGTACGAGGTACTTGTCTCAAATAATGGATTATCCTGATTTGCAAGGTTTATTAGAAAGAGTTGAAGAAGCAGAAGTTAATCCTGAAGATATCGAAGAATTTAATTTTGATGTTTACAAAAAGCAATTGAAGATGGCAGGCAAATTAGGAGGCATTACCAAGATTGCTAAAATGTTGGGTTTTGGTAAAGCCATACCCGACGAAGCCGCAGGATTAGCAGAAGGCAAATTAAAAGGCTTCAGTGCAATAATAGATTCTATGACGCCTTATGAGCGACAACATCCAGATGTTTTAAATACAGGTCGACTAAACAGAATTGCAAAAGGTTCAGGAAGCAAATTAGATGATGTTCGTTTGTTAATCAAACAGTACAATATGATGAAAGAAACATTTGATAAAATGCGTAACAAGAATCCTGAAGATCTAAACCAAGAAGATCTCCAAAAAGTCATGCAGAAAGAAATGCAGAAAAAGATGAAAAGAAAATTTAAGTTAAAATAATGCCTTTACCTAACAATTTCCTATTTCTTTTTAAATCTAATTATATTATTATAGTATGAATTTCGGCAAGTCTGGTTTTTGGTTATCTATAATTTCAATATTATTTGTAATTGTTGCAATAATTTTTAAGCACGAGTATTTACTTTATCCGTCGATTTTATTTATTATTTTAAGTATTATTTTTGGAATTATTTCTTATTATAAAAAAAAGACAAATAATTTAGAATCAACTAATTTATCTACAATAGGCATAGTGTTATCAATAGTAATTGGATTATTTTTATTTGTTGCAGTTACAAGTTGTTTAGGTTGCGGTGGTGGTGGGCCAATTAGTCCTTTACTTGCAAATGACTCTGCAATAAAATTATTAAAAAATTGTTCGCAACAAGAATACAAGATATATACGGATACAATGAGATTTTCTGAGAAATACTCTTTAATAAATAAATATAGTATGGAACAAGAATTAGATGTAGCCGCTCAAAATATTTTCTTTTATATTTCTAAAGATCTAAATAATTTTAGTATTGATAACGATTCAATAAAGTATTTGGGAAAATCAAATTTAAATGTATTTGCAGTGGCGGGATGCAGTACAGATAAAAATGGATTATTATTAGAATTAAGTCAATATGTAAGTTCTAAATATTTGAGTTCATTAGATGGTGTTGATGGCGAATTTAATTGTCATTTGATATTAAAGTCATGGAATTGACATATATATATATTTGCCATCTAATTTTAGTAATTATACTTAAGGAGGAATTAGATGAATAAAATATTTCTAGTTTTAGGATTAGTATTTGTTGTTGCAACTATTTTGTTTTCAGGTTGTGTGACAACAGATAGTTCAAACACAACAAAAGATTCAACAAATAATAATTTAACAGATAATACAAATGCAAATGGTAATGATAATCTATCAAATGATCTAACACAACCACCTGCATTTCCAAGTGATTAGGAGGGATTAAATGAAATTTAAATTTATATTTGCAATATTATTAACGTTTTCAATACTTAGTTTAGTTTTTGCAGAAAATATGACTTTAAAATTAGATGACGATGATTGTAAAATATATACAGTTGATGTGCCAGTTAAAAAAGGTTGGAATTTATTGGGCGGTTTATTACAAGTAAGTCAAGTATCGCAGACTAGTGAAGTAAGTAAAGAAAATATTGTTTCAATATATCATTATTCAAATACAGAAAAAAAATATTTTATGACTTACCCTATATTTAAAGAGTTCGATTCTTATTTAAAAACTGAAGATTCGGTATGTGGTGATTCAAGATGTACTGTAAAAGAACAAACTTTAAATAATTGGTGTCCATCAGATTGTTCTAGTCAATTAAATTCTGATGTTATGAGTAAAGTAAATTCTAATGGATCAATCACATCAAAAGAAAATTATGTGTTAAAAGAAAACGAACGTAAAATTTTGAATTCTAATTCTATTGTAGAATTATATTGGACAAAAGGGCCAGATTATTTAGGTGAGGGATTAGTATTAAATTATAAAGATAAAGCAGGCAATGTAAATACAACAGATATTTATAATACGCCAAATGATGGAAATCCAAATAATGATGATTTTGGAATATTTAAAGAAATAACTAGTACAACATATATTAAAGTAGATTATTTTAGAGAATCTAAAACATCATTTACTTTTTCAGTATATGAATTGAAAAAATCAATAAAAGAATTATATCCTACATCTGTGCAAGTACCCTTATTAAGAAAATTATTGAGTAATTCTAATTGGGTAAATGTAAACAAAGATGGAAAATTAAGTTACGAAGCTTGTATTATTCCTTTAGAATATAGGCCAATATACAAAGGTTGGAATTTTATTAGTTTAACTCCTGAAATGATAGGAAAAACAATAGATGATTTTAAAGGTAATTGTAATTTAAGTAAAGGCAATTTTTGGGATGCAATATCTAGTTTAGCTCATTGGGAAAAAATAATGCCTACTAAATTAGTTGGTGCTGATGTTATGGGTTATGGTCTTTTAGTTAAAGCCGAAAATGATTGTAGTTTGGGTTTGGTAACATCAAATAATATCGCAGAGCCTCCTGCAGTACCTTTGGAGTAGTAGTTTAACTACTGTGTCTTTAATTTATAGTTTAAGACACTGTGCTACAAAGAGTATTTGTAACACCTAGTATAAGTTCTAAAACTTATACTTTTTGTAAAAGATTCTGAACGTATGTTTGGAATCTTCTACACTCTCTTTTTATTTTCTTTTTCAAACAATTATTTGGGTTTTAACATTTGTTTTAATCTATTTATTGTATGTGCTCTTAATGCTCTTTGTTTTTCATAATTAGACATTTTTCTTAAATATGCAATGAATGAGGGTAATTCGTCTTTTCTTTTTTCTAATTCATCAATATCTTTTTGCTGTTTTTCTGCTAGATCTTTATCAATCTCTCGACCATAAATATTTGTTGTTCTATATTGTTGTCGTATCCAAATATCAATTAATTTTTCCTTTTTTATATTTCCTCTGTAAAATAAATTCTCTGAATTTAATGGAAATACTACTGCGTTGGAAGTAACATATATATCTGAATTTGGAAATATAGTTAAATAATTTGATAATGTTAATTGATGATGCAAAGCTTCAGGAGTCAATTCTTTAGTATCGCTTTCTGGCAATCTAGTTGCATTACCTAATCGTGCAGCATTAAAACGAAAACTATTTCTAAATAATTGTGGTTCGTCATCATGATTTAAATCATTAACATAAAATTGAACTAAATATTCTGCTAATCTAGGATTTCTGATTTTTGGCCAGCCTAATTTTGGTGTAACAGAATTTATAATTAATTTTCTATGAGTCTTAACACAATATTTTATAAAATTCAATAATTTTTCTTCAAATGCAGGAGTTAAATTTGGATAATGATATTTATCAAATCCAATCATAAATGTTGCATTTTTTGGTAGCCATTTTAGATGTTCTGTAATTTCGCTTTCTGTTTGTGGCATAGTAGTTAAATTAGTATCAATTTGAACCTCTTTTGTAAATCTAGATGCAAATAAAACAAATTTTGCAAAATCAGGGTGTAAAGTTGGTTCCCCACCTGCGATGATTATTTTTTCTACTTTTCTTTCCAAGCTAAGTAACGCTCTTCTAAAAGTAGTTATATCTAAATCAGAAGAATTATCGTGAGCATGAACTAAAATATCTGCTACTGAACAATGAGCACATCTCTTGTTACATCTTGCAGTTATAAATACCACTAAATGTAGATCTTCTATATTCATAATATATTATCTAAGCATAAATATTATATATTATTGCTATATTATTATATTGTGATTATATGAAAGTAACTAATGATTATCTAATTAAAAAAGCAGCAAGTGTTATTAGTCCTAAAATAATTGGAGATTCTCTTTTTGGCACAGTTGGTTGTGCGTTAGTATCTGATAAAGGCAAGGTTTATACTGGTGTTTGTATTGTTGTTTGGTCTGGAATGGGATTTTGTGCAGAACATGCTGCAATAGCATCAATGATTACAAATAAAGAATATAAAATTAAGAAAATTGTTGCTGTTTGGAAATCTCTTGATAATAAAGTTTATGTTGTCCCACCTTGTGGCAGATGTAGAGAATTTATGCACAGAGTAAACCCAGAAAACTTAAATGTAGATATTATATTATCAAAAAATAAAACCAAAAAATTAAAAGAATTATTACCTATGTGCGATTGGGAAAAAGATTTTAAAATTCCTTTTAAGAAAAGAATATGATTATTATGTTATTTGAAATTAAAATTGGAATAGTTATATTAGCAGGATTAATTGCTGCATATACGGATTATCGCACAGGGTACATATATGATTGGCTAAACTATTCATTTATTGTTCTCGGAGCAATATTAGCTTTCTTTTCACCTAATATCTTATGGGCATTTGGCCAAGCAGTAATAATATTTGCTTTAGGTTATGTTTTTTATAGGACAGGAAAGATAGGCGGTGGAGATATTAAATTCTTTGCAGGTTTAGCATTATTCTTTCCGTTCTTTAATGGCTTACCATTTATTTTAGTTACATTAGTTTTAGCTAGTGTATTAGCAATGTTATTTTATGGCATTTATTATTTAGTTTTATTATTAAAAAAACCAAACAAACAAGTAATACAAAGTATTATTATATCACTTGTTGTTGCATTGATTTTGTTTGTTTTATTTATTGTATTTAGTTATTGGTATTTAGCAATAATTATTTTTGTATTTGGTTTCTTTGCATTAACATCTTTATTATTGAAAGATTTAATTATGCAAAGATTTTACAGAAAAGAAATATTGTTAAGTAAATTATTAAATGATGATTTAGTTGATATGAATGCATTAAGTAAAAAACATTCCAAAATAAAAAAGATATCTACAATAGAAATGTTTCCTTTAGAACCAAAATCTTTCAAAGAATTAAAGAAACTATTGCCAAAAGACGCTAAATTATTTGTTTACAGAAACTTGCCAGTATTTGGACCGTTTATAGCATTAGGAATAATCCTAGGGTTTATTATATTAAGTTTTGTTAATTTAGGTTTTTTGATCTAATTCTCCTTTAATACACCCACATCTATTAAATAATTACTATCATAGATTTCTTGAGGTGTTACTGTGAAATCAGCAAAACTTCCTGAATCTAAATCTATGCCCAAATACATAAATCCTGACCAAACATATTCTGAACAATAAAATGAATTTCCATCTTCATCTTTTTTAAATGCGTTTAATGTAAACTCAGAATTCTGTTTTGCTTTACACCATTTTTTTAATGCATTTAATTCTGAATTATTTAAATCAGGAATTCTTTTTACAACAGCTGATCCTTTAGAAAGAGTTTCATCTAAACTAACTACTCTGACCCCATCAAAAATAAATGATTCTGATATACTAGGAATATTTTTATCAGAAATAAAATATATTTCTGCGTGCGTGAAATATCCCGGTTGTAGGAAATCAAAAAATGCGCTTCTTCTAAATAAAATATCTCCTTCTCTTAAATTAGATACATTAATTATTTTTTTGTTCTCAAAATAGTTTTCGTAATTATTGTGCGAAATAAACAAAAATGCAATAAAGTATCCTATTAGCGCTAACAACAATAGTGAAAAGAATATAAAAAGTATTCTAAATATTTTCTTTTTTGGATAGACTCGCATATTCTCACTTAGCTTTGTATTCATCCCATTTTATTTTCTTTGCTAAAATAGTTTCTTTCAAATTCTTTTCTTGTTTGTTTAGTTTTGAATCACCAGATTTCACTTCTAAAAAAATAACTTCTTTAATGTCATTTTCATCAGCACCTTTGAAAACAATAAAATCAATTGGTTTACCTAGAAACTTACACTCTGTAGGGCTATAGGGAAAACCAGGCATATAAGGGCTTATTTGCTCAGAGAATTGCCCTGTTAATGTAGCTCTTGACCTTTTGATTGCATCTTCTCTTTCTGCTTTGAGAATTGCATCTAATTTCTTCTCAAATCTATTCTTAAGGCTCAAGAAACCTATAATTAGGCCTAAGATCAAAGCAATTAAGCCTACGAATAATATAATCACAATTGTCAATAATTCCATTTAATTCATCTCTAAAATCCATTCTGTTGCGGGCATTACTTGTATTATTTTGTTATCTATTTTAATTTCTTGTTTTTGATTATTAGTTATAATAATCCCTTTTTCGAGATTAAATTTATTCATTGCATCTGTTAATCCAAATATCTCTCGTTCATAATTATCGCTTTTGAGTTCGTATGTAACTTGTATCGCAGAATAATTTTTATTTTCTTTTAATATAAAATCACATTCATTTTTCTCTTTAAAGTAATAAATTTCTTTTTCTGATTTTTTCAATTCTGTATATATTAAATTTTCTAATTTTAATCCATTATCCGAATCAACATCAAATAATGAGATATACCCATTATCTAGAAAGTAAGTTTTTCTTAGTACAAGTCTATTTTTGAATGATTTTTTATATGCTGATAATTCATCAGTCATAAATGATAATTTTAGATAATGAAAATAATCATATAGTTGATTTTCGCCGATAGTATAATTTAGATAATCTAATGCCTTTTTAATGCTTTTTATTGAAAATTCTCTTCCTACATTCTCTCTTATTTTTTGTATTATTAATTTTACTCCTAATTCATTTGTTATATTCCATCGCTTTTTAATATCGTTAACTACTAATTCTAAATATTCGTTAAGAATACTTTTCTTTCTATTATTATTT
>Ga0172371_10004881_pt1 | contig 20063 bp, 23 predicted proteins | sample Lak12m_FD_114543 | JGI IMG/M metagenome (GOLD analysis project Ga0172371, IMG submission 114543) | Freshwater microbial communities from Kabuno Bay, South-Kivu, Congo - kab_022012_12m | ecosystem: Environmental > Aquatic > Freshwater > Lake | place: Democratic Republic of the Congo: South-Kivu... | reverse complement strand
GCGTGAGTCAATCATAGTAATATTCATAATCCTATGATTTTAGACTCACGCCTTATTTTTTCATGCTCACTTTGCAGTGAAAACAGGACTTATTTCATGCTCATCTTGTATTGGAGAACACTTCCGCTTGCAAAACTAAAAAAAAACTTTATCATTATTAAAACGATGAAAACAATCAAAGTTTCCAATCGTCTTCTTAAAGTTCCCGCCTCTCCGATAAGAAAGCTTGTTCCCTATGCCCAGGAGGCCAAAAGACAAGGCGTAAAAGTCCTCCATTTGAATATCGGCGATCCAGACATAAAAACCCCAAAAGTGATGGTTGATGTTCTTAAAGGATGGTCGGAAAATCCCATACCTTACGGTCAGTCTCAAGGCGAACTGAAGTTTTTGGACTCATTGGTTTTTTATTATGACAAAATAGGATACAGTTTTATTGATGAGAAAGATATTCTGGTGACGACCGGAGGATCAGAGGCAATCTCAATGGCCTTTTTTGCCACCTGCGAGGTAGGCGATGAGGTAATCGTTTTTGAGCCTTTTTACACTAACTATAATTCTTACGCCGCCGTCAACAACATCAAACTGGTTCCCGTCCGAACTTATGGCGAGAACGGTTTTCACCTTCCAGAAAGAAGATTAATTGAAGAAAAAATAACCAAAAAAACCAAGGCAATCCTAATCTGTAATCCTTCTAATCCGACCGGGACTGTCTATACCAGACAGGAAATGGATATGTTGGCCGATCTGGCAAAGAAATATAATCTTTTTCTCATTTCCGACGAAGTCTACCGTGAATTTGTCTATGACGGCAAAAAACAAGTCTCTATCCTAGAATACATGAAAAAACTTCCCAAACAGACGATTCTTCTTGACAGTCTTTCCAAAAGGTATAGTCTTTGCGGCGCCAGACTGGGAATGATGGTTTCCTTAAATGAAGAGGTTATTGCGGGCGCTTTGCGGATCGCTCAAGGGAGGTTGTCGTCAGGATACGTAGATCAAAGGATAGCAGAGAAACTGACGGAAGTACCTGATAGTTATTTTAAGGAAGTCCATCGGGAGTATCAAAAAAGAAGGGATGTTTTATATCATGGTTTAAAAAAAATACCGGGAGTTTTTTTAGAGAAACCAGAAGGCGCCTTTTATACCATTGTCAAACTGCCGGTGACCGACAGCGAAAACTTTTGCCAATGGCTTTTAACGAAATTTAGACATAATAACACAACAGTGATGTTGGCACCGGCGGCGGGTTTTTATGCCACTCCTGGATTGGGCGCAAATGAAGTTCGGATCGCCTATGTCATCAATACCCGCGATCTTGAAAAAGCGATTGAGATTTTAGAGCGGGCTTTGGTAGAATATTAACGTTAGGAGAACTGCGGGCGTAGTTTACCGGTAAAATGTCTCCTTGCCAAGGAGAAGAGAGAGGGTCCGATTCCCTTCGCCCGCTCACAAGTACTTACTGATGAAAATAATCTGCCAGAGGAAGACTAAGAGGAAATAGATAATCTCAAAGACAGCATTTACTTGGTTAATGGTAAAAAAGAGAATAATTATTACCATCTGAAGCAGAATAAGATTATCGGAGAAATTAAGAAAGTTTTTGCTGCCAGTAATTCTGGCAAAAGTATGTTCGGAAACAGTCCAAAACAAAAAGATCGCTGCTGCGACTGCCCAGTGAATAGTAGGAAACCGACTTTCAGGAAAAAATCCAATCAGTCCAAATGACAAAACCGCAACCAACCAAATAAAAGAAGTAAAACTTAAAAATTTTAGTTGAAATTTTCTAAAGACATAAGAAGTGAAACTGAGATCAAGAAAGCATTTGATGAAAAATAACAGATTAAAAAAAGACAACTGACTGTTATTAAAAAAATAACTCATCTGAGAAATGGTATATTCAGAAAAACTATATTGGGGAATCTGGCCGCTCAAATAGGCGGTTGAGACGAGAAAAAAAAGAGCAGAAAGAATCGTATTATATTTGAAGACTTCTAGCCTGGTTTTTTTGTTTTCTTCCATAAAGGAATTATGCGTTTTTTAAAACCTTCTCAAAAGCTTCCCTATCTGATTTATATGTAAGAGTTTTTTTGACTTTTTCGGCGGTGACGAATTTGGCATCAATTATCTCCCAGTCATGATTTTTTGGATCACCGCTGAGATATTCCATCAAAAAATAATAGACGGTTTTCTTAATTAAATCTCCACCCCATTTATATTGGTAATTGGTAACTATTGGCTTATTGGAAATTATTCTTGCTTTTACTCCACCTTCTTCTTCAACCTCTCTTAAAGCCGCCTGTTCCACCGCTTCGGTGGAATCGTGATCGCCAACCAAACCTTTCGGAAATACCCAGCCTTTATGTTGAGAGTGCTGACAGATGAGCCATAGTCGTGTAACGTGTAACTTGTAACCTGTAACGTTTTTGTAAACAATTCCACCGGCTGAAGTTTGATGAATGACAGACATAGCTTAAATTATAGCAATTTTCAGTTCATGATATTTTTAGGGCGCAGTAAAACATAATCGCGGCAGCAGTAAAACGAATAAGATAGACTTTAAAGGTGTGTTTCTCCAATAATCTTGGAGCAAATAAAGAAAAGACAAAAGCCATCACCATAGAAAACGGCAAAGATATAATCACTGATGATAGTCCAACACTTTGTTCAAAGGCTTTATTAGAAGCAAGATAACCGATTATACCAATAATTCCAATTAATATTAAAACGGCGATTTTTTTTAAATTAACGGTTTTATATTCTTTTAAGACTAAGAAATGAGAAGGTAGAGTAAAAAGAGTAGTCAATAAAGCGATCCAAATAGTAGCATTCCAATAGCCGAGATCAATAATAGTTTTTTTGGTAAAGATATTATATAAGGATAAAATTGTCATAAATAGTAAGGCAAAATTGACATCTCTTTTTAAGAAAGATCTAAAAGAGAATTTTTCGTCCATAGTGACAAAAAAGCCGGCAATAAAGATAATCGTTATATAAACTATATGAGTAATGTTAAATTTTTCATTAATCAAAAGAGCACTTAGTATGACGGTAAAGACGGTACGGAAATTAAATAAAGGAGAAAATATTGAGACATCTAATATGCTTAAACAATAGATATAGAAAATATTGGTGATAGCACATAATAAGCTAGCGACGATTAAATTAAGCCAGAGGTGGGGGAAACGAAATTTTATTTGTTAAAAAAATTGGGAGCATTAAGATGACATAGATGATGTTCCATAAAAGATTAAATAACCAAGGGTTTTTAATAGCATATTTTCCGGTTAGTTTTATGACGATAACCTCAAGTCCGTAAAAAAAAGACGCTATCCAGGCAAAAACAAGATTTGACATAATTATTTAGGACATACTTTATAAGGTCTGACCTAATAATGTATGTCCAATGGCTTGGTTAATGTTCTTAAATCCATCTTTTTTTAATAACTCGATTAAATCTAGATTAATTTGCGAGATTAGTTGCGGCCCTTGGTAGATCATTCCGGTGATTAACTGGACTAAAGAGGCGCCGAGCTTGATTTTCTTGTAAGCATCTGAACCATTAAATATTCCTCCACAGCCGATAATGATTAATTTGTTTTTATAGTTTTTGTAAGTAAGCTTAATCAATTCATTTGATCTTTGTTCGCAAGGTTTACCGCTGAAATTACCAACTTTAAATTTTTTAACTTCTTCAGGAATAAAAGACGGCTCCTTTCGGTTTTTTTGGAGATTGCCAATAATTATTCCTTTAATAAAAGGATAGTTAATAATTACGTTTAGCATCTCTGAAAATTCTCGGTTGGTTTTTTCAATCGGCATCTTGACGAAAACTGGTTTTAAGATTCGAAGATAGGAGATAGACGATAGGAGATAGGTGAGATTTTTTGGCGGATAAAAACTTAATTTAGTATTAATTAAATTCGGGCAGGAGATATTCAGCTCATAAAAACTATTTTTTATTTTCTCTTTTTCAAAAATCTTAAAAGTCTTGACGATATCATCAACTGCTTCTTTTATAGTGGTTATTTTTTTGTTGTTTGTCAATCCAATACTGATTCCCAAAGGAATTTTAAAGTTTATTTTTTTTAACTGTTGGGCAATTTTTTGGGCACCGAGATTTTTAAAGCCTTTATTAACCATTAAAGACTTTGATTTTGGCAAGCGACCGAGACGGGGAGGAGGGTTACCTTTATAAGGATGATTAGTAATCGTTCCAACCGTTTGAAATCCAAAACCAAGAGGATAAAGAATCTGCGTCAGATGAGCGTCATAGTCAAATCCGGCTGCTAGTCCAATCGGGTTATCAAAATTAATTCCGGCCAGTTTTTGTTTCAAAGATGAGTCTGTGATGACATGTTGACTAGCAATAATTTTTTTTAAAAAAGTTTTTCCCAAAAGCTCTCCGACCTTAACCATAACTTCGTGAATCGTTTCCGCCGGAATAAGGAAAAAAATTGGTTTTATAAAATATTGATAAAGAAAAGCAAAGAGACTTAACTGCATCTCAAGTCTTTCTTTACAGTATTTAAAGCAGACAAGAATTACTAAAGTAAAACTGAAAAGAGCCGAAAGAGTGCAGTAAAGACAGATGCTTTTCAAGACGACTAACTGAAGGTACATAAAGTAAACGGAGAATAACGCACCGACCATTGACTGAAAGACAAGCCATTGTTTAAGAACTTTTTTTCTAGAGGCAAAAATAGCGATTATTACCACCGTTAAGATTCCATAATGAATAACGCCAAATAGAGCAAGAGGAATACCAAACATTATCGAATAAGAGCTTCTTAATACCTTCCCGCAGTCGGAGAGAATCGGCAGAAAATGATTAATGGTACAAGGAGGGATGATATTATTATAATGCTCCCAGGTAAGATAAATTGAATCGATCAAGCCGCCAAGAGCCAGGATTAATGAAAGAAACATGCGGAGGGTAGAGGATTTGAACCTCTGTAGGGATTACTCCCTCGAGTTTTCGAAACTCGTGCAATTGGCCGCTATGCGAACCCTCCTTACCTTTATATTCTACCAAAGGTCGTTGTTAAAAAGTTAGCTTTAGAGTAAAATATAAAAATACTTCAGGCGCGTTGGCGAAGTGGAAACGCAGCTGTCTGCAAAACAGCTACTGCGCCGGTTCGATTCCGGCACGCGCCTCAAAAAAGGAAGGTGGGCAGGACGGTAATGCGCGAGTCTTGAAAACTCGTGAGCGTAAGCTCTAACAGGTTCGACCCCTGTACCTTCCGCTTTTTCAATGAACAGTTTTTTAAATTTAACTGGTGTCTTAAGCGAAATAACCGTATTTTTGACACTTTTATTTTGCGGATTAAAAACAAATAAGTTTGATTTTAAAAACGAGACCTTTAGCCATTTTGGTTCGATAAAAGCGACTTCAAAAATATTTAATACGGGAATATTCGTATATCTCATTTTTAGATCTTTATTTATTGGTAGATTAATTGGTTATTTTTGCTTATGGAATAATTTTATAGTCATAATAACTTACGCTGTTGCGCTTATTTCAATTTTTTTAGCGGCGATTTTTACCGTCAGGGAACATGCATTTATTCACTTTATAGTCACCAGGTTAGCGGTTATTGTCTCGATTTTATTTTTGATTTCTTTAAGCATAAATTTTATGATCAAAGACTTTAATTTTGGAGTCTTTAATTTTATTATTTTCTTGTTATTACTGTTCGTTGGCTTCCTTTTTTTATTAAGAAAAAAGACCAACGCCATTTTTCAAATTTTCTTTTTTATTCCCATTATCCTTTGGGATTGGGTGATGACGGTAAAACTATTTAACATTATTTAAGTTAACAAATTATGAGAAAGAAGTTTTCATTCAGAAAAAAGATCTTCGGGGAAAAAAATAAAAAAGTGATTTTTTTGCTTACGGGGTGGGGCAACAAAATTTTCCAACATATCTTTGTCATTAAAGTTTTGACTGAAAGAGGCTATCGATGTATTGTCTACGAATACGATAAAGAAATCCTTTCTTCAGATATTGCTAAAACCGTAAAAAACTTTTTTAAAGTCAAAAAAGATATTCTAAATTCGATAAAACTTTTGAAAAACCAAGGCATAAAAGAATTTTCTGTTTTTGGCACAAGTTTAGGATCTGTTTTGACTTTTTTAGTCGCTAATAATTCTAAAGAGATAAAAAAATTAGTAGTTAACTTAACTGGAGCAGACTTAGCTGAAGTCGTTTGGAGCTGGGACAACGTCCGGGGAAGCAATATAAAAAAAGAACTAATCGCAAGAAATATTGATTTACTAAAACTAAAAAATTCATGGAAAATTTTAAGCCCGATTAATAATATAAAAAATCTGAAAGACAAGAAAATTTTGATTTATATAAGTAAAAAGGACGAACTTATTCCTTATAGGCAATCACTTCAATTAATTGATCAATTAAAATACTTAGATTGTCAAATAAAGGTAGTAACTAACAAGCATTTAAACCATATATTAAGCGGAACAAAAAACCTGTTAAAATTTAATAGATATTTAACATTTTTAGAAGGTTAGCAGGAAGCGCTAAAGTATGATTAAATTACATGGTTTTGAGTTAAAACAAATTAGTGAGGCGGAGTGGGAGATGAAGAAAGACTACCAAGGTCAAGCACTTCATTTTTTTGCTGAGGAGGAGATTTTAAAAGCCCTTGAAGAAGAAGTGTTTTTGCAGGCGAGGAACGTCGCTCAGCTGCCGGGATTAGCCGGACCGGTAGTTATCATGCCCGATGCCCATACCGGTTACGGGGCGCCAATTGGCACAGTCTTTGCCATGGATAAAGACGATGGTTTCGTTTCCCCAGGGGCGATAGGCTACGATATCAACTGCGGAATGAGGCTTTTAACTACAAATTTAACTCTTCAGGAAGTTTCTCCTTACCTTGTAAAACTTGTTGATTTTCTTTTTTCTTCAATTCCAGCTGGTCTTGGTGGAAAAGGGTTTTTAAAAACAAATAAAGAAGAGTTAAAAAAAATTACTGAGGAAGGTGTCCCTTATTTAATTAGATCAAAAGGAGTTGGTTGGCAGGAAGATATTGAGGCAATTGAGGAGGAGGGAAAGATTAACGGCGCTGACTTTTCCTTAGTTTCTGAAAAAGCGATTGAGCGGGGGCTTTTTCAGTTGGCGACTTTAGGTAGTGGTAATCATTACCTTGAAATTCAAAAAGTCGAGAAAATTTTCGATGAAAAAGAAGCAAAAAATTTAGGAATATTTTCGAAAGATCAAATTACCGTGATGATTCACTGCGGCTCGCGGGGATTCGGTCACCAGGTTTGTTCTGATTATTTAAAAATATTTGAGAAACATCAAGACGAGTTTAAGATTGAGATAAAAGATCGTCAGTTGGTTTGCGCACTTATTAAATCCGTTTATGGAAAAAATTATCTAGGAGCAATGGCCGCCGCGGCCAACTTCGCTTTTGTTAATCGGGAAGCAATTACTCATCGGGTAAGACAGGTTTTTGAAAAAATTTTTGGGAAGACTGCCAAAGAGTTGGAAATGAATTTGGTTTACGATGTTGCCCATAATATCGGCAAGGAAGAAGGTGATTATTTTTTAAGCCGTAAAGGAGCAACTCGGTCTTTTCCAAACACCCCAGTTATCATCGGCGGTTCAATGGAGGTAGGTAGTTATCTACTTTTAGGAACAGAGGAGGCTTTAAAAAAATCTTACGGCTCAACTGCCCATGGTTCAGGCAGAACGATGTCCCGTTCTCACGCCAAAAAGATTTTTTACGGGGAAAAGCTTTTTGAGGAGATGAAAGAACGAGGGATTTATGTTCGGTCAGCCTCCATAGCAGGACTAGCTGAGGAAGCCGGTGGCGCTTACAAAAATATCGCTGATGTGGTAAAATCAGTGTCATTAGCAGGCTTGTCAAAACCAGTTGCCTATTTTAAACCACTAGGTAACATAAAAGGATAGTCTATGTTTTATCACAGTCCAACTTACGGAAAAATAGATTTGGAAAGACTAAAGAAAATCGTTTCTTCTTTTATGGGAGCCGATAGAAAAGCCAAGTATGAAATCATCGTCGGCACCGATTCACAAAAGATTGAGAAAAATAAATATGACTTTGTTTCTGCTCTGATTATTCATCGTGTCGGTTGGGGGGGGATTTATTTTTGGAAGCGTTTAGTTCAGGACAAAAAAATCTCCCTTAAGGAGCGAATCTACCAAGAAGCAACTATGTCTCTTGAGACCTCAGAAAACTTCGTCAACTTTTTCAAGACAAATGGCATATCAAGATACGACGTCCAAATCCACGTTGACATCGGTCACAATGGCGAAACAAGAGATCTAATTACCGAAGTCGTTGGTATGATTAGAGGAAGCGGGTATGAGGTTAAGATTAAGCCAGAATCTTACGGAGCTTCAAAAGTAGCTGATCGCCATACTTAAGAAAGAAACTCCTTTAAATTAGTTTCATTAACGACAAAGCTCTGTCCTTGTCCGGAAACGATTTTATAAGCAGTTTTACGGACGATTTCTTCAATCATTCGCTCTAAACTTCTTATCCCTGGCTCAAAACCCAAAGGTCTGACCATCTTTGGCCAGACCGCATCATCAATCTTTAAATTAGCTTCTGTTAGCCCGGTTTCTTTTAAATATTTAGGGAGGATAAATCTTTTACCAATTTCTATTTTCTCTTCGTCATTATAAGAAGGCATGGTGATCGTCTCCAACCGATCCATGACCGCCGATGAAATATTATTAGTATTATTAGCAGTGGCGACGAAGAGGACTTGAGAAAGGTCAAATGGATAGTCAATAAAATAATCATTAAAAGCAATATTCTGTTCTGGATCCAAAATCTCTATCAACACTCCCATAATTTCTTCCCGTGAGGCCGGTGTCACTCGGTCAAGTTCATCAAGAAGGATAATCGGATTTTTACTACCAGCTCGGCGAAGAGCTCTAATAATCATTCCTGGTTCAGCATGAGAACTCGTCTTTGACTGACCGCGAAGATCTAAAGCCGAAGATAAACCGCCAAAAGGGATACGAACAAATTTCCGACCCATGGTTTTGGCGATTGATTTTGCTAAAGTAGTTTTACCGGTTCCTGCCAAGCCAACAAAAAATAAAATCGGCGCATGGGAGGCACCAGTCGGTGCCTCCTTATTTTGGATTAATAAAACAGAAAGATATTCAAGAATTCTGTTTTTGACTTTTTCTAGACCATAATGGTTTTTATCGAGAATAGTTTTAGCATGGTTAATATCCAAAAGATCATCAGTTTTTTTGTTCCAGGGTAAGTTAACAATCCAATCAATATATTTAGCCGTTAGGTCGATCTGACTTAGATTACTGCCGTATTTAACAGCTAAGCTAATCCGCTCAATCTGTTCGAGTGCTTTATCATGAAGATTAGCAGGTAGATCAGTTGTTTGCAAAAGAGTTTTTAGTTTTTCTACCTCTGGTAATCCTTTTTGGCTATCCATATTGTTAGCAGACAAAACTTCCGCTTGACAAAACAAAAAATTTTTATTATAAATATGACACTAAAAAAATCATTATAAATTTATTTTATCTAAATTCTTATGTCAAAAACAACCGGTAATATAAAACCGCTTTTTGATTATGTATTAATTAAGCCTCTGGAAGGTGAGACAAAAACAGCTTCAGGGATTGTTCTTCCCGATACTGCTAAAGAAAAACCCCAAGTTGGTAAGGTGATGGCGGTTGGGCCTGGTGATAAGTGTTGTTGTGATGATGAAGAATGCAAATGCGAGAAGATGGTCGTCAAGGTTGGTGATAAAGTCCTTTACAAAAAATGGGGAGGTAATGAAGTCAAAGTCGGGACAGAAGAATGGCTGTTGATTGAGCAGAAGGACATTATGGCTGTAATAGATTAACACGGATTTTTAATAACGGATTTACACTGATCCGTGAAAATCGGCTAGAAATCAGTGGAAATCCAAGACTATAAAAAATAACATAAACATTAAGTAAATAAAATTATTAAAAGTTATTAATTGTATAAAATCGTATGGCAAAACTGATTAAATACGGAGCTGAGGCTCGAAAAAAACTACTTGATGGAGTTAATAAATTAGCTGATGCGGTGGCGACTACTTTAGGACCAAAAGGTCGTAACGTCGCCCTTGATAGGAAATGGGGTTCACCCAATGTCGTTCACGACGGCGTTTCCGTTGCCAAAGAGGTTGAGCTTGAGGAACCGTTTGAAAACATGGGCGCCCAGCTTATCAAAGAAGCCGCTTCAAAGACGGCTGATGTTGCTGGTGATGGAACAACGACAGCCACTGTTTTAGCCCAGTCTCTAGTTCAGGAAGGGCTAAAGATGATTACGGCTGGTGCTAATCCGATGGTGATGCAAAGAGGATTGGAAAAAGCTTCCCAGTATGTAGTTGAGGAATTAAGAAAAGCCAGTAAAAAAATTACCTTAGAAGACGCCGCCTCCGTAGCAACAATTTCTGCTGGCGATCCAAAACTTGGCAGGTTAATTGCCGATGCTTTAAAAGCAGTTGGCGGAAAAGACGGTGTTGTCACGGTTGAGGAAGGAAAAGGGCTGGAAACAACCGTTGATCACAAAGAAGGGATGCAGTTTGACCGCGGTTTTGCCTCAGCCTATTTTGCTACTGACCCGGACAAGATGGTCGCCGAGGTCGAGGACGCTTATATTTTAATCACTGATAAAAAAATTTCCGCGGTTTCTGATTTACTGCCTTTTCTAGAAAAATTTGTTAAGGTTTCTAAGAACCTAGTGATCATTGCTGATGAAGTCGAAGGTGAAGCATTAGCAACATTAGTTGTTAATAAGCTTAGAGGTACATTTAATGCTCTAGTTGTTAAAGCGCCTGGGTTTGGCGACCGACGAAAAGAGATGCTGGAGGATATTGCTATCTTAACCGGTGGTAGCGTCATTTCTGAAGATTTGGGTAAAAAATTAGATACGGTTGAGGTCGAAGACTGCGGACGAGCAGATAAAGTCAAGTCAGATAAAGAGAACACTTCAATAATTGGTGGAAAAGGAAAGAAAACTAACATTGAGGCAAGGATTACCCAGATAAAACGGGAGTTAGTAGAGACGACCAGTGAGTTTGATCGAGAAAAACTCCAGGAAAGACTGGCGAAACTTTCAGGCGGTGTGGCAGTTATTAACGTTGGCGCGGCGACTGAGATTGAGATGAAGGACAAGAAAGAAAGAGCCACTGACGCGGTGGCAGCCACCAAAGCCGCTCTTGAAGAGGGAATTGTTCCGGGCGGAGCAGTTGCTCTTTTGAATATTTCCCAAAAGATGGATAGCGGAAAGCTAGGAACAAAAATCTCAACCGACGAAAAGATTGCATACGACATCGTTAAAAAATCACTTGAGTCACCGTTTATGAAGCTGATTGCTAACGCCGGTGTTGATCCGGGTCAGCTATTGGCTAAGGGTCGGGCAGTGGCTAGCGAAGGCTTGGGTTTTGATGTTTTGACATTGGAGTCAGTTGAAGACGCCAAACCGATTGATATGGTAAAAGCTGGCATTATTGACCCATTGAAGGTGGTGAGGACCGCCGTTCAGAACGCCATTTCAGTTGCCACGATGATTCTGACAACCGAAGCCTTGGTGACTGACAAGCCAGAGCCAAAAACACCTCATCCTCCAGGTGGAGCTATGCCTGACATGGGAGGAATGGGATATTAAGAGAAGGTTTTTTTATACCAACCTAAGATTTTATACTGGGTTTTTTTAGCATGATAGACTAAGTGTTTGATTTGATTGTAATTTTTTCCATAGCCGAAGTTTTTTATCGGCCGAAAAAAATCCATCTGGCCGGCGTTGTGAACAATGACGATTTTTTCTCCAGTCGGTTCATAAAAAACTCCGTTTTTAATAACAAAGCCTTTAGGCATAGTGCTCATCATATAATTATATTTATTATTTAAGAACTTATATTTTGATTGATATATATAATAATTAACGATTATTTGATCGGGTCCCCAGGCATCTTTATCTTTAATTAACTTTTTCATTTTTGAGCAAAGATCAATAAATTTTTTATAAGGAGCAAAGATGACTCCGGCGTTAATCACCGGTTTATTTTTAACCACCTGCCAGATTTTCTTTTTTATTTTTTTTTCAAAGTTATTACGGATAAACCATTCAAAAAATAAAACCTCCATTCCCAGAGGAACAACCCGGAAGATCTTTTTATCTTTTTTGAACATTGACGAAATGTCTTCTTGAAAGATTGTATCTCCACCATCAATAAAAAGGATTTGGTCATACTCTTTGTTTTTTAAAAATCTAGCAGAATCAAAAAATCTCTTATTGACGATATGATATTTGTTTATTCCCAGAAAGACAGTCACCTGATTTTTTCTCAGTAGATTTATCTGTTTTCTAGTTAGTCCGTAATCAATCACAACGACATCAATATTATCTAAGTTGACATTATCTTTTAAAGAAGCCAGCCAATGTTTGGTAACAAAGTCGCCGCATTTTTTATCAGCGCTGGTGATAATAATGTTTTTTAACATATACCTATCTTTGATATTATACAAAAATAAAAATTTATGATACTATTTAACCTAGATAGGTGGTGATAACTATGGCTGATACAAAAGTGGGTGTTGTTTCCCATTATTTCGACAAAATTGGCGTCGCAATTATTGAGGTCGAGGCACCTATTAAGGTTGGTGATAAGCTGAAGTTTGTCAGAAAGGGTAAAGAGTTATTTCAGCAAGAAATAGTATCAATGCAGATTGAGCATCAACAGATTCAGGCGGCGAAAAAAGGCGACGGCATCGGCGTCAAAGTCGACCAGAAGGTTCACGAGGGAGTTGAGGTTTATAAAGTTGAGTAACTTAACACCCCTGGAGTGTTATAGAGCAACAAGACAATCCAAACAAAAACTAGCCTTGTTTTTGTTACGTTTCTTAGTCCAGACTCGCCTTACCCCTCGAAGCCCGAGCCACAACAGACTTAAACTTTTATCTTGAATCCGTCGAGATCTGATACACTAAAGTTATGGCTGCATTCTTGACAAATCAAAACTTCACTCCTATAGATACCGAAATTCGAAACGAGAGCCTTATAAGAAAACTTTTTCCTTCAAAGTTAAGAATAATTATTTACTTGCTGGTTATATTTATCCCTGCGATTTACTACCTGTTTTTTAATCTTAGTGAGGTAAAAGGAACTCCGGCGACACTCGCTTTCACCCATAATGATTATCTTCTATCGGAAAGACTCAGTTATATGATTAGAGCGCCTCAACCTCGCGAAGCTGTCATTTTCCACCGTAATACCCAAGAGATTGAATGGGTGGGTTTAATTGTCGATTCGCAAATAGCGGATAACGGTATGTATACAGTTGAAATTAGCAATAATGTTTTGAGGGTTGCCCGACAGAATATCATAAGCCGGATTTGGTATCCGCCGATAAGCAATTTAGAGTGGGAGAGGATAATGAATGAATATCGAGTAAAATACTCTAAGGAGCCGACTCCAACAATTTCACTTGCGCCAGCTCTCAGTTCAGCGGTAATTGTCAGCCCGACAAGAGTACCTTCTGTTAAAGCGCTGGTGACTTTAACTCCGACCGCAAAACCAACGGTCAAAGTGACGCCAACTGTGACAACCGCGCCAAGAATCCCTCGTCCGCCTCAAATGGACATTAGCTATCCATCAGAAAACCAATCAATTACTCTTACTAATTCCCAGCAATTTTGTGTTGTCGATGTTCCAGCTGGAGGCGATCAATCTGGTTTACAGCGCCGACAGAATGTCAATAATACCGGATGGTCGGGTTATTCTTCCGTAACAACACTCTGTTTCTCGCCAAATGAAGGCCAAAATACAATCAGTCTGCAGTATAAAAACAGTTATGGTGAAGAATCTAATCAGTATGATAGGCACTTTTCATTCCACCAACAACAAGAAATTACGGTTACTTTAAACGGTAGATTGTATAGTGATAATAACTGTAATGGGAATTGGGACAGCGGTGAAGGCAGCGTTAATGGATCAGCGACTGTAAATATTTTTAAGATGCCAGAGTTTTATATTTTAGGAACTGTTACCTCAAACAATGACGGCACATTTAATTCATTTACTTATAGCAAAGTTATTAACGATAGCGAATCTTTAGCGGTGCAAGCGGCACCGGTTTCGCCACAAGGTTATAAAAGCAATCCCAAATACAGTGCTCAAACGGTTACTTTAAACAAAGACTCAAATAATTATACAGTAAATATCCCTCAAGTACCAAATGAGAATATTTCGGCTTGTCAGTAAGTTAACTTAACACCCCTGGAGTGTTATAGAGCAACAAGACAATCCAAACAATAACTGCTCTCGTTTTTGTTACGCTTCTGGACCCAGACTGGTGGAGATAGATAAAGCCAAATGAATAATGATCCAATATATAGTAACTATTTTATAGTTATATGATATAATCAGTAGATATAGGATTAGAGGTCTGCTGGAAAGTCTTCACATTCTTCTTTTCTTAATTAAGAATGTCTAAAAAAATATTTCTTAAATATTTTAATATTAAATTAAACGAAGATAGGGGGTGATATGAATGGACAAAAATAAATTATTTGTAGGAAGTTTACCATGGTCAATAAACAATGATTCTTTAAAAGAATTGTTTTCTCAGTACGGAGAGATTACCGAAGCTGTAGTAATTACAGATAGAATGACAGGAAGATCAAAGGGATTTGGATTTGTAACATTTGCCAATGAAGAAAGTGCCAAGAAAGCTCTAGAGATGAATGGAAAAGAAGTAGAAGGAAGAACAATAGTTGTAAACGTAGCTAAGCCTAGAGAAGAAAGAGGCGGTGGAGGATTTAGAAGAGGTGATAATAACTTTAGAAGAGATCGTAGAAGTTATTAAAATTTACTCTATCAAAAAATTACTAGACAAACACGTTGCAATGGAAATATAGAGTAAACAAAGAGCTTTAAAAAGGAGAAAAGACAAAGTACAGACTACTGGAGGATGTTAGAACTTTTTATTCTGAGATTTAACGAAAAGGACTTGCAGATTCGTATTCTCTTAAAGCATTTATCATTACTTCTAATTTTCCTTTAGCTGTATCATAATTTCCTTTTGCCCAATTTCTTAATTGCTCTTCAGTCATTTCTACTTTCTCAGGTGGAACACTTAATTGTTGACTTACTAATTGTTTTGTTACTTGTGTAAAACCTTCAGGGTCAACCGTAACGACTTGTTTGCTCAATGTTTGTCCATCTAATATTGCTGTTCGAAGTGCAACCAAATTATCATCATTATCGTTCATTCTTCCAGTTTTATAATAATCTCCGTCTTTTAGTTGTCTTGCTGCTTCTAAAGAAATTCCCACAGATCCACGTCTTGCATCTCTAACATCTGTTTCAGTTAAAACTTCATCTTTACCTCTACTTCTAACAGCGTTTATATATTGTTTAGGAATTCTATCAGCATGTAATGAAAAACCATAATGTTCTCTTTCTCTTTCAAGATTAGTATCCAACACACCTCTGCCTATTTTGGCTGCTTGTTCATAATCGTTATTTACTTCGGGTGTCTTAAGAGTAGTTGCTGATTTTTCTTGAGGGGCCGGCTGTGATTGTTCTACAGCAGGCGCTGGTTGATCTTGCATATTTTCATTATATCAAAAAGTTCTAACGTCCAGTCCTCTATCAAAATATCGAATTATCAGAAAACTCTATTGTTTAATAATTCTTTTAGCGATTTTTTTAACATTATCTTTAATGCCTTCTTGCCAAAAGTAGTTTTAAAGTATTTTTCTCGACGGGTGGCATCATGTTTGGAAAGAAAATATTCGCAGAACAATAAAGTAAGAGGTCTTCTAGGTTCTGTAGCTTTTGAGTTACCGGCAATATGAGAAGTTAATCTTTCATGTAAATTAGTTGTATAACCAATATAAAAATTGTTATCTTTCAAAGAATATAAAACGTAAACGCAGTAGAGAAGTTTTTTCACGGCTCTTTAATTATAGGAGCTTTTCTTTGACTCTTTCCAGTTGATAAGAGTCATTGAGGGTCATGTAGTAGAACAAAGTTCACTACATGACCATGAAGTCAACTTCGTTGTACTTCATGGTCCAGACTCGTGAAGGATGTTAGAACTTTTTACGCACAAGTTTAGCTACATCATTTAGATTCAAGTAGAAATAGACCTATAGTTATGATATAATGCAGAATGTCGGAAAAGCCAAAACAACTTGAATTTGTCAAATCAAAGGTGGATAAGCTCAATAGAACATGGAAAAAATTTCCCGAGTTTATGAGGCCTGATATTGAAGCTTTTAAAGCAGGTCTTGTTATCGGTGGTGTCCCAAGAAAATATCCGATACCTATTCTTTATAATGATTTAAAACCAGAACACAAAAAAAGACTCAAAGAAGCTTATGATGCTTTTCCTATGCCGGAAGATACTTTTACCGATCATGAAACTGGTAAAACTTATATTAGTGAAAATATGTTTGTTAATACTCCAGAACAAGTGCTTGAAGATTTTTTAGCCTATCAAGTTGGTTGTTTTTCGTATATGAAAGGTCAAATAATTGAGGGAAAATCATTTGATGAAGAAGAAGCGCAAACAGCGAATCTTTATATGCAAGAATTTTGTGAAAGAATTCCTAATCAAAAAGATATTTATATAGTAAGGAGAGGATTTGAACGAAGATTATTTTTTAACGACGGCACTGATCGGGGCAAATATATAGCCGATCTTCCTCCAAAAGGTGGAGCAAATAATGAAGATGAAATAAGTTTATTAAATCATATTTATCCTCAGGCATTTTCAATTATTACAAGGGCAGTTATGAATAGAAATGGAAATATTGAAGCTTTAGGCAAAAACATTGAGGAAGGAAAATTTTATCCCACAGATTTTGCATACGATAGTCCAAACTTTAGCTTAAGATTTTATATCTTATCTCATTTTATGGCTAATAATCCATGGCCAATTTTTGACTCACTTCTTAATGGTAATACCGCTGAGACAAACAGATTATTACATGATGGTTTAGAAAAAGATGTCCAAGGAAACATTTTTCAATTTTTAATTGACGGTTTAGTCGCAGATGAACGATTGATCCAGAAATTTAAAATGACTAAGGATATTGAAGCATTTATAGAAGAACAAGTTAAATTGTATTGGAAAACTAAATTAAATTAAAAAAATTTGATTTTAAAAAAAATTATGTGGCAAGAACAATTAAATTTACCTCAGGGATTATTTGATGGAGAATGGCCAAGTCCCGAAACTCCCGATTTTTGGGAAGTTGCTTATTATGATCAAGAAGTTGAGGCAATATTGGCAGATCAAGTTCCTAAAGTTTCTGATAAAAGCCCTGAAGTTCAAAAAGCTTTAGCCACCTGCTATATTTGGATTAACTCAATGGCTGAAGTTATAGATGATGAGAAAATACAGGAAACACTAAAAAATCCATCACTTCTTTCAGCAAACGCAATTTCATTAATATTTAATGGTCCAATGACAGATTATATTTTAGAACAAGTAGGTATTAGACCTCCTTCAAGATCAGAGGCTTTTCATACATATCTTGATAAACAATCAGATATAAAACAAACTTTAAAAAAACTGTCGCCTAAGATGAAAGATTTAGCCTGGTGGAGTTTTTGGGCTACTTTTGATTCTGAGTATCAGCATTCAACAAGTGAATTTGCAACAAATCAATTATTAGTTTTACCAAAAAAAGAAGCGGTTTCTTTTATGCAAAATAAACTAGGGTTAAAACCGCCAAAAATTATTGGAAAACGTTTATGAACAAAGAAATCTGTGCGAACTGCATTTGGTTTAAAGCTGAACCACAAACATCGTTAAGTCCGAACGCTCCAGTTATTGTTGAAAATGAAGTTAAACAAACCCCAGCTCAAAAAACCGCTCTGAGGGGAGGTAGTAGACCTCCTGTTTATGGAAAATGTAAGGCGATATTTCAAGATGTAAATAACGAAACTCAAGTTTATAATTTTGGAACATTATCAAATGCAAATTGTACTGCTGTAGATGATTCAGGATATAAATTGTTTAGGGTAGGTTAATTTTGATATTTGTTTGTGATATACAATTTAGATTGTTATAATAACTCTATTATATGCCTACAAGAGAAATTCCATTACCAGCTTCGGCTTTGGGACCAACTAGACAGGGTGAACAAATTCATCCTCTAAAGATTGTTTTGCTTCAAGGAAATCTTATCACTCAAAATGTTGATGCTATTGTAAATGCCGCAAATGAATCGCTATTAGGTGGAGGCGGAATTGATGGGCAAGTTCATAGAGCTGCCGGATCGAAATTGTATGAAGAATGTAAAAAATTAGGTGGATGTGAGACCGGTAATGCAAAAATTACAAATGGATATAATCTTACTGCTAAATATGTTATCCATGCAGTTGGCCCAATATATCCAGATGATCCACAAGATGTAAAAGGGCAAAAAGAAGCAGCTCGTTTACTTGAAAGTGTTTATCAAAATATTTTAAGAGTAGCTAAAGAAAACGGATTGAAATCAATAGCTATTCCGGCAATATCAACTGGTATATTTGGTTATCCAACAGAAGATGCTGCAAAAATTGCCCGTGATACAGTCATGGCAGATTTACAAAAAATGGAGAAGGATCTCTTCAAGAAATAAGATTTGTACTTTGGGAAATGGAAAAATATCAGATTTATGATAAAGTTTTTTCTCAAAAATAAATTTTACCTTTTATATTATTTAAAAACCCTCGCATAACACAGAAGGACTTATTTAGTATAAGTGTCAATATGTGTGTCTAAAAACGATAAATTTTGTTTTTTAGTCTATCCCATAATTCCTTTAGATCTTCTTTGTTTTTAACCCTCCTAAAAGTCAAAAGCCAAAAGATGAAAGTTACCTGTTGAGAAGCTTCCATTCCCCGATGATTTGACAATTTTCCTTTGATTTGGGAATTTAATCCTTCTATTGAATTGTTTGTTTTATGAAGGTAGGGATAATCAAGATAGGCAAAAAGATGTTTTTCATCAAATGTTAAAAGTTTAACCGCTCGTCTTAAGTTACCATGGGTATACCACCATTTTCTTTTAGTATTAACGCCTATGGTTTTTTCTTTTAAGAGAAAAGAATATTTTGTTATCCAGTTTTCACAATCTTTTTTCCACGATATCTTATCGTTGAGATTTTTAATCTTAATAATTTTTTGGGCAATTAACCTTAATTCTCTTGTTGCCCAAATGGGACTCCTTAATGGCAAAAATCTCATAAGAGATCTTTTAACATGGGATAGACATCGCTGATGCGGGATAGGTGGAAGAAACATATTAACAGCTGATACCAACGCTCCTTTCCAATCGGTAACAACACCAACAGGTGGATTGTTTTTGACTATCGGGAGTATTCTTTCGAAATCTTTTTCTATCGCTTCATATGATTCTGAGAGATGGAATGACCAAAAAAGATTGATCTTTTTTGTCACATCTCGATAAATCATCACCACTCCTTTTCGATGAAGCCACTTACCATCAATACCCAAAACCCAAGGAACACTTGATTTTTCATTAACCATTTTATCAATCAAAAACAAAGAATCAGAAGATGTTGGTTGATAGTTAAAGAACGGTTTGAATCTTCTCCAGATAGATTTTCGAGATAGAGATATTTCCTCAATCAAGGCCATTTTGTTAATCTTATTTGAAACAAAATCATAGAAGTCAACAAAGTCAGAGTATTTTCCAGTTAAATATCTTGGCTTACCGAAAGATTTATGACAAATCAGGCAAAGGAATCTACGTTTACCGGTACCTGTGAACCCAATTCTTTTGGATTTACCACCACAAACAGAACATCTTAGAGTTTTTTAAAAGAGGATAATTTAATCATATTAAAAAGATGAAATTTTAACTTTGGAGCATTATACCAGTTTAAAGTAGTTAATTCAGACACATTTTTTGACACTTAAGCCAACATTTTACGTTTATCTATCTTATCAGCCTCCTGAGTAATCAATCCTGAGGTCTCAAGCATAGGAATTATCTCCTTACGAAGTGTCCAATCGGATAATGCCCTTCCATAGACATCATTATGT
>Ga0172371_10004880_pt1 | contig 20066 bp, 24 predicted proteins | sample Lak12m_FD_114543 | JGI IMG/M metagenome (GOLD analysis project Ga0172371, IMG submission 114543) | Freshwater microbial communities from Kabuno Bay, South-Kivu, Congo - kab_022012_12m | ecosystem: Environmental > Aquatic > Freshwater > Lake | place: Democratic Republic of the Congo: South-Kivu... | reverse complement strand
GATCAATGGGGAAATTTAGAGGAAGATTACTATGCAATACCATTTTTCCTGTATTTGGATCTCCTCCAAACATTTCTTTAGCGGACATTTCTTGCTTTGATTGAAAATGAGAAGAAGGATTAATAGGCCCACCATATTTTTTATAGACATCTTCTATTGAGATGTTTTTTGTTTTTAGTATAATACTTGCCATAACTTCCTTTTTAAGTGTTCTTTATAAGTTTAGTAATTTTTGGAAACATAATTTTTCCTATCTTATCTCCATCCAGTGTTACTTCTCCAGGTTCTATAACAATGTTTCTTCCTTGATATTCTGGAGAATTAAAAATTTCCACAAATTTCTTACCTATTTTTTCAGCCATTACATCATAATCAATTCTTATATTTGTTGTTTCTTCTTTTCCTTGTGTACTTTTTCCTATAGATAAATTTTTCAGAGGGGAATTGATTGCTGACATATTTGCACTTTGTAAAGATTTGGAGAAGCTCATCATTGAATGTGCTGCTGAATCAGTATATTCTGTCACATCTTTCATAACATTTACTAATTGAATAAGTGGATCAAAAGATGTAATATTAGTGGTTAGATCTGATAATGATGTCATTACCATGTTTAGACCTTTTGAAAATCCTGTTGCTCCTTTAGCAAATGTTCCTAAACTAAATCCTAATACTCCTATTGCTGTGGCTAAACCAAGAATTGCTAATATACCAAAACTAAATAAGACAGCTCCTAAACCTGTAGACATTAAAGTCCCCAATCCAAACATTACTCCAATAAATCCTACAAGAAATACTCCTATCTTTGCTAAACTTCCCCAATTCACATCATTCATCATTTTTCCCGCCTTAGCAAATTCTTGTAAAGCTTTAGCAAGCACCCACATTGCTGCTGCGGTCGCTAACATTGCTGTAGCTCCTTGCAGAAAACTTTTACCAGCAAATCCTTTTCCAGGTGTTTTTTCTAATAGATTACTTTCTTTTTGTGCTCTGTTAACAGCATCTAATGTTTTTTTCTTAACAAGTAATGTTTTAATTTGTGCCCATACTCCAGCTACAAATTTTGGTATAGCTTTTAAGAAGGGAAAAATTCCTTGTATGTTTAAAAATAACCATGCTGTTTTAACTGTTCTTATAACCACCGCTAAAGTTAAAAATATTGCTCCTATCCAAATTACCCATTTTCCTATCGGATGTTTCATTAATCCTGTTAATCTTTCAGATAACCATCCTACTGTCACTATTAATGGTTTCAATGCTTGCTGCATAGTATTCCATAATTGCTTCTGAATCTCTTGTCTTCGCATAGCAAGTTCTCTTATATCTTCTGTTTCTTGCATTTGCTGTTTATATTCTACTAAAGCCTTACCACCCGCTCTATAAGCCATAACCATTCTATCTATTTCATCACTTGTCATTCCTAATTCTTTAGCTACTATTTTTTGTAATCCAGGAGCCATTCCTCTACCCCAATTTGACTGAGCCATTTGTTTAGCTATGTGTTCAGTAGTTCCTTGTATATCACCTAACATTTGATTCCTATAAAGCAATTGAGCATTAAGTTTAGAACCTGTTAATAAATTGATTTTTGTAGATTTTTCAATTCCTGAAGACATATCTGCAAATTCTTCCATTAAAGTAACTGCTTGTTTTAAGTTCATTCCTAATGTTTTAGCATATCCCGAAGCTTGTGCTAATTTTTTAGGATCGTATAAAAACATTTGATCGTTTAATTCAGCCATATCTCTAACAATTTCACCACCTGTTGCGGCATATTTCATTCCTTCCTTTGTAGCCATATTTAACATGCTTTTAGCAGTTTTACCAATTTTAGAAAGACCAATAGCAAGGTGGGCACTTTGTTCAACAGATAATCCTAAAGATAATTGAAATAAAGCAGCACTTTCAGTTAAAGATGTAAGTTCTTTTACTGACTTACCTGTAGTGCCAATTTGTGATCTAATTATCCCAAATGTTTGTGCAACTGTTTCAGCTTCTATTCCTAAATATGCTAAATCTGTAACTATGCTTTGGGTACTCTTAGAAAAGGTTTTAGATAATTCATTAGTAGTTCCTATAGTGTCTATTATATGAGATCTTAAATTTGCTACTTTTTTAAAGACAGTATATAAAAACGCCACAATTCCTACTTCCACTAATGTTTCACCCCATCTTTTCCATTTAGAATTTAGACTACTTATAGAGTCTTTTTCTTTTTCTAATGTTTCGAGGCTCTTTTCCAAGACACTTTGTCGTTGCATTAACATTTTTCGCCATTTAGGATGATTTTTTATTTGTTCATTTTCAAGGAAAGCCTGTATTTTAGCTAATTGCCCATATAACCCTTTCTCTTTATTTAGAATTTTTATATATGCTTCATTGCCCCATTTAAATTCCTTAATTCTTGCTGTTTCTAATTTTCTAAGTTTTTCCATAACTTCTTCATGTTTTCTAGAATAATCCTCAGTATATTTCCACATATTACCATATTTTTTAGCTGAATAAGTTAATCCTTTCACAATTTTATCAGATTTTCCTAAGTTGGAAGATACTTCATCAGTCATGTTTGCAATTTGTCTAAAGACCTTACTCAAATCATTTACTAATGTAAGTAAATGCTGGGTTTGTTCATAATTGACAGCTATACCAGCGGTTTGAGCAGTATCTATTGTTGATTTTTTTGAATCTTTAGCCATTTTTATTTCTTTGGGTTAACTTTGTTAAGGATAGAAGGTGGAATTTTAGGAATTGCTTGTTTTCCACTTGGAATGTTATTTTGTGATTGATTTCCATTTATCTGGTCGTTTTCTTCTTGCATTTGTTTTGCTAACCGATTAAGAAACCATTTTCGTTCTTCTAATGGTAATTGTTTTATATCCGAATCGGTCATTTTCAAATGATACATTAGAAGGAATCTTTGTTCAAGATTTACTTGGGTATGATATTGTCCTGCTACCTCTTCGGCCAGAAAAAATCTGTTGTCATAGGAATATCTCTTTCTAATGTATAGTCACATTGAGAACAAGTTACAACTTTAGTCATTTCTACTCTTGGTTCTACAAAATCGATATATTCTCTAAATGCTCTTGTGTCTAATGTAGGCATAATGTTTATCATTTGAGCAATCTTGTTTTTATCTTCTACATTATTAATCTTGATGATCATTCGTTTTAATTTACCAGTAATTTCGGGTTCAATTCTAGTAATGTTTCCAATAGATGCTCCAAATTTAGAACTAACAGATTCTTGTAATTTGTCTTTACGAGCTTTTTCTTTAATTTCTTCTTCTCTAATTTCTTTTTCATCTTTTCCATCAAGAAGTCTGAATAAAATTTTCCATTTCATGTTTGGAAGTTCAAAAGCAAATAAATTTGTGTTTGGTTCTAATGGTGGTTCACCTAATGTTTTAATGGGAAGTTCTGAAAGGTTGAAATCGTAAATTGAACTTTCCCCACAAACAGGACAAGTAGCCATAGTTTTATATTCTGATCCAAACCCAGAAATTCTAATAGCTACTAACATTGCATTTCTATCACATGATAAAGCGTCTAAAGCTCTAAAATTTGGAATTAAACAACAACTTTCAATTAATACATCTAACACATCACCTGTTCGTAAAAGTGATTTAGAAAAGAGAATGTCTTCTTCTCTTGCAGTCATTGCTCTAAAAGCAAAATTTCCTTGTTTCAAAGGATGATTTTCAGGGTAAAGTAATCCTTGACTTGGTATAACAATTTCTGATGTTGGAATTTGAAAATTTTCCATATTTCCTCCGGTTTATTTGTTTATTTTGAGGTTATAAATACTTTATTGACCCCAAACATCAACTATTTTGTTAATTATTCTTTTTATATCTGAAAGTAATCTTATATCATCTTCAGACCATGGTATTTTTTCAGAATCTTCTTTATTATTTTCTGTTTCTTCTTTTATTTCTTGAACTGTTTTGTTTTCAAATTTGTAGTTTTTTATGTTTTTTAATGCTTCTATAAGATGTTTATTACCCTCTTGAGCTTTCTCTTGTTTTATTTTGTCTTTATCATCTATATTAGGAAGTTTAAAAAAATCCATAGGTGTTAATTTTTTTCTTATAAATTCACCCCAATTTGCAGATAAACTTAAGAGAATATCATTAATTTTTTTTACATATTCATATGTTTTATTTGAAGTTGTAGCATCTCCCTTTTTAGTTTCTTCAGGTTTCATATATGAAAAATATCTGAAAAATTCTTTTGGAAGACCAAGAATTTCTAATCCTTCATAGTTATAGATTTTGTTATCAAGAGGTTTAGGATATACACCTATTCTTATATCTTTATCTGATAAAAAATCGTAAATTTCCATTGATAATTTTTGTAACCTATCAAATATTTTTCTCTCTTCAGTATATTCTATATTTTTTTTAACTTCTGTTTTTTCTTTTTCTTGTGTGGATGTTTCTTCTTGTTCGTTTGATTTTCTATCAGCAATTTTTTTTGCTTTACTTACAAAATTTGATTTTATACACTCTAAAAAAGCTTTAAATAAATCATTTAGTCCTTCTATTTCGGTTAAATCAAGGACTTCATCATCAAACCAAGTTTTAACTTCAGGAGATAATAAATTGAGTTTTTCATGTAACTTTCCAAATAGATCATTCCACTTTTTTAATTGTTCATCTTTATAACCGAATATCATTCCCTGAGTAATACCTCTATCTTCTAAATTTTTATAACTACTTATTTTGGGTAAATCATCTGTATTTTTTTCATTTAGTTTTTTCTTATTATTAACTGGAACAGTTCTTATTTCCAAAATCATCCCCCTAATAATCTTTCTAATTTTTTCTTGTTCATTCATTCCTATTTTCTCCTCTTTTATATAAATATAAAGAAAAATGAAAAAATCCCCGCCAAGTAGGTGGAAACTACTGTAACGAGGATTTCATTTTTAAGATTTTTAGAATATACTGATAATTTAGAAGAACAGCTTAATCTTATTTGGAGTTCCACCTAAATGATAAATAGCGGCTTTTATATCCAAAGTTTGAGGGAAATTAGGTGTCATAACTTCAACAATTGTGGATGGGGTATAAAAGGTGTGATAAACTGTCCCCCCCACCTCCTTTACTATCACGGTTTCTTTTAGAATTTCCTTTGGTTTAAATTCTTCTAATTCTTGATGCTTTTTTTCAAGTTTAGTATACTCCCTTTCTAGTTTATCATATTCCTTTTCGAGTTTCTTGAACTCTTTTTCGTAATTGATGGTTACCGTCATTTTTCCTCCTTATGTGTTAATTCGTATTTTTTAGAATTCTAAAAGCCACCAATCGGCTCTAATGTCTAAACTTATTTCTACTGGGTTTCCAGATTTCTGATCTAATGCACCAAAATCTACTTTTGACGGCCATGCGCCTTTTCCTGTCCATTTTTGAATTACATTTTGGAATCCATCCCAAAGTTCAAGATTGATATCATGTTTATACATACTTGGATAACCATGCCCTCCGGTATTTGGATCATGAATAATACTACACCAAGCTACAATTTCTTGAGATGCAGAAGAATCTATAGGATCAAATAAGGTTACACTGAATGTATCATAAGTAATCTTACCCGCTATATATCTTTTGATTCCTTGATAATGAATCTCTACTTCTTCAAAGTTCCATGATGGTCTTTTAGAAGTTTGTGCTGTAAATGCTGGAATAGAAATTCCTGCAATATCTGGCCAACTTACTATCCAAAAAGTTTGTATAATGGGAGTATAATCCACACCTAATAATCCTGGATATCCGATTGTTTGTGCCATTTTTCTTTCTCCTGTTTATATTTTTATCTTAACTTATCCTTTGCTTATTCAATTTTCTTAAGTTCTTCCCTAATTATTTTTCTGATCTCAATTTTTTTCATTTCTTTTCTCCTTTTTATTTTTTACTGTTCTGCAAATGTGGTACCTGTTGGTTCGATTACAAAATCAATAGAAATGAATTCTGCTGCTTTTTGTGGTTGCAAGAAAATTTGTCCTTTACAAATATTTCTATCGACAATATCTGCTGTGTTAATTGTTTCATCCATTACTACTCTAAGATTATATAACCCTTGTTTACTCTTAATATCTTCAAGGAATGGAATTAAGTTATTTTTAAAAGCATTCCAAACTACAGGCCCGTTTTGTTCGAATAGAATGTTTCTTGATAATGTTTCAACATATTTCTTAATATGAACAACTAATCGTCTTACATTAATTCTATCCAAAGCAGAAGCTTTCTTTGCTAAAGTTTTTTGTCCATATACCACTATTCCTACTCTCGCCATTTGAGCAATAGGATTAATTCCGTTTGAATATAATTGATCTCTATCTGTTTGATAAAGTCTACCATCTGTTCGGATGACACTTGTAATTCCTCCCCTTCGTAATCCCGCAGGGGCATACCAAGGATATCCTACTCCAGATTTATCATTGTAAGAGATGGCCTCACATGCTGCTATTGAGGGGGGGACCCAAACATATTTTCCTGTTTGATTATCTTTTATTTGTACCCAAGGATAATATGTTGCTGTAAACGTAGAATTTACTGTACTTGTATTGCTAACTATTGTACTTATGGAATCTCCAAATTGACAAAAGTCTGCTATATATAAAGCATCAGCTCGATCCTCTACTTTGGTAATAGCATCACTTGTAACTGAAGTATTAGAAACACCAGGAATATAAAGATCTTTGAAATTGATTTCTTCTTTATTTCCCATAATATCATTGGCTATTTTATAAGCTGTTATTAACCCGGTAGTCATGGTACTACCAAAAGGCTGAGTAATACTATGATCGTACGCATCCCATCCTTTATAAAGAGGAACACTAAATTTTCTATACTTGGTAAATGATGTACCAGCATCTAATGAGTATGTTGCTCTCCCATTTAAAACATCAAGATTAAAGAGGCTTTGTTCGTCTGTATCCCCTCCAATTTTGTGTAATAAAGATACTTGTAAGGCATCAGAAATATCTTCTGCAAAATCTATACCTAAATAAATTGATGAATCTGTTATATTGTCATTTACTAAAGGTAATACAGTAGTATTATAAGAAACTAAGGAGCTTACTCCCCATGCTGGAGTTTCAAACAGTTCAAACCCCATAGGTAATGCTTCATGAGGAAAATCATCTAAATTATCATGTAATTCTACTCTTATATATTTGGAATTGTTATTATACTCTCCTGTTTCATCAAAGTGTTCAGTTGTATTATTCCAAACACGATTCCCATTTCCTATAATTTTGGCAACATAATTATCGGAAGTAGGATCAATATTCATATTTGTAAATTGTTCTAAGATAACTGGATTACTATCAGTATCATCAAATTCTCTTACTAAAACACTAAATTGCCCATAAGGGGAAATATCAGTGTTGGGGCTTGCTTGAACGTCTACAATTGAAATTTTAAATGCCGTATTGGAAGCATCACCGCTACTTAAACTATGAAATCTAAAAATTGTATAGTAGAGGGGATTTCTTAGTGACCCAAAATTTTGTGATAGTATCCAAGGAGTATAAGCATTGCTATATTTTGTTAAATCGTCTTCTATGGTATATTGACCAGGAGTTAAAGAAACATTACCAGTAACATATGTACCACTTGCTATTGCCGAACCTGAACCTCTATTTTCATATGCTACATTGATTCCTATACTACTGGCGGTAATATATGGTATATCCCAACAATATCCCCCCATAATATGATAAGGATAACTGGAAGAAGGTAAAATATTTAAGACATTTTTGAAATAATTAGAATCATCTGGATTCATGGATAATCCTGTAGCTGTATTTTCAGTTCCTTCATATGTATATGAAAAATTGAAATTTGTTAAACTTCCAGTAATATCAATATTCGTAACAGTCCCAGAATTGAAAGCTATTAATCCAAATAATCGATTTTCATACCTATTATTTAATCCATCTATACTTTGTGAACCTATTAAAGCTATTATATTTGGAACATTCCCACCTTGGGTATATGTATAGGTATCATTACTTAATACTCTTATAATGGTAGCTGGTGATTGATTTCTAAAAAAGTTTTCTACAGCATAAGGCATATAGTAGTTTTCATTAGTATTACCGAAAATTCTAGTATATTCTTGCCAGTTTTGAACAACCACAGGTCTTAATGCTGGTCCTCTTTCGCTTAATCCTATAAAACATGTAGTTACTTGGGGTCCTTGTTGTGGAAGATATGATAAATCTATTTCCTGTGTAAATGTTCCTGGTGAAATGAAAGTTTTTGCCATTCTTTTTTCTCCCTGAATTGAAATTCAAAGGTTATATAGTATTTTTATTCATTAAATGTTATTCCTGTGGGTTCTAATACAAAATCAATAGATAAGAATTCAATTGTTTTAGTAGGTTGAATATAAATCTGCCCTTTAAGAATATTTCTATCGATAATATCAGGGGTGTTAATTGTTTCATCCATTACCACTCTTAAAGCATACAACCCCTGTCTTAATTTAATTGCTTCTAAAAAAGGAGTTACTGTATTAATAAACTGCCCCCAAAGTCTTGGTCCGTTATTTTCAAACAACATCCCTTGAGCAACTCCATCTACAAATTTTTTAATATGAATAAGCAATCTTCTAACATTAATTCTATCCAAAGCAGAAGGTCTCTTAGCTAAAGTTTTTTGCCCCCAAACAGTTACTGAATTATCAGAATCCCAAACTATAGGATTAATTCCCCTTTCGTATAGATCATCTCGATCATCTTTATAAAGTCTTTTTTCTGTTCGTCTTGAACTAAAGATAACACCCCTGTTGTTTCCTGCTGGGGCGAACCAAGGATAACCAACACTATCGTTATACGCTATCACCCCCGCAGCTCCTACTGAAGGTGGAACCCAAACATATCGCTTATTTGTTTTATCATATATTTGAAACCAAGGATAATAGAATGCCGCATATGTAGTATTATATAAATCCGCCACATTTTGAGCATCTACTATCTGGCTACCCCTTTCTAAAGCATCTGGAACTATAAAGGCGTCCAATCTATCTTCTATCATATTAATGGCGCCATCTACGATTGAACTATCTGTTAATCCAGGAATAAATAAATCTGTAAAGTCAATTTCTTCTTTATTTCCAGCTAAATCTATTGCTTCTAAAACTGCATTATTAACGGTAGTGTTCCCTGTATATGTGTTTGTGGCGCCTTCATCTAAAGCATCCCATCCCTTATGCATTGGGATTGTAAATTTTCGCCATTTTGTTAATGAGGCAGTAGCCAATGAACAACTTGTTAAATTTTCAATGGAGTATGTTGCATATGAACTTAACAAAGACCCAGTAGTACAAACTTGAAGAGCATCACCTATATCATAGGTTTCAAAATCAATTCCGTAATAATCATTAACATTTACTACAGATGAAACGGTTGGTAAAGCGGAAGCTGCTATAGTAATAGAAGTTGCATCTACAAAGGATGGAATTTCATAAGCTACAAATCCTACTGGTAAGGCTTCTTGTGGAACATTGTCTAAATCCGTTGTCATTTCTATTCTGATATATTTAGATTTAGAAGTATAATTTCCATAGTCATAGTATCTGTTTAAATCAGTGTTCCAAACTCTATACATATCTCCTATAATTTTTGCTATGTATTGGTCTGAATTAGGATCAAAATTTAGATTTGTAAATTGCTCAAGAACAATCATACTGACATCAGTATCGTTAAATTTTCTAACAAGAATATCAAATTTACCATATTTCGTAACATCAGTATTTGTAGAAGGTTGAATATTTGCAATTGAAATCTTAATATTTGTATTAGAAGCATTACCATCACTTAAATTATGAATTTTAAATAAGTCATATGTTACTCCACTAAATCCTTGACTTCTAAGCCATGTTGTTTGTCCATTACTATATTTAGATAAATTACCCGAATTATATTTTCCAAATATCACTGTATTTGTATTGAATCTAAGATCCATAGGCATACTGGCCGAATAAGAGTACCCATAAGCTCCTTTTAGATAATAATTGTAATTTGCTAAAGGATTTGTGTTTAAAACTTTACCCATATATCTTGACGCGTCTGGGTTAACACTTAAACTTGGATAACTATCATCTCCTATGGTTAAATTAAAATTAGTGGATGTTCCTGCTATAGAAGCTCTTTCAGTAGAGATTATTTCACCAACTAAACTGCCAGTAGAAGAATTTAAAACTATAGCGGTAGTTGTATACTGCCATTTATCAAACTCCAACTGTACTTTTGTTCTTATAGTATCCCAAGTATTATAGGTATCACCATCAAGATAATACATTCTTGTTTCTGAAAAAGTTCCAGAAAACAGCCCGGCAAAATTTTGGTTTCCAGAAGTATGAGTTAGTTTATCTACTGTGTCACCCATATAATAGTCATATCGGTTAGAACTAATATTATAACAAGTTATAATATTAGTATTCCCGGCCAATGGAGTTGTAGTAGTACCTGTAGAACTACTGGCATTAGAACCAGTATCCCAATATATAGAAGCCGAAGCAGCACTACCTGCCATATCTTGAAATTTAATAAAAGCGGCAACTTTATGACTTCCTGTAACCCCCCCAACTAATGGGAATTGTAAATTTATCGCTGTACTATTTCCAGGTCCACCCACGCTTTTATGAGCATCAAATGTTGTTAAGGAACAAGTAGCATTATTTATGTCACTTCCGCTGTGTATAATTTTTAATTCAAGTAATGAAGATGATCTAAATCCAGGCAAGTCCGCATGTTTAGGTGAATATATATTAGTTAATATGAAAGAACCAGTATTTACTGGATTATTTTTAATAGAATTAAACCCACCATTTGGAATATTAACACAATTAAATCCGAACATAAACATTAATCCAACATTAAATGCTAAAGGAATTAAAAATCCCGATGAACCAGTATATAGATATGCTGATGATATCGCTGATGCGGAATTAAATAGAAGACCTTGTGGTGTAAAATTATCGTAAGGATAAGCGGCTAAAGTGTGAGTTCCAGAAGCTATTAAATCAAACCCATGACTATTAGGATTTCGACCATTACCTTGGTCTAAGATAGAAGAACTTCCAGAAGTTTCTGTGGCAATTCCAGAATTTGCAAAAGCCGAAAGAGCGGTGACAAATGCAGACGTATAAGCATATCTTATAGCAGGAAAAGCGTTATTATCTGGGATAATAGAATATTCTGGTTTTAAAGATACTACTCCAATAATACCTACTGGTGTTGATCCACTAACTGAAACACTGCTTGTATCTAATCCAAGAACTCTTATAATACCTGCTGGGGATGCATATCGTATATATTCTTTAACTGCGTAAGACATATAATAATCAGGATCAGTCCCCCCAAATGCTGTTACATAATCCCCCCAAGAATTAACTTGAACAGGAGTAAAAGCTGGGCCTGTTTTAGTTAGTCCTATAAAACATGCACCTACTTTTGGGGTAGCTAATGGAAGATATGATAAATCAGTTTCTTGTGTATACAATCCTGGTGAACTAAATATGTTGTTTGCCATTCTTTATTCTCCCTTTTCAATGGTATGAGAATTTCTATCTTTTATATAAATATAAAAAAAAATTTGGGAAATAAATTTCTTTAAATTTCTGGAAATTTCTTGTATTTGAATAAAAATTTCTTTACTTTTGAATAAAATTTTTTAAACAGCTTTCCCAAGATTAATAATTCCTTCGTCATCAGATTTAGTAATATTATAAGCACTAAATTTTGCACTACCAGAAATTTTATTAAATACAACGGTAAATTCATTTAGAAAAGCATTATATCCTGAGGAAGTAGAGTTTGTCCATAATACACCAGACATATCTTGCCAAACATATATTCCGCTTACTAATTTTAATCGACAATTAACAGGTTTATAGATTAGTTTAATTGTTAGATATGTATCCATGGATGTAAATTCAGTTTCTTTAACAAACCAAGTTCCTAAATCTCGTTTTCCATTGGTTTCTTGATTCAATCTTGATAGAAGTGTCCCAAGAGAACCACCTGAAGTTCCATCTGCATTTGTTCTTGCACTACTTAATGCTATTCGTTTCTTATTTGATTGAGAATTTTCTCCGCTGCGTATTACTCCTCTTTTTCTGGCAGTGGAAAGATCACTCTCCGCACAAAATTGATTTCTTTCATCATTGGTTAGAATGTCTCTACTTGACCATTCATAGTCAGTTAGAGGTCTTTCTAATCTATCAATTTTTCTTTTCTTAATTGCCATCTGTTTTCTCCTGTTGTATTTTTAAACTATTTTTTCTTCGTAAATTACTCTTGTTACTGTTGGATATTTTCTAAACCAAGGTCTTTTAGCATAATCAAAAGCTGGTATTAATTGTGTAGCTATGGTTAATCCTAAAGTAGTTTCGAATAATCTTTGTTGATCTGAATAATCATCTATATTTGAACTATTTGCAAAATTATCATCAAAGTTTAGAATTAATCGCATTTTTGCTGTATGTAAAATGAATATTCTATCAATTGAAAGTAATGATTCTATTAATGTATTAATTTGACTATTTTTTCTGGCTAAAATAGCTATTTCATATTTAATATTAACAAATAAAGGTACTCTAACTGTTATTATTTCTCTTTTAGGATTCCAATCTTTATTTAGGTATTTATCTACATTTTTATTGCTAAATTGATTTCTTCTTGACCACCTATTAGCTAATCTAACTTCATTAATTTCATATCGATTTTTTTCTGGGTCTTTTTCTATGTCTCCTCTTTTAATTGCTAAAACAGGAAATACAGTTCTTTTAGTTGTAGGATTGGTAGTTCCTCCTATATTACTATCTTTTCCTTCTCTTAATAATTTCCAAGCTTCTGGTGTACTAATAATTACATTTAGAGGTTCTAATTTGTTATCAAATTCAGAATGAATTTGAATTTCTAAATTCTGAAAAAATCTTACTAATTCCGTGTCAATGTAAGTTAGATCTACTGGTGAAAATTGTAGATTTTTTCTTTGTATATCTTTTTCTCGATTATGATTTTCTTTTGACATTATAATAGTTATAAACTATCTTTAAATTTCATTAGTTTTTTAGTAAATCTAATTTTGTTTCTTTTATATACTTCTGCTATAGTTTCATCAATGTTAGCACCATCTTCTATTAGTAGACATGTTTGCTAAGTCATGTGGATGTCTTGAGATAACTATTATCGGAGTTTCATTTTTATAACCTCTTATAGGATCAGAATCAAACTCGTCTTTTAAATCTTTTGATATTTTACTTAGTAATTTTCCTATTTTAAAAACATTTTTATCATCACCTTTTTTCTTAGCATTACCTCTTACATAATCTAATACTTCATATCCAGATTTATCTAAAGTTTTTTCTATGTTATTAGGAACCATATTGGTTATTTGTAAAGGTAAATAAATTCTATATTTGCCTTCAAACCAATCATTATATCTATTTTTATTCCATCCATTAGTATATTTTTTAGACATAGATAAAGGAATTGCTTCTTGAATTATGATTTTTTGTATGATTTTTTGTATGATTTTTCTTAGTATTTTTCTATTCATAAGTTTCCTCTACCACATAATTATAGCTGCACAAACTGCTCCACATTTTTTAACTTGATATTGAACAGTTTTAGTAGTAATTTCTTTAATTTCTATATTTCGATTATTCATTCCTTCTTTTACCATTTTTTCTAACATATCTTTAATTTCTATTTCATTTGTGAAATCTTCATATTCCATAATTATACCATGAGAATTAACATCAATGGGAATACCAATACTTACACCAGCAGAAATTAACTTATTCTCTCTACTTGATGTTAATTTGGCATAAGCGGTAAAAACTATTGATCCTGGAAGTGGAAATAGTTTTATATTTTTGAAATCATGTATTATGATATTTGGGGGAACTATACTACTAACTTTAACTAAATTGTAGTGTCCTATATTAGCATTTTCTAAAGCATTATCAAAAGCATTTAATTGTGAAATATTGCTTTCTCCAAATCCAGTTGTGATATAAAGATTTCTGGGTATAGTTTGTAAAGAAATGTTCATTTAAGCTCCTTATTATAAAGAGTTTCCCTATGTTTAATTATCTTCAAGTTTCACATCTATAATGATTACCCCATGAGGATAAATTTCTGAAACATAAAATGATATCTTATGAAAATTACTGTCAATTCTTTTGTAAGTAACCACAAATGCCGATTCTTTTTTTACTTTTATAATTCCGGTTTCAAGTAATTGAACAAAAAGAGATTTTTTATAATCATCTTTATTGAAAATTAAATCATTTGCATATAAAATATTTCCATCTTTATCTTCAAGAGGAATAGATATTTTCATAGAAGAACAATCAAATTCTGGAGTTGAAATTTTTAGATCTTTAGTATATCTTTTCCTTGTTCATAGGTTTTATGAAATTTTGTAATGTCTTTTTGATTTTCTTTATACTGTTTTCTTTTTTGAAGTATTCTTTTTTTGTTTTTTAGGAAATCAAAAATCTCTTCTCTAATCATTTTTCTTAATTCATTTTCTTTTATTTAATTTCTCCGATTTTTTAAGTATTGAAATTTGGACCACTATCTGGAATTACACATGTTACTTTTATAGTATCTCTAAAGCTTGGTACTCCTTGTAAATATCTTGAATCTATGGATGAAACTATGATATAGGTTAATCCATTCCATTCTACATAATCACCTTCATGAATAATTACTTCTAATTCTTCTAATCTTCGTTTATGCATCCAACAAGTAATCTTCTGATCTTGTCGCATTCCATATTTCGTAATTTTTACTTCTGGCTCTTCCATTTCTACAAAACAGTAAATTTGGATAGGATTCTTAAAAATGGTAGTTTGTCCTTCTCCGTAAACATTTGTATTTGTTCTGGTTTCATCTATTTGATAATAGAGAACAAATGTTTTAGCCATTTGAACGAATAATTCTTCGGTAATCTCTCCATACAATTTATCTTCAAGTTCCGTAATATAAAGAGATCTTGGCTGAGTAGGTTTTCCTGTTTCTCTTGATCTTCTTGACATAATTTTTACTTCTTTTTACTTTCAATTGCGTTAATTGCTGCAGTAGATCTTCTAACTTTTTTAAGATCAGAAGGTGTCATTTTTTCATTTTCACCATATTTACTTTGAATTTTTTTTCTAAATTTCTTTATATCGGAAATTTTCAAAGTTTCATTTGGATTAGTTTTCATATCTTTGTGTAAAGCTCCTTTTTCTCCGTTTCCATTGAAAGCATCTTGCATCCATTTATCTTTTTCTTCTTGAATGATTTTTTGAATTATCTCTTTTAGTCTTCTAACTTTTCCCAAATTATACCAAGCTTTTGTATTCATCTTTATCTCCGTTTTATTCAAATTTGAATTCTAATTCTCGTCTACATAAACTTTTAGCTAAATTATTTAGGTCGATTATCAAAATTTCTTTGATATATTTGATATCTTTTGGTAATCTGTAATCATTTTTTGGCAAAAATTGATATTTTATAGTTTCTTTATCAAATAATTTACATAATCCTTCATAATCCCATAATAAGCTAAAAAATTTTTTATTCCCAAATTCTGAAACTCTTGGTCTAATTTTTTTAACAGGTACACTTTCTTCAATAGCTTCAATTTCGGCTATTTCTATACCATTTGCTGTAATTAAATACTTTCCTTTCCCTAAATTTTTAAATTTTAGAATTACTTTATCTTCTTCTTGTTCTTTTAGAATTTCTTCTCTAATCATTTTTCTTAATTCATTTTCTTTCATTTTTTATTCTTCCTTAGAATATATAAACTGGATTCTTAAATGGTACGAATTTCAAATGTCTATTCATTTGTTCCTGAACGTTTGCTCTCTTTTCCATTAATGATTCTTGTGTTAATAGTTCAAGTCTTGCTTTTAATTCTTCCATCAAAGCATCTCTTTCTTCCTTTGCTTCGGCTAATAAAGAATCATAATCTAAAGTTACTTCTCCTCCAGGAATAGGAATAGAATGAACTTTTCCTCTAACATGTCCTAAATATTCTTTTAATGAAGCAAATGCAAATCTTCGAATCCAGTCTAATGCTGCGCTATTCAAAGAATCAAAAGGAATTTCACGATAAGGAATATTTCCTATATTTGTTACCATGAATTCACTTGCACTTGGGGTTGCTACCGATGAACTATCATAAACATTTCCATATTCCTTTTTAGGATCAATTTCATAATAAGTAAACCAACAAGTTAGATCTACTGTTAAAGCAGGAGTTAATCGAATAACATTGTTATGAATTTCATAAGATAATTCAGATCTTCTAACTTTATCTAAAGCAGCAATGCTTTGCTCTCTTAATACATTTGTGAAAGTTGGATACATATACATAGGATAACGACCTATTGCATAAGAGTAACCAGCATAATCTGAACCAAAGAATTCGAAATTTGTAAATGTACTATAAGGCCAATAGTACTTTAACATTGCGGGGGTAGGATCATGCCAAACATCTCTAACATCTATTTCAGGAGTAGAAGCAGAAGCAGCAGCCCATGCTTTTAAATCATAACTTTGAGATTCAGCAGGCATAACAAATGAGCCTGTTTTCAATTCTACTTTACTGCTTAATTCAGACTCTGCTAATGTGGGTTCTAACAATCTTTTGATGTAAGACCAATCATAATAAGGAAGTTTTGTTATTAAGTTAGAGCCAGTGGTTAAGATACTTCCTAAATAATCAAGAAACCAATTTGTGGCTTCATGACTTGTAATCAAACTATTATGCTTAATTGCTGCTTCTTCATATGAACCATACAATTGATAATCATCTATTTCAATATTTACAAAGGGATGCCCCAATTTTCTAACCATCCATTTGGCAGTCTTTTGACAATCTGTAACAAAAGTAGGGGATGTATCATAAACACCATAAGGTGTATTTCCAGAAACCACAGTAGTACCAAAACTTTGTGAATATGAATATACGGTCATAATTTATTTCTCACTTTTGGGAATTTTAGATTTTATATAGTATTTCATCACGTAAACTTTTAAATTGGTTTTCACCTTTTAGAAATTTATATATAAATTCAGAAAGATTAGAAGATGAAATTTTTTCAGTAAGTATGTGGTTCATAAATTTTCTTTTTGCTTTTTAGAATCATAGAAATTCTCTTATAGACATATTTAATGGAATTTATCTTTTATATAAATATAAAAAAAATTTAGAAATTTTTAAAAGGTGGGAAATTAAGGAGTGAACATAGAAAAAGCCAAACCTTTTGATAAAATTTGGCTTTTTAAAAATAGGAAAGATAAATTTTTTACTTAAACTTTGGGAAATCTTTGTTAAGAATACCCACTATAAGAGCAGAAACAATTAGAAAGCAAAGTCCATAGTTAAACACATTTTCAAATATTTCTTTAGGATAATTTGTAACCTTAAAATAAATAACAAAACAAAAAAGCAATGTCAGAAAAATTGAAAATGTTAAAGTGAAAAAAATTGCTGTGTTTTTTCTTTTTTCTTTTTTTAGATTATTCATTTGTTTTTATCGGATAAATTTGAATTTTGAAACAAAAATTACGAAAAAGATTAACCAGAAATTGATTTGAATTCCAAAACAAACAAATACTATCCAAGTCAGAATTGTTTGAATAATCAATTCTCCTACATTTGCTATGAATTCTACTTTATCAAAAGTAAAGATTTTTACTATTCTTTTAGATAATTTCATTTTCTTCCTTCTATAAATGTAATTTTCGCGTTTTCATTTATCTGTTCTAAAACATCTAATCCTTCTAATCCAGATTCTGAATTTTTTGTATGAATATATAGTTCATTTTCTCTTGAATTAAAATAAAACTTTTTTAACCCCGAATAATTTGTTTTGTTAGAATATTTTTTTTCAGGATATACCATATTTCCATTTATTTCACATTCTACCAGTTTATAAACAAACCCAGCATTTATATATTCTGCTTTTCCTACATTAGCTAATTTAGTACCTATCATAGCCTTTGTATAAGGATATCTTTCTCTTTCAAATTCTATTAACCTTTCTGGTGTTAAATCACCACTAACATATATTCCTACATCTTTCCATCCTGCTAAATCTAAGATTTCTCTTACTTTGACAATATGTAATTCAAGAGGTTCACAATCAATTCTTACATCTGAAGGTTTAATTTTGTTATCAATTAATATCCAAACTGCTCTTTCTACATCATAAGTATCAATTAAGATAGTAGAATTTGGAAATAGATAATTCCAGTTTTTATATGCTTCTAGTTCTGAAGAATGACTCATTACCCAACTATGTGCCATTGTGCCATCAATTTTCTCTTGATCTATACCCATGGTGTAATAGGCTTTAACATTTGAAGTACCATTAATTCCATTTTCAATTGCTATCTTTGAAATTAAATCCCCCATCATTAGTGGGGCTCTTCGCAATGATCCATCTAACAAAACTTTCGATGTAGCTTTTCGATATCTTTTAGCTTGATTAGTTACTTTGGTTAAATATTCATTAATAAATTCTGTATAATCAAAGTCAGATTTTTCTATTAAGTTCCTTTCTTCCCAAATTTCATCTTCTTGATGCCATTCTGAATTTGCCCAAGTAAAAAATCCAGTTGGAGAATTTATCAAGTATAGAATTGCTGTTTCAATTAATTGACCAATCCATTTAGGGCCTTTATATTGAAAAACTGGTACATATGGGGGGATAATCGAGTAATGTTTAGCTACATGATATTCAAATTCTGTATTTAAAGATTTGATATTCTTTTCGAAAAGTTCTCTAACTTCTTCTTTGTTATCTTTTAGAGTTGGAGAAATAAAGTTCCAAAGAGTTTCGCAAATTCGATTAGTAGTTTCTGGATTTGAAAGTTCTTGTCTAATTTCTTCAATGAATTCTTTAACATTTTCTTCAGCACCAAATATGTAATAATTTTTAGCAGCACAAACTTTAGGTTTAGGATGTCGATAAAAAGCTTCAAATCCGACTTTCTGATTTGCTTGTCCTAAACAAATATATCCAAGAGCCATTCGAATTTGATAAAAATCTGTTTCTAAAAGTTTGAATCTATCTAACATTTTCTTCCTTTTTAGTTTTAGAATTTTTTCTTAAGTTGATTTCATCATCTGTAACAAGAGCTACAAGGTTCCAAAATAGTTTTTTATCAAATGGATGTGCTATAACATCGTCACCTTTTATATCTAGATAATACCAGCCATCTTTTGTTACATTTTCAAAAAAGCAATTTTTAATTTTTTTTCCATTTTCATTTTTATCATAGTATTCATTTTTTTCTTTTATCAAATGTAAAATTTCTTCGCTTACTATCCATCCTTGAATAGTAAATAATCCGTTAGCAGTTGCTAAATTGAACCCTTTAGGAATAATTTCTATCTTTCGTTCTTTATCATTAAAAATGTAAGGAATAGTTAACTTTGGGGCTTTATACTTTTTCTTAAGAAATTCCTCTATTTCAATTTCTTCTGTAATAATTGAAAAATTTTCTTCATTACACCATTCTTTAATTTGTGTATAAACATTTTCCAATTTGTTTAAATAATTTGCTATTTTTTCAATTTGTTTCATTTTTCTAAAACTCCTTTTTATATGGTTAATTTTAGTAAAATCATAACACAAATAATCCCACCAACAAGAATTAAAGAATATATGATCGCAAATAATAGAACAGAATTGAAGAATCTATATCGATACTTTTTATCCCCATACTTGATTAACCCATTGTTTTCTAATTCTTGAAATTTATATTTGTAATTTATACCATCATGTTCTTGAACATTCCCACATTTAGAACACTTATAAACATGGGTTAAAGAAGTAAAAAGTCCTTCGCTTCCTCTTATATCATTTATAAGAACATCTTTAGCTCCACAATGTTCACAATATCTAAATTGTTTTTGATTGTGTTCATCTATTTCTTTAATTAATCTTTCACCTACTATTTGAGCAGATTCTTTTTTAAAAATTTTTTCAAAGAGAAAATGTGAAAGAAATGGGAGGATAATTTTTTTCATTTTTTAT
>Ga0172371_10004878_pt1 | contig 20069 bp, 15 predicted proteins | sample Lak12m_FD_114543 | JGI IMG/M metagenome (GOLD analysis project Ga0172371, IMG submission 114543) | Freshwater microbial communities from Kabuno Bay, South-Kivu, Congo - kab_022012_12m | ecosystem: Environmental > Aquatic > Freshwater > Lake | place: Democratic Republic of the Congo: South-Kivu... | reverse complement strand
CAATTAACAAGTGCTGCACGAGGAACAAATAAAGTAACATGTATGCAAACGATGTGAGGAGTGACTCAGATCAAGAATTTCTTATTGGGAAAAAAATATACTCCTGCACCTACGACATCGTGACCATGATTTACGACTACACCTAGCGCAAAAGATCAAAAAGCTGCACAAACAACTACAACAACAACACCAACAAGTCGACAGACAACTGCCATAGTATATGGAAAATATGCACTCGATGGATTGTTAATATTTATCGCAGTAATGGTATTTTTCATTATCGTAAGAAATATGTTGAGGTTTTTTTATGATGTATTCAATTCTAGAAGAATCATTTATCTCAAAATATTGCTTCCAAGAGGACAAAGTAAACTTGATCGTGAACAAGAAAAAGAGCTTGCCAAAGACATGAAAGAAAAGATAGGACGTATGGGTCAGGTATTCCACAACTTTCATAAGATTGGATCATTGAGCATGAAAGAAAGCTTTATGAGAAAACTATTCGATAAACCAAAAACAACACTCATATATCATTATGAAGATGGATTACTCAATTTTATCATATGAACATATCCTGAATATCAACAGGTATTGGAAGGAGCGATTTCAGCGCAATTCCCAAACTGTTCAATAGAAAGGACATTGAAACCAAAATTTTTTAAGAAAAAATATAATGATGTTATACCTATCGAACCAAAAAAAGATCCGCTCTACAATATCAAGACATTCAAACAACAACCGGATGATCCGATGAACAACATCGTAGATGCCATAGGAAAAATTTCTAGATATGACACACTCAGTATTATTATTCCGATCAAACCGCTCGGAGATTGGTTCAATAAAAAAGCACAAAAAGCGGCAGATAGATTATATAAGAATCTTTCACTCCGTGGGACAAGCAACGCATGGCGGACATATTTCATCATGCCACGAAAACTAATAGGATTTCTTATCAATGGACCAAGCGACAAATTATTAACATCAAAAAAAGATGAAGATAACGTTACTATGGTACGTATGGTAAAAGCAAAAGAAGATTATCTGAATGCAATGGGAGAAGAATCCGCATTACCGTTTTTCAATTCAGGAATATTGATTACTTCAAGTTCTGATGAAAAAGAAAATTTAGAAAAAAATATGGACTTGATTGTGAGTTCATTGACCATCTATGGAGATGAATACGGAAACGAATTGATAGAACCACAAGGAAAGACAGATATATTTTGACGATTATTGAAACCATTCCGAAAAATAGCGGTAAACAATTTCATCACAAGATTCGGATTCAAAAAAAACATATTAGGTATCAATGAATTAACATCACTGTTTCATTTTCCTGATGCAACCTATAACCGTTCACCAATCGTTTGTTGGATGCAATACAAGGTACTTCCTGCACCAGAAAATCTTCCTATACCAAAAGATTTCAATGGATATATCATGGGATGAGTATTGGCAGAAAGTTATAAGTGAGGAAAACTTAGCAGTATATTAGCTGACTATCAAAAGCATCGAGCAGTAGGAGAAACTACGACAAATGAAGAAGTACTTGAACCGATAGAAAAATTCACAGCAGAACAGTTGAAAGATAAAGAAATAGTAGAAAAAGCGGAGTGAAACAGAGTCCCGCAAGGCGGGAAGGGGAAGAAATTTGTGAAATCTATCGTACAAAAGAAATGATACGGATATAAATTATTTAAGGATGCAATCTTATTGGGAACGAATATTTATAGAAATGTACTCTCTCCTGTATACATGAAGAGAGACGATAGAATGAGACACCATTATTGTATCGGAAAATCAGGTACCTGAAAATCAGTCTTCTTACAAACAATAGCAAGACAAGATATCTGGAATGGCGATGGAATCTGTTTGATAGATCCGCATGGAGATCTGGCGGAAGATATGCTTGCATATATTCCAAAAGAAAGAGCAAAAGATGTTGTCTATTTCGATGCATGAAACGAAGAAAGACCGATGGGATTAAATCTTTATGAAATTAGTGTATTAGATGAAGCAGATAGAGTCGTTAATGATGCGACAGAAATATTTATCAAGATGTTTGGTCCAGAAATCTTTGGTCCGAGATTACAAGAATATTTCAAATACGGAAGCTTAACGCTACTTGAAGACTTCGAAGACAGACCGACACTTCTCGATATCGTAAGACTCTTCACCGACGAAGGATATAGAGAATATAAAGTGAAGAAAATTACGAATCCAACCGTAAAAAATCGATGGGAGAAAACATTCAACGCGATGGGAGACAAAGAAAAACAAGAAATCATCCCATATTTCTCAGCGAAATTCGTATCGTTTAATACTAATAGATTGATCAGAAATATAATCGGACAGACGAAATCAGCATTCAGATTTGAAGATATCATGGACAATAAGAAGATTCTTATCATCAACCTGAGTAAAGGTAGAATCTGAGAATCAAACGCTAACCTTTTGGGTATGATTATGGTATCAAAGATCTATACCGCAGCGATGGCAAGAGCAAAACAGAAAGAAGAAGATAGAAAAGATTTTTTCCTCTATGTCGATGAATTCCAGAACTTCGTATCAGGAACATTTGCAGATATCTTATCAGAAGCGAGAAAATATAGATTATCACTTATTATGGCTCACCAATATATCGCACAACTTGAACCACCAAAAGGACTCGGTGATGTGGGTTGAGGAAAAAACGATGTAAAAGCAGCAGTATTTGGTAACGTTGGTACGATGCAATCATTCAAAGTCGGTGCGCCCGATGCAGAGTTTCTTGAAAAAGAATATGCACCGGTATTATCAACGGAAGATATCGTAGGTATAGCAAACTATAAAGCATACGTAAAATTAAATATCGACAATGCGACAACGCGTGCATTTAGTATGAATACCATCTACACCAAAGACTATCAAAACAAGAAAATAGTACCTATTCTCAAGGAATATTCAGGAAAGAAATACGGAAGAAAGAGGGAATTCGTGGATGCAGAAATGGAAGCAAGACTTGGAATGAGTACCGATGAAACCAAACTTCCAGAAGCAACTGCAGTACCACCAAGTGAAACAACATCACCAACTCCTCCGCCAGCACAAGCCGTAGCGCAATAAAACAAATCCATAAAAAACAATTAATATCCACTAATAGAATCGGTATTACAATTTAAAGGATCATCAATACACTTATCAAGTGCGGTGGTCCTTTTTGCTCTTTCTTCAGCGACTTTGATCGTTGTCTCAAATGTAGCATTAGTGATTTTGGAAATAGTACTACCAAAGACAGGAACATATTCTGTCACCGTTGTAAGTCAGTTTTGTAACAAGACTGCTCATTTGATGACTTTAGCTTTGTCTGCAGTCAATTTACCTTGAGCAACCAAAGTGTCAAGACCATCCATTTTTGTATAGATGCCATTAACCTGATCATAGACTCATTTTATCTTTTGATATTTTTCTTCTATAGCATTATATGCTTCAGATCATTTATCATATTTTTCTTTCATCCATTCCAAGTTCTTTAAACTCCATTTCAATTTATCTCCACCATTTTCTTTGATCCGATCTGCTGCTTTTTCCTTCATTGCATCAGTCGCTGCATCCTGCCCTGCTTGAGCAATCGCCGTCATTTGTTCTTTGACGGCATCAACAAGCGTATTTGCATCATCATCTGCTTGTTTGATAGCTTGTTGCTTATCAGCGATACTCTTCATTTTGTCCAAAAGCGTAATAACATCAGCTGTAGGATTAGCAGTTCTAAAGGCATTATATTCCTTTGCGACAGAAGAATTTACATCCGCATCATCTATACCATCCATAATTTTCAATCTTTGTTCTTTGATATAATCAGATCTTTCTGTTGGAGATAGAAATGGGAACAATGCTTTCTTAGCTTCCATAGCTTTTTGAATTTGTGCTTTTAATTCAGCATTATCTGGATCATTCTTACTTTGTTCGGTAAGACTTTCTATAGTCTGATCTTTCATTGCCAAAGCATTAGCAGAGCGGAATGTTTGGTTACATTCTTCATATCTATCTTTTCCTTTGAGCAAATCGCATCACTTAGGATCGTCTTGTTTGCTGATTACTTCAAAGATACAGTCGGCTTTGGTATACGACATTTCACCTCATTTGATTTTATTACACAATCAATAATCGCCTTTGTCGGCAGCCACCATCATAAAACATTTATCTCTCGGCGGATTAGAGCCATATTGTTTGAATTCCGAACCATCGATATCTTTGCAGATGCTAGCATCTCACTGTTCCACTGCTTCTTTTTGATAACAATGCCTGCTATCAGGGTCCTTTGCACAAGGATCGTCATCCCGACATCAGCTCAATAAAGGCAAAGTAGTTAGAATAACTGATAAAAGAAGTAATTTTGATTTCATTATCTCTGTAAGAAAATAAAGATTTTTTAGTATATAGAGAAGTGTAAAAAAAAGACAAGAAATAATAAAAAATGGCCATAAAATCTCATAGCCATTTTTCTTATTGAAATATTTATTTAGCTCCACAACATTTTTTGTATTTTTTACCAGAACCGCAAGGACATTGATCATTAGGTCTTACCTTATCACCTGGCTTTGGGATGACAGGCTCGTCAAATACATCTGGCGTTCATTTTGCTTGGTTCTTATCATCCACTTCGAATATTTCAAAGCCATCACTATTTTGATAAACCATTTTTTCTGGTTGTTTAGTAGCTGGCTTGTCTAATTTAATTTCTTTTACTTCAGCGCTCACTTTTTCAAGCATCTTGAGATATTCGGCTTCGCTTTGTGAATTTACCATGATGACTTGTGAAGCTTGATCTTGTTGTTGTACCATAGCAAAATCGATACCAGCAATATATGCAGTCACGTCGAATTTGAGCCTGTATAATAAGGTTTGGAATTTTTCATATGCTTCTGATTTGTAGACAATCAAAGGATCGAGTTGTGCGTATCACATCAGACCGACTTTGTCTCTAAGATATTCCATATCATCAAGATGCTTCACTCGAAGCGTATCCAAATGATATAAGTAGACATCCTTGAATATCTGATACAATCTATTAACGTCCATCATCGAAAATTTCGCCTTGAGTTGATCAAGCAAGAAAAGGGAAAGCTCTGCTTGAATTTGGTCAAAAGTCATTTCTTCAAATGTTTGGAATTGTTTATGTTCGAGTTTCAAAGAAAATTCTTTGTCCATCACGCGAAGAAATTGCGCGGGAGATTGCTCCAATATTTTTGCATTAGCAATTTGTTTGCTCACGATATCTGACATATTTTCCTCGATCTCAAGCTTGATTTGTTCTACAAGATATTTTCTGAGTTCTTCATCAGTTTCACTATTGAGGATATCATCTCTCTTTTTATAAATCGCTTGTCTTTGTTTATTGATGACACTGTCATAATCGAACAAATGTTTTCTGATACCAAAATGTCGGCCTTCCATCTGCTTTTGCGATCTGACTATAGAACTTGTAAATTGTTTTTGACTGAGTTCTAAATTTTCTAAATCTGATTTTCCGAGAAGCATGGATGCGATTCATTGGATTCTTTCACCTCACATTTTGCGCATGATCAAATCATCAAGTGCGACAAAAAATACTGATACTCCAGGGTCTCACTGCCTTCCTGCACGTCCTCTTAACTGATTATCAATTCTTCTTGATTCATGTTTTTCTGTACCAAGAATGAAAAGTCCGTAATGGAAATCTTGTTCTAGAATTTCTGTAGCTTCCACACCAGTTGGTTTACACAACAATTCAGCGAATGCGTCAGTATTTGCTTTTTTATTGCGATTGAATTTGATTTTCATCATAATACTATCATTACTTACTCGATTTTGTTCAGCTTGTCTGATTAATTCATCGCTAAATCCAAGTTCGCGTCTCATGCCATCCATCGTAAGTTCATATTCTACTCATGAATAAATATCTACAGACACTCATTTTTTATCAGTAATCTGTTTTTTTATCCATTTAGCATAATTGTCCGCAAGTTTATCATTCAATCATTGTTCAAGCTTAATATCCGTTCCTCTACCCGCCATATTGGTAGCTACGACAACACTCTTGTATTTTCCTGCTTGTGAGACGATATGTGCTTCCTGTTCATGAAACTTTGCATTTAATACATAATGAATAATTGCATCTTTTTCTAATATCCTGGAAACATATTCAGACGTAGCGATATTCGCTGTACCGATAAGGATCGGTTGACCGATTTCATGAGCGAATTTGATATGTTGTTTGACAAATTTTCGTTTGATAAATTCATTATAATACACTTTATCATTTCTATCCACTCTGATAGTCGGTTTATTCGTAGGCGCTTCCAATACGGAAAGTTCGTAGATCTTTTCAAATTCTTCTCCTTCAGTCAAAGCCGTACCCGTCATACCTGCAAGCTTAAGATATTGCTTGAAGAAATTTTGGTAAGTAATAGTGGCTAATGTTTTAGATTCTTTTTGGATTTTTACGCCTTCTTTTGCTTCTATCGCTTGATGCAATCCTTCAGAGAATCTTCTTCCTGGCATCGTACGACCGGTATGTTCGTCGACAATAAGGACTTCATTATCTTTGACGATATATTCTTTGTCTTTTTCATAGACTGCTTGTGCACGGACTGCGTTTTCGATATGATGAATCTCTTCGTATCAGAGGTCTTTGTATAAGTTTTCCACTTTGAGAATTTCTTCCAATCTTGCAATTCCTCTTCCACTTAATGAAGCGGATTTAGTCTTTTCATCGATATAATAATCACCATCGTCTTCTTGATTTTTTCCTGATTTAGCGTCAGTCAATAATTCTTGGAGTAATCATTTGGAGACTCTTTTCTTACTCGTACAAGGAGTTAATCCAGTTGCTATTTTTGCATAATACAAATATTTATCTGTCGCTTCGGCATTAGGTTCAGAGATGATCAACGGAGTCCTCGCCTCATCGATCAAGATACTATCAATCTCATCTACGATGGCGTAATTTAACGGTCTTCGTACAAGCGATCTATCTTTCATAGATTTAACTAAGTTATCTCTTAGATAATCAAATCCAAGTTCTGAATTTTCTATATACGTAATATCTTTAGAATATTCTTCTCTTCTTTTGTGTAAAGGAATGGTTTTTGTCACACATCCACAACTGAGTCACAATCGATTGTATACATGTCCCATCCATTGTGCATCACGAGAAGCAAGGTAATCATTTACGGTTACTACATGTACTCATTTTCCCGTCAAAGCATTCAGATATACAGGCATTACTGCAACCAATGTTTTCCCTTCTCAGGTTTTCATTTCTGCAATGATTCATTTATGAAGAATAATTCATCATAATAACTGAACATCATACGGAACCATATTCCATGTCAACATTTCACCTTTTACTTCAACTTCTGAATCGACCATCCTTTTGCATGCTTGTTTTACCACAGCAAATGCTTCTGGCAAAATATCGTCCAAAGTTTCACCCTTAGCGAGTCTGTCTTTGAATTCTTGAGTCTTCGCTTTTATCTGATCATCAGAAAGTGTGTCAAATTCAGTTGAAAATTCATTTATTTGTTTGACCAATGGTCGAAGTTTATTGAGTTGTTTTTGATTATAATCTCCAGCTATCCAGCTCATTAATTTTTTAAACATCTTTTTTCAAAATTATTAAAACAAATCCGTCATCACGGATAATAAAACGATAATATAAAATTTGAGAGCTAAAACAATGAAAAAAGAAGAGTTCTTATGGTTTACTTGACATTCAATGTAAAATATATATATTTATTTTTAACAAATAAATATACAATATGTTATGAGAAAAGAACTATTCTTTAAAAAAGGAACGGAAGTGTTTGAACTCAAAAACCCTAATGTGATAGCGCACATGCCTATCATCATAGGAAAACTATTTATGGAGTTCAAAGAGCTTTCCTCCAGGCTCTGTTACAAGATGCCTGCAAAAGACGCCCCATTCACCACATTGGTGGATGCATACGATGAACTGATGGTACACTATCTAGACCGAGGAGATTTTCTTCTGGCCGTAGAAGCGTACAAATACGCGATGACGAATACCGTACGATTCGGGAATATGATGACGAAATTCACGACACCCGACCTAAATGACAAGGAATATTTAATAGCAAATTATCACATTCCTAGCGAAAATCGTATAATGAAAGAAACACTTAGCAGATTTCCATATTTCACAATAGAAGAAGTGAAGTATGAAAATTTTTTACAGAGACATATACGCAAAGTTTCTGCAAAAGAAGAAATCCTAAGTATTAAAGTGCTCGAAAATCACATCAAAGATCGTTTTCCAGAATCAATATTCGGAAAAATCGTATTTGAGTGATATCATCAGAAGACATATATATGAAAGCCCCGGAATTCCGGGGCTTAAATAATATCGGAAAAATATTTTCGCTTGTATTTCAGACCTCGTATCATATATTCATGATAAGAGAGTCTCTTAGATAAAAAGTAATTTTTATTTTCTTATTATATATTCTGATGGTAGTTAAGAAAAAGGCGGTTAAAAAACCAGCTGCTAAAAAAGCAGTTAAGAAAACATGTAAAAGCTGTTGTTGTAAATAATAGCGTATGTAGCTTTTAAAAATCGGCCATCGCCGATTTTTTTTAATTTGGTAAATTATGATTGTATTTATAGTATATATAAATATACTTATCATCCACAAAAAAATATATACGCCTATGAAAAACGCTTTAAGATTAGGATTAGAAAACATGGGATTCCGATTCCCAAAATTCAATTTCACGACACCGGTGGTTTTCCTCGATATCAAAGAAAAGAATGTGCGAAAAAATCCAATGATGCAGCAAAATACAAATGCACAGAAGATCTTCCATCGCAAACACGGAACGGACAGAAGAAATTAATCTAGGTATAAACTAGTGAAACTGAGGAATGTTTTAATTCCTCTTTTTTTATTTTTCTTTTTTTATTTTTTAAAAAAAGTACTTGCAATTCATTATAAATAGCATATATCTAATGTAATATCTCTTTTTTATTCTCTTATTATTACTCACAAATGGCAAAGAAAGTTGCTAAAAAAGCTGCTAAAAAAGCAGTTAAAAAAGCTGTTAAAAAAGTAGCTAAGAAAAAGGCTGTAAAAAAAGTTGCTAAAAAAGCTGTTAAAAAAGCTAAGAAAGTAGCTAAGAAAAAGGCTCCTAAAAAAGCTAAAAAAGTAGCTAAGAAAAAGGCTCCTAAAAAAGCTAAAAAAGTAGCTAAGAAAAAGGCTCCTAAAAAAGCTAAAAAAGTAGCTAAGAAAGCTAAGAAATTAGTTGGACGAGCTGCAGTGAAGATCAAGAAATAATTTTTCTTACTGAGTATAGAAAAACTCTGCCTAGGCAGAGTTTTTCTATTATATGATTAAAGTTTTTCAAATTCTATTTCGATTTTTTTACCCCTTTGCAACAATCGTAGCAATCTTTTTTCTCTACATAAGAATTCACAATTTCATGTATATGCTATTTTCATGGAATATATTTTCGATTCTTTGAGTTTGAATGAGGTAAATACGTCTTCAACTTTTTTTAATGTATGGAAACGGATTTTTTTGAAGTTGAGAAATTTTGAAATAGTCATCTGATAGTGAAAATATCCATAGTTTAAAGGGATAAGCGTATCGACCATCGCATCCTTGAAATATCTCAGATCAAATTTGATTATTTTATTGACGAGAATATTGGAATAGGAAAGACTCATGAGATAATATTTCCAAAGCGGAGTTTCTTTGGTTCGATATACGAATGGGAAATGAAATTTCTTGATAGTTTTTTGATTTGGAGTAAGTGTATATTCTTTGGCTAATTTTTTCATCAAGAGTTGAGCTTGTTCTACATCAGCGAAATCACCGAAGAGACCGAGCTTACCAACAAGCGAATATTTGAAGCAATGTTCTAGCAGATATGTAGAAAATAGCGGCAAAATATTTTTTTTCTGAATTTTGAATTCTGAATTCTGCATTATATAAAGTTCATATACAGGAGGAATGATAATATAATCCACACCTTGTTTACTTAGATAATCAATACCCTTTTCTACGCAAACTAATGTTTGATCAAACGTCTTGTCGCCATACGGCCAATGAAAAAAATCATAATACACGACATAGTCATGATCATATTTAGAAAGGAAGTTGAATAGTGTTAGATTTTCAGATCCGGAAGTTATTATTCAGATTTTCATGCTATTTCTTTTTTGAGATAAACATATTTTGCAAGCAGATCAGTAAGTTCTGCCTGAGTAGTAACCTTACTTAATTTTTCAATCGTAGCGGCTTGCGCTTTGAGAAGAAGTGTATAAGAATTTAATGCTGGAGTAGTAAAACCACTAAGCGTGAGTAATTGTATCTTATTTAAAGATTTTTGGATACTGATTTTATAGGGAGTGACTTTGATAATGAAATATTGTATGGATTTTTGGAGAAGACTCGCCTGGAAAGTCTTCATATTGGTGATGATAGTTGTCCTTGAAAGCTGCAAAGTATTGAGTAAATTTTGTTTTCCCGTTCTAATGGTCTTTCGATATTCTATATCACGACCATTGGTAACATATTGTTGTACCTTCATAAGATCTTTTGCGGTTGAAATAATGAGATGTTCCAAAGAGAGTATAGTATCTTTACAATTATAATATCACGCAGTCTGTTTGAGCGAGATAATCACTTGATCTTTTTTCACCAAACAGAACAATGACTCCGAGAGATCCGCATGGGTACTTCAGATACCTAATGTTATAAGAATTCATATCAATAATATCTTCTTCATTCAAGGTCGCATAAGATAAATATATTATTGTGTCAATCCATTGATGAGATTTTTGATACCTAACCAAAAATAGGTGTCAGGTATTTTTCATGATTTGATATCAGCGTCAAGATGTATTAATCCGCTATAGAATTTTTCTATATTTTGCTTATTCGTTTTCAATATTCAAATTTTTGTATATTCGGTCTTCACTTGTCGAGGATTCATCTTGAGAAACGAGGCGATGTCTTTGCTGTCTTTGAGACCAATCTCATCCAAGTCTATCATAAAGATATAGAATTTCAGAGCTCGATACAACATTCCGGCAAATTGATTCCAATCAGATCATCAATTATGTATTTTCTCCAAAATCTTAATCGCCTTTTTTTTATCGGTGAATAGCGCTTTAAGTAAAATAAATGAATCTGTCTCCACTTGTCCGAAAACAATAAGATCGATCATCGGTTCGTCTATGTGTTTTTGTTGTTTGATCTTGCTTCGTGTCTTGAGTTTATCACATTCAAACCAAATACGATATAAATCTGATCCGACTTTGGTGAGAAAATATTGGATCGTCGCATGATCTACGATACAATCGCTCAATTCTTTTTTCACGAATTCTTCTATATCATTATTTTTCAACTGACTGAATTCTTTGACGGTCGCATTTTTTTCCAAGAATTTATACAATTTCAATCTTTTGTCCGGCGTCGAACTGATAAAAACCACTAATGAATCTTCAGGGATCTTCCCTTCGGATTTGATCAAAGCATCAACGAATGTCTGCAATTGTTCATTTTTTTCTTCTCATAACTTCGTAGTGGCATCCAAAGGCAATCAATTAATGAGAATAAGTTTTTTGGTAGTAAATAATCCACTGCTATATATCGCTTGTTTGATTTGTCCTATATCCAAATTATCCAAACTAAACGAAAAGATACTATCTGGTCAGAATTTTTGGAAAAATCACTCCTTTCGTCTAAAGAGTTCTTTGTCCAGAAGATAGGTCTCCTGCCCGGTGAATAAGTATATATTTTGTAGCATCCCAATAAATAATAATGGCAGTCAAAAAATAGCGTTGTGATATACAATCATTCTATCGTTTAGCTGCTTGAATTCAAACAGAAAAATTCTTTGTAATTTTATTGGAAGTATATACACTCAGCACGTTTATATAGTATTATCCTAATGGATTTTTTCAAAAAGCTCAATAAAATTTTAGCCAAACCAGCTATACGAATCATCAAATTATATCAATATACACTTTCGCCAGACAAGTGATTACCGTCTTTTTGGTTAAAAGGAAGAATATGTTCGCATGAACCACACTGTAGTAAATACAGTATCTCCGTATTGAAAAGATATGGATTTTGGCCTGGAATTTTTTATGCTACAGATAGAGTTTTACATTGTACGGCAAGTATGCACAAAACATACGATCCTGAACATTATCGTGTAGTCTTCTTTTCTTCAGCGCCTATCGGCGTACCTTTTCTCGAACAGTTAGCAAATGATAAAAGATTCGAAGTGGTTTGAGTGGTCACGCAGTGTGATAAACCATCAGGAAGAGGTTTAGAAGTTTGTGAAAATGTAATAAAACAAACAGCGAAGAAGTTATTTCCTGAACTCTGAACTCTGAACTCTGAACTCTGAATTCTGAATTCTGAATTCATATTCACTCCGACGAAATTGAATCCTGAGAAATCCGAAGAGGGACGCCAATTCGCAGAGCGACTGAAAGAAAAAAAACCAGATATGTTAGTTGTCATTGCATATGGAAAGATTATTCCGCAAGCGATTCTGGATATACCAAAAGTTGCACCTATCAACATTCATGGCTCATTATTACCAAAATATCGTGGCGCTTCACCTATCCAATCCACACTATTAAATAATGATAAAGAAACCGGAATTACTATCATGAAAATGGATGCGACGATGGACACAGGAGATATGATTGATATCCTCAGATTTACAATACCATTTGATCGAACGACTAAAGAACTAATTGATGAAATAAAAAAAATCTGACCGAAATTTTTGAACGAAACACTCCGAAAATACGGAAAAAAACTTCTTGGAGAAGTAAAACAACAAGAACACAAAGCGACCTATTGTGGGAAAATAGAAAAAGAATCCTGACTGATCAATCCACGAAAAGATTCCATAGAAACGATTTACAATAAATATCGCGCATTCTACCTTTGGCCGAAAATCTATTTCGAGTTGTCCTCCTTTAATTGAAAGGAGAGGGACCACGATAGTGGTGGAGGATTTAAAAGAGTCATCATAGAAGAATTGGAACTTAGTGAACCATTGTATAATAGTAATGATGAAGTGCCATTGTTTAAAGGTAAAGAGTTACACCCCGCGATAATAGATATCAAACTCAAGCCCGAAGGGAAAAAAGCGATGGACCGAAAAGAGTTCTTGAATTGATATATAAAGTAAAAAAATATATGACAGATAGCAAACCAAACGCAAAGAATTTTCCTGCTGAAAAGTCCGCTCTGATTGTCTAGTGCGGAAAAATAAAATGGCGGATTATTTTTCCTAGCGTTTTTTGATTACTTTTTGAGGCAATGTCAAAAAGTAATCCTAGCGGAGCGTTTAAAAATTTTATATTGAAATACTATATTAGATAATTAAACTCTCAGCAAGTTAAGACTTATTTTTACTATTTATTCAGCACAAATGCTATTCGATTTTCAAGCATTTATTGAAGAGCTCAGAGAAAAACCTGAAAAAAAACAAATCGTAGAAAAATACGAAAGTCTTTTTGGTCCTATTCAATGAGACATCAAAGACCAGATCCGATATACTGAATATTTGACCAAGTTCGAACCACTTCCCTACGAAACCCCTGAAGAACTCAAGGCTGACTTCGATCGGGATCTTTTGGAACAGTTAGTTATCGGATCATTCAGTAGTGATTACGAACTCAAAAAAGAAGAAGGGAAAGCAGAAAAAGAATTATATATCGCAGTAAAAAGCGGAGATCAAAGCGTAGTGAAAACGGTATCTGAATTACGATCATTCCAAATTCTCAGACTTTATGAAATCTATATAGAAGAACAGATGAATCTCCATGCGCTGAAAGCTGAAGATGAAAATGAGAAGAATACCATCGATCAAGAAAGAGAAATGAGACTCAAGAGATGGGACGCAGTGATCCAGACAATCGACAGAGAGGAATTAGGAGAAAAAGCGAAGAAAGAACAAGCAGGCAAGATGGAAGACTTGATGGGAAAACTATAGGACTTACATACAACGGGGAAAAGACCTCTGCTTCGGCAGAGGTTTTTTTAGTATAAAATATACTAATAGGAATTATATGTATTGAATAAGAAACTTGGAATAGGTTGTGCGTATGAAGCATCCAAAACTACATGTTGATTGCCAAATGACGCTTGGCTCTGGAGAAAGAATATATCTGTAGGTAAATTAGGAATCACTTCAAGTTGAGAAGCAATAGTTTGAAGACAGAATGATTGTTGGATTTGCGCAGTATTTGAAATCATAAGATACATTTTAAATCCGTTGTCTATCAGCCGAGGCGATCAATAACTATTTGCAAAATTCTGGTCTACACCACCCATATACGTTTCAAACGCGGTTCTGAATTCTGTCAGTGAAAGTGTAGTCAATGATCATGATCTAAAGAAGACACCATTTTCATACAAGTCTTCACCAGACAAAATAAGAAGTCAGAAGGTGACCGTATCAGGGGAAGAAAGTGTTTTTATTTCGATCTTATCGTTTTTGAAAAGATCAGCTAAATTTTGATATGATATTCATGATGCAAAACTTCCTGCGACTGGTCATATATACTTGTCTTTAAATAATGGCACGATAAACGATTCTCAACCGCTAAGGACATAAGGCGCTTCACAGCCACTGCCCTGCCGAAACTTTTTGGAAAGCAATGAAGCGGTACCAGAAATATTTGTCGATAAAGAATAATTAAATCCAGAAAAAAAGTTTTCACGGACGATAACATCTCAAGTATTTACCACATAATCAAATCCTATTCCACGATGTTTGATCTGCGTAAGTCCGAGTTCTATTCATGCTTTGGAAAGATAATAAGTTTTATAGTAGGAATTTACGACTGCTGATTGCTTCATCATCTGTTGTACAAAATTCATCGACAAAATTCCCAAAAGCGATGATGCCAGTAGAACAAATATTACAAGAATACTAATGTTTCACTTTTTCTTCATAGAGAGTATATTAAGTTTTTAAATTCTGCATTCTGAATTCTGCATTCTGAATTCTGCATTCTGCATTCTGAATTCATTAAAAGAATTGTTGGAAAGGAACCGTTACATGAGTCGACCACTGTCTTCCATAGTTGGGGCTATATGCTTTGAAGATCATCCGGAATCATGGGGAATTGAGACAGTGAAGATAATTTCATTCCGTACATAAAGAATCAGAAGTCAAATATTGTTGTTCTGATGCGAACGGAATAATTTTGAAGACAACATCGCTGATAGCGATTTTTTTGGTATTGATGAGTTCTATGGTTTTGTCTTTGGTCATCATATAAAGCGAACATCACGATCCTTCGACGAAACCGGTGATGCTGTAATCGCGTGCGGGTTCTACGCAAGTGCCACGAGCAAATAAGTTTATCTCGCCATCTTGTCCGCTTAGATATAATACATCAGCGATTCATTGAGTTGCGACTAGATCACCACTTCAATATTTTGAATAATCAATCGTATTCCTATCTGCGTAATTTTGGACCAATTGAGAGATTTGTAATATTTCTTGAGCGACTTCTTTTTCTTGTTGTACACGAAACACCATAGTTGCAATCCGATTATATGTCCTGAGAAGCAATACGAAAAGGATACCGAGGATGGCCATCACGATCAGAAGTTCCAACAAAGTAAATCAGTTCCTACGTTTCATTAGTCAGATAGTTTTAAATTTTAAATTTTGAATTCGTAATTCGTTAAATACAATTGTCATTCTGAGCGAAGTCGAAGAATATAAGTAATTACTATATCCTTCATTTTATTCAGGATGACATGATTAACTTAGTAATTACCTATAAAACTTTCCAGGACAACTTCTCACGTTTTACTTCATTTATTGAAGAGAACATGCGATTCTACTTTCAATATACTATCACGTGGTAAGACATTTTCTCATTCACGGACGCCAGTAAAGAGAATATATCTTGAAAAGAATGTCGGCTCTTGTCATTCTATGTGACGAGAAGAATATCGAAATATTTCACGTCATCCGATAGTTCAGGTAAGATACGTCAATCTATTATCTGTCCACAATGCATTGAAATCTTTGCCTGCCGTAGCAGGAGAAGTATAGATATATCATTCAGGATCAAAAGATATTTGAAGGATTTTATTTTCTTCGTTTCATGATGAAAAATTCCATTCACAGACTGTTTCTGGATCAACTTCATTTCGATCACCACTAGCAAAATCTTTTTTTAATATACAATTCCATGGTAATCATTTAGCGATATTTGAATCTCTCATATTGTAGACGAGTTCGATTCATTCTTTAGCGAGAAATGTAGCATTGGTACGTAATTGAGTGATATCTAGCGTAACGAGATTTTGTGTAATCAAACGCAATACCGCAAGTACTCCAATAGCAAAAACAGTGATAGCTATTATCACTTCTATAAAAGTAAATGCTGATTTTTTTTTCATATATGGACTAATGAACTAAATTTTAATATTCTACAACGATTAGAATTTTATCACATCGTAATTAGCTCGTTTCACTCACGTAATTGGTAACTTGCTTCGCGTATATTTATTGGATAATTACCAATTACGGGCGAAGCCCAAATACACGCACGAAGTGCTAATTATGTCCGAAGGACTAATTACATCTTTGTTCGATAAGTTTACAGGTTTCCGAGCTAATTTCAAAACAATATTGTTTGCCGTTTTCTGGGATGAGAAGATTGAAGAATAAATTACTTCAACTATTTGATCCGTCAGTGATAGAACATCACAACTGATACGGAGTAAATACGAGATTGGCCACAGTCAAGGGTGTTCATTCAGTTTCAAAACGAAGATTCCTTATTTCCAGATTAGGTAATTGAAAATCCATCATCGGCAAAGCGTCTACGACATAATATATTCCTGTCGTCATGACAAGGGTCAGTGTCTGATATTTTTTACCATCACGAAAACTAGAAGTCATATTCTGACCATAAATATCATTATAATATCCGACAAATTGTTCTTTGATAGATTGTGCTTTGAGATCGACGATACGGTTGGAACCGAATCTCATAGTCGCCGCCATCAAGATACCGACAACCAAAAGCACGATCATCATTTCCACTAAAGTAAACCCTGATTTTATCAGGACAAGCGCTTTTCTCATACGAAACGACAAATAAAGAATAGTCTATATGTAGTGATTATCATAGAGCTTTCAACGAAAAAAAATCATTTGCATTTTAAATTTTTTTGAGTATACTATATATACCTATACCTATGGTTATGGTAGAAAGAATTTTACTCTGTAATATATAACATGAACAACATCAAAAAAACATTGTATATCAAAGGTATGCACTGCACATCCTGCGAAATGCTGATCAAACAATGAACGCAAAAAATCGATGGTGTCAAAGTAGATTCCATCTCTGCGAATACGGGAAAAATGAGCATTGAGATACCAAACGAAGATATACTTCCTCAGATAGAAAAAGCTATCAGAGATTTGTGATATCAGGTATTCAAAGATAAACCAGAAGCAAGCAAAAAAGAGATTAATCGAAAATATATACTCCAATCAGTGGTGATTGTAGGGATTTTGGCATTTATTTTTTATAAACTCGATATCATTCAATATCTTCCTTCTGTAGGAGATAAGCTTTCATTAGGAGTAGCGTTATTGATGGGAATCATCGCATCAGTCTCTACCTGTCTTGCAATAGTAGGAAGTATCGTCATCGGATTTGCGGAATTTGGAGACAAAGAGATAGGAACAAAAAATCATCTTAAAACACAACTATCGTTTCATGCATGAAGAATCGGAGGATTTTTTCTTCTATGATGAATACTTGGACTTGTAGGCAAGATAATGGCGATATCACTCACCACGACAACAGTATTGACGATAGTTGTATGAATAGTAGTCCTTTGGATGTGATTACATCTTCTCTGATTAGCTCCCAATATAACATCTATGGGAGTACATTTGCCAAAAAGACGATCAGAAAAAACACTGACAACCAAAAATCCGATATTCGCTCCGTTGATAGGTATGCTGACATTTTTCTTACCATGCGGATTCACCTTATCCATGCAATTGATCGCTATAAAAACAGGAAATTTCCGACTATGAGGATTGGCAATGGCTATCTTTGCATTGGGAACAGCTCCAGTATTATTAGCAGTAGGACTAGGATCATCATATATTAAGGAGAAGAAATTCAAACTCCTCAATACTATTATATGAACACTGATTGTATTCTTTGGAATATTTATGGTCATTAACGGACGACGTCTTTTGGGATGAGTAACCAGATTTACCAATACTACACAAACTACAACATTTACTGGCGAATATCAACGCGTAGAAATATGATTTGATGGTTTAGCTCTTGTGCCTGGAACAGTAGAATTACAAGCTGGAGGAAATTATGAATTAGTCGTGACTCCTACAGAAAACGGGAAATGATGCATGGTGACACAGACGATACCAGGACTTGATAACAAAGTATATACTATCATCAAAGGACAACCCATCGTATATAAGTTTACAAACATAAAAAAAGGCTCATACAACGTAGTCTGTTGAACTATGGGTATGTACCAAGGAAAAATAATTGTAAAATAGTTTTTTAATTCATTATTATTGTAAAATGACTCACAAAAAAAGCAATGCAAACGTAACATGAATAGTTGTAGTTTTATTAGTTATTCTTTGAGGAATATTTTATTTTGTTTTTTCTGGTAGTAGTAAAAACAATACGACAACATCTAGCTACGCTTGTCCTATGAAAAACATCCAAGGATGAAAATGATGTGGTGGTGGAGCAACACCAACTACAACAACACCAACTACTACAAATGTAGATACGACAGCAAGTTATGAAACAGTGAATGTCGGACATAACGAATACGCTCTTATCCCTGAAACCGTGACATTGACTGCAGGAAAAAATTATAAATTAGTCATCACACCGACCGCTGATGGTGGTGGATGTATGAACAACATGACCTTCCCAGGATTGGATAGCAATGTTTATCCCGTGAAAAAAGGAGTACCCGTAACTATAGTAATCAATAATGCAAAAGCAGGCACCTACGAAGTGATATGCGGAAATATGTGAATGCACCAAGGAACTATCATAGTTCAATAAAATCGTTTAGTTGTTTTATCGTTTAGTCGTTTATAATGAAAAAAACAAATCTAGATATTGAAGGTATGCACTGTGGGTCATGCGCATTGCTAATCGAACACAGTTTGAAAGGCACAAAAGGTGTCCAACAAGCGAATGTGAATTTTTCTGCTGAAAAAGCTACGATAACATTTGACGAAGAAAAAATACAGCTCGCGCAAATCCAAGAAGCGATCAAGCATTTGGGATACAAAGCTGTGCTCGCTGATGAGACCATGAACGCACAGAAAGAGACAGAAAAAAGACAACATGAAATAGGATACTGGAAAAAAAAATTTTTGCGAGCATTGCTTCTCAGTATTCCGATGATCGTATTTATGGTCTACGACTTTGTCTATGGACTACCATATAGCAAAGTTCTCATGCCAATTTCAGCGATGATCACGTTGGTACTGACGATTCCTGTACAATTTATCATAGGAAAAGATTTTTATCAAGGAGCATGGTCAGCACTCAGAGTAAGAGCAGCGAATATGTTTTCATTGGTCGCTATCGGAACTGGTGTAGCATTTTTGTATAGCTTATACAATTATATAACATTTTATCTACAGACCTGATCGCTCTTCGGACTGGATTGAATGAAAATACCGAATATCTATTTCGAGATCGGAGCGCTCCTTATCATGTTTATTTCATTAGGAAAATTTCTCGAAGCGAAAGCAAAAGGAAAAACGTCAGAATCTATTGCCAAATTGATGCAGTTAGCACCCAAGACTGCTAGAGTCAAAGTAGGAAATGACAGCAAGGATATACCAATCGAGCAGGTTAAAGTAAATGATATCATCATCGTAAGGCCAGGAGAAAAGATTCCGGTAGATGGAAAAATAGTCCAATGATATAGTAGTGTCGATGAATCGATGCTCACCGGAGAAAGTCTTCCTGTGGAAAAAATAATCTGATCAGATGT
>Ga0172371_10004877_pt1 | contig 20071 bp, 19 predicted proteins | sample Lak12m_FD_114543 | JGI IMG/M metagenome (GOLD analysis project Ga0172371, IMG submission 114543) | Freshwater microbial communities from Kabuno Bay, South-Kivu, Congo - kab_022012_12m | ecosystem: Environmental > Aquatic > Freshwater > Lake | place: Democratic Republic of the Congo: South-Kivu... | reverse complement strand
ATCCATTCGGCCGGACGGCCGCGATCCGGCTGCTCAATGCGACCGGACTGGAGAAATCGGTTGATGTCTACGATGCGACCGGAAGCATCGTGCGAACGCTTGAGCTCAGCCGCGGCCAGGCCATGCTTGACGGCCGGCTGCTGGCCGATGGCATCTACTTCGCGCGCGTCGCCGGCACCGAGGCGCCCGTGGCCAAGGTCATAGTCACGCACTAGCCCGACAGTCCTGAGTATTTGCGGCGGGGAGTTCAGCTCCCCGCCGCAATCCTATCCGGCCCACCTTTCGGTCGTCCGGGATTCGTTGTCGCGTCCGCGGCGGGGTCACGTCTGCTTGACCGTGGTCCGTCGGTGGATAGAATCGCGGCGGTGTCATCATCAGAGAATCGCGGCCGGGATTCTGTCTTGTTCGCACTTGTCCTGGCGTTTTCCCTTCTGACCAAGCTCGGCCTGGCTCTTTTCGTCTGGTTCCGCAATCCGGCCGCTGTCTGGCATCCTGACTCGGCTACGTACCACGATCTTGCCCTCAACCTGCTCAGGTACGGTGTATTCAGCCGGTCGAGCGGGCCGCCGTTTGTCTACGAAGTATTCCGCACGCCCGGCTACCCGTTGCTGCTCGCCACCGTGTACTCGCCGTTCGGCGTTTCCACCTTGCCGGTCGCTTTGGTGCAGGCGGTTCTTGCCACGGGCACTGTCGCGCTCACCTGGATCCTGGGCCGCAAGCTCTTCGGTCCGCGCGCCGGCACTCTGGCCGCTGTCATCCTCTCGCTCGACGTAGCGAGCATCAGCCTGGCGCAGATGCTGTTGTCCGAGACAACCTTCACATTGCTGATGCTGACTGCAGTCTGGCTGCTGGCGAGGAGTATTTCACCGCTGCGCGGTTGGCCCGGCTTCGCCCTGTCCGGGCTCGCCCTGGCAAGCGCGATCTATATCCGGCCCGTCGCGTACTACCTCGTGCCGCTGGGTGCCGTCGGTGTCGCGGCCTACGTCGTGCTGAAGGCCCGGGCAGCGGTTCCTTCGCGGTCAAGATGGCGCCTCGCTTTGGGCCGCGCCGGCGCTTTCCTGCTCGCTCCGGTCCTGCTTGTTGGCGGCTGGCAATTGAAGAACCTGCAGCGGACCGGCAACGCCCGGTTCAGTCACATTGAAGGCCAGAACATGTACTTCTACCGGGCCGCCGGAGCTATATCAATGCGCGACCACAAGACTCTGTTTCAGGTTCACCGCGAAATGGGGTTTGTTACTGAGCGTGGCGACTTCACCGGCTGGGTGAGCCAGCATCCCGAGTTCGCCGGTAGAAACAACGCGGTGCTGGGCGAGGAGTGGCTGCGTGAAGGGACGGCGATCATAGCCCGCAACCCGGGATGGTACGCCCTGGTGCATCTTCGCGGCGTGGCGGCGCTGCTGCTTGAACCGGGCACGTACTTCCTCGCCTTCCTGATTGGGTCTGAGTCGGGACAGCGAGGTCGGGAACTGCTTGACCGAGTTGACGTGTCGCTTGCCGCAGCCGTGGCCGTGCTGGGCGCAGTATGGGCAGAGCACCGATTCCTTTTTCTGTCCTCGCTCTGGGCGCTTGCTTTTCTGGCGTTGCTCTACGTGGGAGTCGTCCGGTGGCTGGTGCGCACGCCGCTGCGCGGCTGGACTCCCGGCGTCGTGGTCGTGGTGGTAGTGCTTGGATACCTCATGCTGACCTCTTCCGGGCCCGAAGCCACGTCACGCTTCCGCGTGCCCACAATGCCGCTGCTCGCAGTGCTGTCGGCGGCAGGCTGGCTCAGTCCCCGCAAGGTCCGAGCTTCCGGCGGGCGTCGCACCGCGGTGACGTGAAGTACCTGTTCGTCGTCGGAATCGCCCTGATTCTCGCGCGTGGTGTCAGTCATCTGATTGCACCGACGGCACTCGACGCGCCAGTCCCGCCACCGCCGCCCAGGCCATCCCTTACCATCGCGGCGGAAGGCCCCGCCGGTACTATCTCAGGCCATCTCCACGATGCAGAATCCGGTGAGCCGCTGGCCGGCGCCGCGGTCGTGGTTGAGGGAACTGCGCGCGGAGCCTCAACCGATGTCCACGGCGAGTACGCCATCGCGGGAATCGCGCCCGGGCTCTACAAGCTGGAGGCAGTCTATGTGGGCTATCGCAGCCTTCGGACTGCGATCAGCCTGGACAGCCTGACCGGCGTGCGCATTGACTTCCGGCTGGTCCCGACTCCTATCAGGCTGCGTCCGGTCGACTGAGCCTAGGCGTTGCGTTCGAGACCCGCGTGCCAGCGGAAGGAGTTGAGCACGAGCGGGTCAAAATGGTGACCAAGGAAGCCGAGGACAAGGTCGAGGGGGGATTGCAGATTGCAGACTGCAGATTGCGGGTTCTGACGACCGGAATCGTCGCGTCCCTCGCGGCTGTCCCCGGCAGCAGGCCCCTTGCCGGGCGAGAGAGCTTGTACGATTTCGGAGGCAGGGGTGTAGAGCAGGAAGGCGAGCGTGTCGAGGCCGGCAGGGTCAAGGCGCGTCCCGCTGGGATTCTCGCCGGCGCAACGCGGGCAGATGACGCCACCGCGGCCGGGCTCGAAGTAGGCCGGACGCTGGCTGTCGATCGGGCGGCGGCAGATGAGGCAGCGGCGTAGTTCCGGCCGGAAACCGAGAAAGCTCGCGGCCTTCAGCAGGAACGAACAGACCAGAGCAGGATAAGGGGCAGGGTGCGGGGAGCCGGGAGCCGTAGAAGGCGAACAGGATTCGAGTATCGAGAGGTAATTGAGCAGGAGCCGGTATAACTGGGGGCTCGGGTCGTGGGGCTGGATGACGCGGAGCGCGAACTCCGCCATCTGCTCGGCCGCAAGGAACCGTTCAGGTTGCAGAGCGATGCCTGAGAAGGAATGGACCAGCTCGGCGTCGGAGAGCGTCAGGAGAGTGCGCGTCTCGCTTGCGTAGTAGATGATGCGCGACTTGGCGAACAGGTCGAGTGCCGCACCGAACTTGCTTCGGAGCCGGCGTGCCCCTTTCGCGAGGCAGTCGACCTTGCCACTTTCGAGCGTGAAAAACGTCACGAGCTTCGATGATTCGTGGTAGTCCCGGACGCGGAGGCAGATGGCCTCGGACCTAACGATTCTTCGCACGACAGAGGTGATCCACTGGTCCAGTGGTCCAGTGGTCTAATGCAGGTTTCTTCACTGGGTCACCAGACCGCCTGGCCTTTGATTACTTCCGTTCATCCTTCGGAGCGGATTTCGCCCACCAGTTCTTCGATCAGGTCCTCGAGCGAGACGATGCCGGTGACCCGGTGGTCCGGGCTCTCCACAATCGCCAGGTGCTGGCCGCGACGCTGCATCACACGTAGGACTTCCATCGCCCGGTCGTCGCCACCGACCCGCGGTATCTTCCGTACTCGCCAGGCCGGGGCGGAGAGCAGGTCCTTGGCGACGATGACGCCGGTGATGTTGGCGACATCGCCCTGGTACACCGGGATACGCGAGTAGCCGAACTCGCTGATGACCGCAAGCACTTCGTTCAGTCCCGCGGTGTGCGGTACCGACCGGACCTGCGCGAGCGGGATACTGATCTCCGATACCTTCATCGCCGAGAAGCGAAAGAGCCGAGATACGATGTTTGTTACTGTCCGGGGTGAGCCGGATTCGGCGTCGCGTTTCTGCATGGCCGCCAGGAAGTCCTGGCGAGTGAGCGGGAAGCGCTGGCCGGTGGCGACGGCCGGCGCGGCCAGCAGACGGGCGATGCCTGACAATGCGAAGACCACGGGGGCGAATATGACGCGGCTTGCGTTGAGCGGTAGGACCGTCTGCCGCAGCCAGCGGTCCGGGAAAGCCTGGGCGATGGCCTTGGGTACGTATTCACCGAGCATGATGGTGAGCGCAATCACGATGACGGCGGCAGCGGTCGCCGAGGCCGGTCCGAACCGGGCCTCGAAGAAGTGCGAGAAGAGTTCGGTGGCGAAGACGATACACAGGTTTGTACCAACCAGCGTGACGACCACGGTCGATTCGCGGCGGTCGAGGAACTTCAGCGCCTGCCTGGCGCCGGCGATGTTGTGGCTCGCCCAGTTAGTGAGCCGAATCCAGTTCGCACGGTAGACCGCAGTCTCGGAACCGGCGAAGAACCCGGTGGCGAGAATCAGCAGGAAGCCGAAGAGAAGCTCCATGATCAGGAAGGACCCCCGATTCCTGATTGCCAATTCCGAGCCAATGTCGGACCGGGGTTCCCAGTTATCAGCGATTCGCTGGGAAATCGGTGCTGGGAATTCGTCATTTCCGTCTGATTAGCACCTTTTCGAGTTTGGGACCGTCGGTTTCCTTCACGGTGATCTCGAGCGAGCGATGGGCGATGATGTCACCCTCGCGCGGGAGCCGTCCCAGCTTGTCCTGAACGAAACCCGAGAGTCGTTCGTGACGGATGCCGGTGAACGCACGGCGGAACAGCCGGTTGAGAGTGGCCACGTCGATCTCGCCGTCCACGAGGTAGCTATGATCGTCAAGCTTGGAGTAAGGGAGTTCCTCGGCCACGTCGTACTCGTCGACGATCTCGCCGAATACCGCCTCGAGCAGGTCTTCGAGCGTAACCAGCCCCGACGTCTGGCCGAACTCATCGACGACGACCGCGATGTGTGAGCCTTTGCGGCGCAATTCGTCGAGCAGCGCCGGCAGTCGTTTCACCTCCGGGACGAAAAAGGCGGGGCGGCACAGCGAACAGACCGGTGCGTTCGGGTCGGCAGCGTTGAGCAGGTCCTTGGCATAGGCGGTGCCGCGAACGTGATCAATCGCGCCGCTGAAGACCGGTACCCGCGAGAACCCGGCATTGCGGCAGGCGACAATGGCATCGCGGATGGTTATGTTCTCGGGAACGGCCACGATGTCGATCCGCGGGGTCATCACCTCGGATACCTTGCGTTGCTCAAGGCCGATAAGGTTGGCAAGGATGTCCTCCTCGGAACCCAGCAGCACGCCGCGCTGCTTGCCGACGTCAATCATGGTGTGGAGTTCGTCGTCGGTCAGCGATGTCGGTTCAGGTTGTGTAGGGGTCAGGCGCTGGCTGGCCCTCATCAGCAGTGACGTGAGCGGCCACAGTAGCAGCCGCGCCACGTGGACCGGTCCGGCGACGAGCGGCGCGAGCCGGCCGGGATCGCGGCTCGCCGTGACCTTGGGCGTGACCTCACCGAAAATGAGGAGAACCACGGTCATCACAACGCCGCCGACGCCGAGCAGCAGCGCCTCGCTCGTGCCATTGCGCCGGGCGAGCGCGAGCAGGGCGAGGGTGAAAATGCTGGAGGCCGCCGTGTTGACGATCAGATTGCCGAGCAGCAACGTGCCCAACAGGCGTCCGGGGTCGGAAAGCAGAGAGTCCACCCGCCGGGCGGCTCCGGGGCGGCTGTTCCTTAGTTCCTCACGCCTGCCCGGGGTCAACGAGAACAGCGACGTCTCGGAGCCGGAGAAGAAGGCGGAGAAAACAAGCAGGACCACGATTGCGCTGAGATACCAGAGCATCGGTCAGGCTGGAGTCCCGGAGTTCGGCGATTGAGCCGGGCGCGAAGAACAGGGCGGAGGTTGGTCGGGCGCCCTGCTCACAGCTTCTCCAGGTAGCGCCGGTACAGCGGTTCCATCTCCCGGTGCGTAAGGCCCAGCAGGTGGAGCAGTCCGTGGAGCGTAAGGCGGCGGATTTCGGCCGCGTACGAAACGCCGTACTCCCGAGCCTGGGCGCGCGCCCGGTCGCGGGAGACGTACACCTCACCGAGCAGGCGCGGTTCGCCCGCTAAGCACGGCTCGTCGGTACGGAAGGAGATGACGTTGGTTGGCCGGTCGCGCTTCAGGAACCGGAGGTTGAGTTCGTGTATCTTCCGGTCGCTCACGTAAACCACGTTGACGACGGGCGCGTCCGGCTTGAAGTCCTTGGTCAACTGCCGGCACAGGCGCTGGACATCGGCGCGCAGGCGTTCATCCTGCGTGCCGTAGATATCAGGGCGCATCGCTGCCGGGAGCCTGCCGGTTCTCATACGCCCGGATGATGCGCGACACGAGCGGCGGCCGGACCACATCGGCGTCGGTGAGGTGAACGATACTGATGCCGGCGATGCCATCGAGCCGCTCGACTGCCTCAATCAATCCGGACGTGTGGGCGGCGGCCAGGTCGATCTGGGTGATGTCGCCGGTAACAATCGCCTTCGAATTCCAGCCAAGCCGGGTGAGGAACATCCGCATCTGGGTGGACGTCGTGTTCTGGGCCTCATCAAGAATGATGTAGGCATCGGAGAGAGTCCGGCCCCGCATGAACGCGAGCGGCGCAACCTCAATCACTTCCTGCTCGATGAGGCGCTGGACGCGCTCCATCGGCATCATGTCGAATAAGGCGTCGTAGAGCGGACGGAGATAGGGGTCCACCTTCTCCTTGAACGTCCCGGGCAGGTAGCCCAGCGATTCCCCTGCTTCGACCGCGGGCCGCGTGAGGATGATACGGCTGGAATGCCCGGATACGAGTGACTCGAGCGCGGCAGCGACGGCGAGGTAAGTCTTGCCGGTTCCGGCAGGCCCGACGGCGAGGATGATATCACTGCGCTGAATCGCCTGCAGATAGTTGCGCTGGTTCCGCGTCTTGGCGAATATCGCCTTGCGCGGGGTCTTGATGGCGAGCACCTCCGGCTCGGCTTCGCCGGTGCCGGGCTCGCGGCAGCGGCGCAGGCGGTCGACCTCGGCGTTTATCAGCTCAGGACTCAATGGTTCGTTCTGCCGGACGTGGGCAAGCAGCCGGTCGAGCAGCCTCATCAGTTCGGTCTCCTCGGTCCTGGGACCGTGGAGCATGATGCGGCCCTCGCGCACCACAATTGTGGTTTTGTAGTGTTTGGCGAGCGTTGTGAGGTTGACGTCGGCCGGGCCGAGCAGGGCCAACGGGTCGATGTCCTCGACCGAAATCGAATGGCTGCAGCCCGTGTCTTGCTTCATGCATCTCCGTTCTCGGCGTGAAAGTCATACAACTGTCAAGCTATTGTAGGGGCGCGCTACGGCCCAGTCAAGGAAACTGGGCAGCGCTTGACCTGAGGCGAGGTTTGGGGTAACGTGCAGGCGCGGGACATGACCCAGTCCGTCCGGGGAACTGGGATCGTTTCTCATGCCGAAACTGGATTAATGATGACAGAACGTCTCCGGCGCTGCCCATGGCCTGAAGGCAATGAGCAGATGATCCGCTATCACGATACGGAGTGGGGAGTCCCACTGCACGATGACCGGAAGCTCTTTGAGTTCCTGGTCCTGGACGCATTCCAGGCCGGGCTGAGCTGGGCGATTGTCCTCAGGAAGCGTGCGGCGTTTGAGAGTGCGTTCAGCCAGTTCGACCCGCGCAAGATAGCGAGGTATGACGTTCGCAAGGTGAAGTCATTGCTTGCCGATGCCGACATCATCAGGAACCGACTGAAGATCGAGGCTGCGATTGCCAATGCCCGGGCCTTTCTCGCGGTTCAGCGCGAGTTCGGCAGCTTCGACCGCTACATCTGGCAATTCACCGGCGGCTGTACGAAGAAGAACCGCTGGCGCGCGCCCGGCCAGATCCCGGCGCGGAGTACCGAGTCCGACTTGATGAGCAAGGACCTGAAATCGCGGGGCTTCCATTTCGTCGGTTCCACAATCTGCTACGCCTTCATGCAGGCGGCGGGCCTGGTCAACGACCATCTTGTCGGCTGCTTCCGCTACCGCGAAGTGGGGCGGCCGCAAGGACCAAAGTGAATCTCCTCCAACTTACGCCCAGCCTGGCTGTGTTACACTCCCGCTCTATGGCATATAACTCCGGTCTACTGATAAACGGCGATGACGCTGTACTCATCGATGCCGGTCTGTTCCCAGAGGACACTGACTCGCTGCGTTCCCACATCTACGCACATGGCGCAAGGCCAACTCATCTTGTGATAACGCACAGCCACTGGGACCACGTGCTGGGGCCCGAGTACTTCCCGGGCGTTCCGGTGATCCAGCAAAATGAAAGCCTCGCGGTCTTTTCAGAATTCGGCACGCGCATCGAGCGCCAGGTCACTGAGTGGGAACGGCAGTCGGGTGTCCATCGGGACATGCCATTCCTGCTGCACGAGCCGGATGAGACGTTCGGAGATCACCTGGAGTTCAAGGTCGGCGGAAAGACAATCGAGCTGCATCATGCGCCGGGCCACGCGCCTGAGCAACTGGTCGTCTATGACCGCGACGAGCAGACGCTCTGGGCCGCGGACATGCTGAGCGACATCGAGATTCCGTTCGTGATGCACAGCCTGAAGGCATACCGCGGTACGCTCGACCGTCTCGTTCAGCTCAAGGTTACGGCCCTCGTGCCGGGACACGGCAGCCCGGTTCGGACTCATGAAGAGGTCAGGGCTCGATTTGAAACTGACCGCGCCTACCTCGGCGAGTTGCAGCGGCGTGTCGAAGCCGCGGTCGCAGCGGGGCGCGGGGCGGCCGACGCTGTCTTTGACTGCGCGGAGATGGAGTACGCGAACCGGGAGCAGAACGAAGAAGCGCACCGGCTGAATGTCGAGACTGCCTTCATCGAACTGGGCGGCGCCGCCGACTCCGAGCAACCAGGCTGGAACCGGTTCCAGTAGCCATGAGGTTCCTCGGTACCCTGCTCAATGTCGGAACGGTCGTTGCGGGCAGCCTCATCGGCCTGTTCTTCCACGCCCGGCTGCCCAAGCGGTTCACGACCGCCGCGTTCCAGGGCATCGGCCTGTTCACGCTCTTCATCGGGTTCACAATGGCGGCGAAGACGAAGAGCCTGCTGGTCCTTGTCTTCTCAATCGTGCTCGGCGCAATCACCGGGGAGCTGTTCGATATCGACCGGCTGCTCAACCGCTTCGGCGAATGGCTGAGGAAGAGGCTGGAGAGGCAGGGGTCGAGAGCAGCGAGCGGGGAATCGATCCCCGACTCCCCACTCCCGACTCTCCAACCCAGCCGGTTCGCGGAAGGACTCGTAACGGCGTTCCTGCTCTTCTGTATGGGTTCGATGACCGTGCTCGGCGCCATCGAAGAAGGCCTTGGCGGCAGGCCGAACCTGCTCGCGGCCAAGTCCGTACTGGATGGGTTCGCGTCACTGGCGCTGGCATCCTCGCTGGGCATCGGCGTGCTCTTCTCGGTCATCCCGTTGTTCGTCTACCAGGGCGGGCTGACCCTGCTTGCCGGTTCGTTCCACGCCGTGATGTCAAACGCGGTGGTCAACGAGATATCGGCTGCCGGGGGCTTGATTCTCATCGGATTGGGTATTACTATACTCGAAATAAAGCAGCTCAAAGTTCTTAACATGCTCCCCGCGCTGGTATTCGCAGCCGTGCTGGCAGCGGTATTTGTGAGGGGTTAGCGGGCCAGGAGTCAGCAGTCAGCAGTATTGAGAAAGGGAGGCGGACATGAAGCGAGTGATTCTGACGGTGGCGTTCGCGCTGGCAGTGGTGGCCGTGGCGGCACCGGTCAGGTTTGCAGTGATTGGCGACCGAACCGGCGACCACCAGGATAGCATCTACGAGAAGATAGTAGCTGAGGTCGCGAAGGCCAAGCCCGAGTTCGTCATCACGTGCGGCGACCACATCGAGGGCTACGAGCCGACCGACACGATGAAGCTGGACGACGAATGGAAGGAGATCAAGGCCATCATCGAACCGCTCAAGATGCCGTTCCATTTCACGCCGGGCAACCACGACATCAGCTATGACAATGCGTTCGGCACCTACGAGCGCAACGCGGGCAAGCCGTACTACTCATTTGACTACAAGGGCATGCACTTCATCGTCCTCGACGCGAGCCGCTGGGAAGCAAGCGATTCGCTGCCGGCCGAGCAGTTGGACTGGCTCGCCCAGGACCTGGCCGCAGCCGGCAAGGCGAGATACAAGTTTGTCTTCTTCCACAAGCCGTTCTGGACCGCGTCGGTGGCCGAGGGGAAACAGGATACGCTGCACAGCCTGTTCAGAACCTACGGCGTGAATGCGGTGTTCAACGGGCACAATCACTACTACTTCGGCGCGACCTATGACGGCATCAAGTACACGGCCGTCGGCAGTTCCGGCGGCGCAACCGAACCGGGTCCGACCGGAATCCTGTATCACTGGACGCTTGTGACCGTGGACAACCGAAAGGGCATCACCATCCAGCCGGAACTGCTCGACGGAGAGACGCGGGAGTGGGACGACGTGACCTGGTCTGACATTCAGTCCGTGGACCGGAACATGCTGGCCGGGCTCCGGTTCCGGAAGCCGGTGCTCGTCGCCAACGACATGACGGCCGCGGATACCGTTACGCTCGTCGTGAGGAACCAGCCGCTGGCGACACCGTTGGCGGATACGCTCCGCTGGACCGTGCCCTTCGGCTGGAACGTGTCGCCCGAGACGATGGCGGTCAGCGTGGCGCCCGGGGCCGAGGCCGAATACCGGTTCGCGGTGGCTGGCGCGGGCCGGCCGTTTCCGACTCCCAGGGTCACGCTGCGGTTCCCGTACGCCAAGGGAAAGTCGTGCCCGGTCACGGCCTCGCTCGACGTGGCCCGCACCGCCCAGTGCAGCTTCGTCAAGAAGCCGCCGAAGGTCGACGGCAAGGTTATTGAGCAGTTGTGGCGCAGGCCGGTCATGGACCTGTTCACCAACGACAGCGAGGCGATGGGGACCGACTCGGTCCGGTTCTACTTTGCCGCCGACACCGCCAATCTCTACCTCGCCGCGGTTTGCTTCGACCCGCACCCGGACAGCGTCAGGGCCAATGCCACCGAGCGCGACAAGGGCGTGCACCTTGACGACTGCGTCGGCTGGTTCCTCGCCCCCGACACGGCAAAGGGCACAATCTACCAGGTCTACTTCAACCCCAACGCGGTTGTCCTCGACCAGAAGATCACGGTCAGCCCCGAGGGCAAGATGGACGTTGACATGGCCTGGAACGCCGACGTGACCGTCAAGGCGGCCAAGGGCAAGGAGTACTGGTCGGTCGAGGCGAGACTGCCGCTCGCGCAATTCGGCACCAGGGCGAAGCCGGGTGATGTCTGGGGCCTCAACTTCCGGCGGAAAGAACCGGGGAAGAAGGCGAATGCCGACTGGCAGCCCATCACCTACGACCCGCATGGGCTGGGCCTCTTGTTCATTAAGTAGAACTGCTTGGCAGGCGAAGCAGGGGCGCTTTCGCGCCCCTGCCGCTCTTGAGGCACGGTCGTACGCCTCGCCGGGAGGCCAACCTGCAACATAGCGCGGGGTGGCGCGTCTTAATGAAAGCAGTTCAGGAGGAAGCATGAGAAAGCTAGCCGCCGTCGTCGTATTACTGGCGCTTCCGGCACTGGTCGCAGCCGACATTAACCGGCTCAAGCTGAGCCCGGACCTCGACCGGGCCGACGCCCTGCCCTGGAACGCGCGAAGAACCGAACCAAACCTGATGGCATGGTCCGTAGGTCTGCCCGTGTGGGCGGGTCCGTCCGTGCCGCTCGTGTCCCGCTTCAGCAAGAGCGAGTTTCGGTGCCCGTGTACCGTGCCGCAACACGTCGTCCGCTGCCAGTGTAACCCCGGCCGTCCGGACAGAACTGGTGTGCCAGTGTTCCGGCCGCATTCAGCGCGCACGCGCGACGACAAGACCACAGCCAAGGAACAGCACCTGGGACAGGGCCGCGTCCAAGACGGCCGGTCTGCTGACTAGACCGGATCCGAACCGTCCGGTTCGCCGCGCCCTGCGCCGTCATCGAGTCGGACGACCGCCGCTGGTTTCTCCCAGCTGGCATGGCTCCCTGGCGACGCGGCAATTGATATCCTGCCGCGGGTCTGTATCATTCGGGCGAATGGTGCGTCTCGCGAGAAATGAGTTGGCTGGTCGTGCTGTAACTGCCCTGGTTCGGCGCTCCGCCCAATGGTCCCGGAAGGACATGTCGGCCAGAAGGATGAGTTGAGCAACGAGAAGACCGTAGATATCGTCGGTGCCGGGATGGCGGGCTTGTGCGCCGGCTGTTACCTGCAGATGAATGGCTATCGGACCCGGATCTTCGAGCTCCACGACCAACCCGGTGGACTCTGCACGGCGTGGACCCGCCACGGCTACACCTTCGACGGCTGCATCCACTTTGTGCTTGGCTCCAATCCCGGCAACTCCTTTCACCACATCTGGCGGGAACTCATCGATACCAAGGCCGTACGCTGGGTTGACCCTCAGGTGCAGTTACGCATCCGTGTGCGCGAACAACGAGCGCCGGACGGAGGCAGCACGCTGCACATTCACAGCAAGATCGACCGTTTTCGGGACTACCTGCATCAGATTTCCCCCGAGGATAAGAAGGCGTTCGACGGCCTGATCCGGGCCGCGCGGACAATCCAGCGCTACGACCTTCCGCCTGGAATCGACCGGGCCCCGGAGCTCGCCGGCTGGCGCGACCGGCTGTCCATGCTGCGCCTGGTGCCTGCGCTTCCGACAGTTCTGCGCTGGGCTCGGGTATCCAACAAAGCCTTCGCCCGGCGGCTGAAAAGCCCCTTCCTGCGCGAGGCCTTCGAGGACCTGTTCGGCGGCGACGAGTTCCCGATGGTCATCGTCGCCATGCAAATGGCGTGGTTTGACCAAGGGTCGGTCGGCTACCCATTGGGAGGCTCGCGCCCGTTTGCGCGGCTGTTCGCCGACCGTTACGAGCAGCTCGGCGGGAGCATTCAGTACCACAACCGCGTGAAACGCATCATCGTTGAGGGCAACCGCGCCGTGGGCATAGAAACCGAAGGTGGCACGAACCATCGCGCCGACATCGTCATCTCAGCCGCGGACGGCCACTTCACGATCTTCGAGGCGCTGGGCGGGCGCTACCTTGACCGCGCTACCCGCGACCTGTACGAAGGCAAGCGCTACCAGCCTTTCCCGTCGCTCCTCTACGTATCGCTCGGTGTCAGGCGTCGCTTTGCCGAGCACGAGGGGGGGCTGACGCGGATCATGCTCCGAGCGCCCTGGACCCTCTGCGACGGCACCACGTTGCGCCTGATGGATGCGCATGTCATGGACTTCGACCCGACGCTCGCGCCGGAAGGAGCGACCGCCGTCACCGTCATGCTTCAGACTCGTGCGTTTGAATGGTGGAGCGCTTTGCGGGCGTCCGACCGCGAGGAGTACCGACAGCGCAAGCAGGAGATTGCCACTCGTGTGGTCGACGAGTTGGACGGCGTCTTTGGCAGCATCCGCGACAATGTGGAAGAGACCGACGTCGCTACGCCGGCGACATTTCACCGCTATACCAACAACTGGCAGGGGAGCTACGAAGGCTGGCAGCCCTCCGCCAGCATACTCGCCGGCAAGGCCCTCCCCAAAGAGCTACCCGGCTTGTCGAGCTTCTACATAGTGGGTCAATGGATGGCGCCGGGCGGCGGCCTGCCTCCCGCGATCATGCACGCCCGCCACCTGGCCGAGCTGATCTGTCACCGCGACAATCGGCCCTTCCGCATCATTCCGCCTGCCTAGCCCGGTCGGGGCCGCCAGCGTCAGCCGTCCTTTGTCCCTTCCGCCAATCGGAAATCTGCAATTTAGAATTGACCGGCCGCCGTCATCGGATCGGAGCAATTGTCGGCGGGAAACTAAACCATCTGGTCCGAGCGTTCCCACCAGACCAACGTGGCGACAATTCCCAGCACGCCGGTAACAACGACGACCGCGACGCTCGACGCGGCGGTGTGCGCTCCCGGAGTCCCGCTACTGATTGCCACGCACCAGGGAACCCACGGGGCCCAGCCGGTAGCGCTCAGGAACTGGGCGAGAATCACCGCCACCATTGCGTAGCCCAGCGGCAGCAGGTAGCCGCGGCCGGCCGACGCCACGAACGCAGTCACCGGGACGAGCGCGAGCCACAGCAGCGCGGCCCGTCCGGCGAGGGCGACCGCGTCGCGAGCAGCCGGCCAGCTCAGCCCCGGCATGCCGATAATCGCCCCGACGGCGAATGATGCAGCCAGCATCCAGCCGGTGAGCAGCACGCACCAGACGGCCGTAACGCCGAGTTTCGAAGCGACGATGGTCGAACGCCGGGTTGGAGTCGCGAGCAGGATGCGGCAGGTGCGCTCGGCGAACTCGCGGCCGAAGACCCAGGCGGCAAGGACCGAGAAGGCGACCGCGCCCATCGCTCCCATCATCTGGCCGACAAGACCGAGGAACGTCGGCCAGTCAGCCGCGCCGGCCAGCATGCGCGACTTCTCGTTGAGCAGCCCGAACCGTTCCGCACCGGCCGGATACTTCTTGATCGCCATCATCAGTCCCAGCATGATCGGCGGGAGAGTGGCAAAAACGCCGGTGAGCCACGGCACGAGCGACCGGCGGGCCTTGAGCGCCTCCAAATAGAACGCTGCGGCGAGCCTTCTCATCTGTCCCTCGGTTTTGCGTCAGCAGTCAGGCGCAGGAAGTGCTGTTCGAGGTCCTCCTGTGTTACGGCGAGGTGGGTCGGAGCAACGCCCGATTCGAAGAGGAGCTTCGCCACTGCGTCCGGCGCCTCGACCGCCTTCGGCTCGCTGACTTCGAGGAGCGGCGGCTCCGCACTGCCGGCCGGCCGCGGGTCGAAGCCTGCCTTTCTCAGTGCGGAGTCTGCCGCGGCCAGGTCCCGCGCGCCTACTTGAAGTCGGCGGTTGCGGCGACGCTCAAGCTCCTCGGCGGACTGCTCCTCGATCATCCTCCCCCGGTGAACGATGCCGATGCGTGTGGCCAGCCGGTCTACCTCGGGCAGAATGTGGCTCGACATCAGTACCGTGGTACCATGCTCACGCGCCTGCGAGCGCAGCAGCTCTCGTACTTCGACAACTCCGGCCGGGTCAAGTCCGTTGGCCGGCTCGTCCAGAATCAGAAGCTCCGGACGGTGCAGCATCGCGCGGGCGAGCGCGAGCCGCTGCAGGTTCCCCAGCGACAACGTCCGCGCGGGCCGGTCAGCGTACTCGCCGAGTTTGAGCCCCTCGATGGCGCCGGATACCGCGCGCCGTCCGGCCACGGCATAGAGACGTCGCGCCACTTCCAGGTTCTCGCGCACCGTGAGCCCGGGATAGGCGGTCGCGGCCTCGACCAGATGGCCGACCCGCCGCCACAGTCCCGTTGCTTCGGCGCGGACCGGCCGGCCAAAGAGCTCGGCGTGACCGGCAGTCGGCGACATCATGCCCAGTAGCAGGCGAATCATCGTCGTCTTGCCCGCCCCGTTGAGACCAAGAAATCCGTATATCTCACCGCGGTTGATACCAAGCTCGGCCCGGTCAAGCGCGAGCACGCCGCCGCGATAGCGCTTGCTCAGGCCGAAAGTGCGGACGATGCAGTCACTCATGGCTCACTGCCTCAACCCGTCAGACATCGGCTCCCGCGCCAACTGCCCCGTCCAACCGGGGTTTGCGGAACCAACGATGAACGATTCTGGTTCCGCAGCTTCCGCCAATCGGTAATCTAGAATCACCAATCTGAAAGGCGTTGCCGTCCTCACCGATAGTCGGCAATCCACTGCCGTATCATCTTGCCGAACTCGACACTGCCGCCGACGCGATGAGCGCCGGAGCAACGAAGACCTGCTGCATTGTATCTCCCTACTCTGTCAAGATGACCTTGGCTATACGAGACGGCTGGCGCACGAAGTATATGCCGGGAGCGAGCCCGCTCACGTCATTCGTGCCGTGATGAAGGTCCAGGACTTTTCGTCCCGAGACGTTCAACAACTCCGCCCGGTATTCTCTATTCTGCCTGCTGTCCACTCCCATGCGCAGCGCGCCGCGGACGATGGTCGGCCCGGCGTTCGGCGTTGGGATTTCGGCGCTCGACATTTCCTGGATTCCCGCCTCGTAGGACTCGTAAATCCACAGACCGGTCCGGTGATCCGTGACATAGACGTAGTTGCTGTCTACGGCTACGCCGCTATTCCCGGTGAAGTAGTAGTGGCCGACTTCGGTCGGATTCGCCGGGTCGGTAATCGATACCACCGCCAGCCCCCCGGGAGAATTCACGTTGAGGAAGGCATGGTTCCCGAGTATGGCCATCCTGCTGGCGTTTATGGCGCAAGAGCCAACTTCGCTCGGATGCGCGGGGTCGGAGACGGATATGACCCGCAAACCGCCGGCGTTATCGGCGACATAGGCGTAGTCCCCGGACAATGCCACGCCGGTAGCGTCGCCCGGCGTCTCGCAGAAGCCGACTTCGGTCGGATTCGCCGGGTCGGTAATCGAGATGACGCGCAGACCGTTCGGTCCATCCGCGACGTAGGCATAGTCCGCTGCCACGGCCACGCCCTGGGCGCCTCCCGGTGTGTCATAGAAGCCGACTTCGACGGGGCTCGCGGGATTCAAGATTGACATGACGCGCAGGCCCGACTGCAGGTCTGCGATATAGGCATAGTCACCATCAACGGCTACGTCCAAAGCCCAGTCCGGGGTCGCGCAGCGACCGACTCCGGTCGGATGCGCGGGGTCGGAGACCGAGACGATACACAGCCCGTCCAGGTCCGCGACGTAAGCGTAGTCCCCGGACAACGCCACGTCGCAGGCCTGCCCCGGAGTGTCGTAGAGTCCGGCTTCGGTCGAATGCAGGGGGTCGGAAATGGAAATGACCCGCAGACCGCGATCTGACTCCGCTTCATATGCATAGTCCCCGGCCACGGCCACGCCCCCATGATAGTCGGGCGTAGTGAACGAGCCGACGTCAGCCGGATGAGCCGGGTCAGAGACCGAGATGACCCGCAGGCCGGCAAAATCACTCGCGACATAGGCATAGTCCGCAGTCGCGTCGACGCCCAAGGCATAGCCAGGGTTGCCGATTGAGCCGACTTCGGCTGGATTCGCAGGGTCGGAGATAGAGATAACCTTCAGGCCGGAACCGTAGACTGCGACATAGGCATAGTTCCCAACGACGGCTACGTCGACGGCGAGGTCCGGCGTGCCGCAAGAACCGACGATTGTCGGATTCGCGGGGTTTGAAACCGATATGACCTGCAAGCCATAGTAGTTATCGGCAACGTAGGCATGGTTGCCAACCACGGCAACGTCAACGGCGCCTCCCGGCGTGTCGCAGGAGCCGACCTCCACGGGATGAGCCGGGTCCGAAACCGAGACGACTCGCAGACCGGGACCTCCATCCGCGACATAGGCATGGTTCCCGACCACGGCCACACCATAGGCAAAACCCGGTGTGTCGTAGAAACCGACTTCGACGGGGTTCGCGGGATTCGCGATCGAGATGACGCGCAAGCCGGACTCAGCATCCGCGACATACGCATAGCTGCCGGCCACGACCACATCCCAGGCAGGGGCCGGCGTCTCACAGAACCCGGTTTCGACCGGATGCGCTGCGTCTGATACCGAGATGACCCTCAACCCGGCGTCATCATCCGCCACATAGAGATAGCCGTTGAGATAGCAGAGGCCGCGGACCACGTCCTCAGTGCCGATTTCCGATTGCTTGACCGGATTAGCCGAGTCGCTCACGTCCAGGACGTAAATCCCGCCGGAGGAACTGCAGAACAGAAGATTGCGGCTCGTATCCAGCGTTGTCACGCCCGCGGGCCCGAACGGCCAACTGCCTGCGAAACGGCAGTCCAACGAATCCTGGGCCATCCCAGTCCCGGACAGAACCAGACTCAGACCGACTATCAGTGCTTGTGCTTTCATCGTTCCTCCTCACTTTATCCTGACCGATTCGCTGACATTCGACCTCGCGCTCCTCCGACGCTTTTCTATCCCCCATAGCCTCTCATGCCAAAGCCTGGCGTTCTGATTCCATCGGCCCGCCACCTGGCAACCGACACCGTCTACGGCTCAAGGCTCGCCGCTCCGTCGATCGGCCCGTCTGCATGAACGATAAACGATGTACGAAGTAACCATGAACGACACTCGCCGTGTCAGTAATCATCTACTGCGTCTTCCGAATCACATCCCGATTCTCGCCATTCCGTAACATAAGCAAGCCCGCTTCCGTCTTCCTGAAGCCGCAGCTGACATAGAAGGCCTCAAGTCGCTCCTCATAGTCTACATGAAGCCACTCAAGGCCTCGCTCTGCCGCTAATCTCGCCGCCTGCCTGACGAGTTCGGTGCCGATTCCCCTTCGCTGAAACTCGCGATGCACAGTCGTGTCGAGGATGAACCCATGGACACCTCAATCCCACGCGAGATTGACGAACCCGACGAGGCGGGCCCCGGCATATGCGCAGATATAGGTCAGGCTCCGTTCCACCACCGGGCCAAATCTGCGCTCGACGTGATTCTCCCAGGCTGAGGCAAAGAGCTCGTTAAGCTCGCTATCCGCTACGTTGGGAGAAATCCTGTACTCAATGCTCTTCAAGCTGCAGTCGCTACTTGTCGGACCGCAGTTCCATGAGCAGGAATCGCACCTCAGGCGTACTCGAAACGGCACGGACGTGCCGGGCGAGGAATCGCCACTTTGGTTCTGTCAGGTCCTTGCCGCGCAGGTCCGGGGCTTCACGCCAGAACTCGCCTATCTTCGAGAACCCCGCTTTCTCGTAACAGCTTCTTGCCCTCGTGTTCGAGCCGGCGACGTCCAGACGCAGACAGCTCATGCTGCCCACAAACCACCAATCGCGGACCGCCGTGAGCATGCGACTTCCGATGCACTGTCCACACCAATCCGGATGAACACGAATTCCCATATTGACGCACCGGCGGCTCTCCCAGTCGATGCCGATGAGCGACAGGTAGCCGATGGCTCGGGCCCAGTCAAGGTCGGCGACAAGTGTGATTCTGTCTTTCCGCTCGCGACCGGAGCTGTGGAACGAATCCAGCTCAGCGTTGCTGAGGCGCGCGAAACTGAAAGAGAATACGTCGTATGGCTCCGGATAGGGTGGCCATCCGGAGAGGGCATCAAGGTCTGACCGTTCGCATAGCCGAATCACCAGCGGTCTTCGAACAACAGGCAACGCCTCCAGCAGTTTGCCACGCAGGACGCTCGCGTCAGTCATCGCCGGCAATGAAGAGCCCCCTTCCCGCGACGCTACTTGAACTCTTTGACGTAAACAATCTCGTCTTCGTAATCATTCTTCATGCTCTGCCGGCGGTAAAGCCTGCATGCGCGTGCATTTCCCTTATCAGTAATGACGAAACACTCTGAGAAACCGCTCTCTCTCGCAAAGTCGACTATGAACATCATGAGTTGGCTGCCAACTCCCTTTCCACGATATCTTTCGAGCACCTCTATCTCGTGCAGATAAAGCATGGGTTTCTTGCCATCGATTCTCGGAAGTGAGTACGCATAGGCGAAGGCAATGATGTTGTCCTCGAACCTGGCGACGAAGACGTACCTGTTCTTCCCCTCTGCGAATTCCCTTATCGCCTTCGCATCGAATCTCTGGTCGCTGCCGACAACGACGTCCTTAAGGAGCGGAATCTCCGCCTCCCGAAGGAATCCGCATTCAACCCCGATCATCTGTTTGCTGCCGGCATCGCTAATCGGCAATCCAAAACCGTAAACCCAAAATGACTTGGGCCGGGTCAATGATCACTTGCTGTTCCCGGGATTCCCGCTCTCCGGTTTGCGTCGCATCGCCTTGCGCCTCTTCGATTCGACCTTCTTGATGTTCTCTGCCACCGGCAAGTTCTCGGGCATGGTCCCGCCAAGGTCATGAATGGTCTTTCGGACTCGCTCTCCCACCTCCCGGTGCGTGCGACAGGCTGCATCTTTGCCCGCTACCCGGTCTCGGCGTAGCTTCTCCTCCGTCTGAGTGGCCCGGAACAGGTTCGCGGCCAGCTCGGTGCTGCCCATGTGGTCGAGGATGTCCTGCCCCTTGCCCAGCCTCTTCCTTTCGCGGATGTCCTGCGCCGTCAGCCCGCCGTACAAGCCCTGGTAGCCATGATTCTGGAATATCGCGTAGTCGAACGACGTCACCACGCCGGCGCTCTTTGCGACGCCGGCCAGCTTCACGTTGTGCAGCTTCATTTCCTGCCGCAGGAGCAGCCTGCGTTCGTCCTCGCCGGACAGCTCGGCCATCTCCTGCCGTCGGGTTTGAATGGCGAAGTAGGTCTGCCCCAGCGCTACGATGTCCTTGGCCGGGTCGGCGTTCTGCACTATCAGGTAACAGGCGTACCTTGACAGGAACACGGTCCTTACCGCCCGTTGACCGCCTTTGCCTATCTCGATCAATTCGGTGACGTCAACGAAATGATCCTCGACCTTCTGT